>Ga0066187_1000047_pt1 | contig 60732 bp, 60 predicted proteins | sample WorMetexBAHAMAS1_FD_58706 | JGI IMG/M metagenome (GOLD analysis project Ga0066187, IMG submission 58706) | Marine gutless worms symbiont microbial communities from Max Planck institute for Marine Microbiology, Germany - Inanidrilus exumae... | ecosystem: Host-associated > Annelida > Digestive...
GTAGAGCATCGCATTCGTAATGCGGGGGTCGCGTGTTCGAGTCACGCAGGCGGCACCACCCTCCTTACGCTCCGGACCACAACGAATCGCTTCGCCAGCGACGCTAGGAAAGTGCGTTCTCAAGCGCCGTTATCTTGTCCTCGCCAAGATAGCCGTATCGATTGATGTGGACCTTACCGCCCGCGGCGCGATGCACCGCGCGGAACCGCCTCACGACATCGGCAACCGGTCCGTAGCCGTGGGTCAGACCCCATAGGTTTGCGTGCGACGCTTCCGCCGCGGCGGTGCGGATCTTCCCCTCGATGAGGCCATCCGTCGCCGGGTGCGGCTGATCAGGTCGCGGATAGACAGCGCTCGAGAGATCGCCACTCCCAGGAGGCGAGGTCCCGAACAGCGCCCGAACGGCCGCAAGATGGGGCTCCGGGTCGCCTCCGGCGAAGTCGAGCAGACGCTCCACATAGGCGCGTTCGATCATCGGCCAGTGCATCGTGTAGAGCTTGACGCCGATACCGGAGACCATTGGATCGATCTCCCCGATCGAGAACCCGGAAAGGACATTTAACGGTGGCGGAAAGCACTGAAGGAAACACCCGACCCGGCCATTCGAGGCGTCGCGAACGGAACCGGCAAGGAAACCCGCATAGTCGACGACAAGCGCGCGGCGGTAGCGAATCAGCTCGCCAACCGCCGGTAGCATGGCCTCGGTGCTTTGGGGATCCTCTAGGTTGAATTCGGCGGCGGCATTTGCCGCAGACCGTTCAAGCACCAGCGTTTTTAGTTTTGGAATGCACTCGACTAGACGGGCGCGAAGCCGCTGAACATCGAAACCGAGCGATTGACCGCGCTGCACGGCATGGCTGCTGAAGTCGAACGACAGGCTATCCGGATGATAGGGCGGGTATTCGGGCCAGTCGAACCGGATGACATCCATGTCCGGATAGTTTTCGACGAGATCGCAGACCAGGGCTGCCACATAACCGCGCAAATCCGGATGCGCCAGTGAGAGATTCGCGTCGACGCGCGGGACGACTGTCTTCCCGGTGGCGGTCAGTGGCTCCGCGTCCGGCGCCGTGCCGCGCGACTGAACACGGTAGCAAGGCGGCGCGGCCGCCATGATCTGCATATGGGTCTCCACGCCCTGGCGTTTCAGTTCGGCGAGGAATGCCGCGACCTTCGGGCCTTCCGTATCGGTGAGCCGATCCGGTTCCGGCGGCTGAAACGCCAGACCTTCATAAAGCGCGCGGCGCGGCGCAAAGCTCGGGGCCGATCGAACGTTGAGCCAGCGGCGGCCCCACAGCGCCCGGTCCAGAAGCCGGTCCTTGCCGGCACCCGCATCCAGTGGCGGTTCCCGCCCGCCGGTCGTATCGTCGCTGGGTTCCATGACCGAGGGCGTCGTGGCGACGACCCGCGCACGCAGACGGCCGACCGCATTGCCGATGACCTTCTCCAGGCCCTCGCATTGCACGAATTCAGGATTGATGGTCAGGCCAAGAACGGTCCGGTCGGTCATTGGCGGCATGCCGACCGGCTCGTTCTCAGGGTGTCCCGACAATGTGCGACGGGTCGGTCATCGGCGGCGGCGGGTAATGCAGTCCCCGCTGGCCGGAAAGCTCCCGGTTCGGAGTCGGTGCCACATCTTCGGCGGCAAATCCCTTCAGTTTGCCGTCGGCAACCCACGCTTCGTCGCCGCCATGCAGATGACCTATGAGACTGCGCTCGAGCCGGTCCCTTACGTCCGCCATGTGCGGATGGCCAGCAAGGTCAACGCACTCGCGCGGATCTTCGGCGAGATCGAAGAGCTGAACGCGGTTGCCGCAGGGATACCAGATCAGCTTGTACCGCTCGTCGGTCACCATGCGCGTGGCTTTCACGCCTTCGAGGGCCTCGCAGAACATAACCTCGCGCCTCGCGTCGCCGACCATCGAAATGCCGGTGCAGGATTGCGGAACGGCGATTCCGGCGAGATCGAGCAGCGTCGGCATCACGTCCTGCAGGGCCACGAGCCGATTGTCGACGACATGGTGGCCGACCCGGTCGTCGCCGGCGGTTCCGGTCAGGATCATCGGGACCCGCGCCGACCATTCATACATGTATCGTTTGGCATAAAGCCCGTGATCGCCTAGGAGGTCGCCGTGGTCGCCGGTCAGCAGAATGATCGTGTTGTCGTGGATCTCCTCCTCACGGAGCGTGCCGAGCACCACACGCAACTGATGGTCAATGTGGGTGCACTGGGCATAGAAGGCGCGCCGCGCATCGCGCAACTGCTCCTCCGGCAGCTGACTCCAGAAGTTACGGACGATCTGCAACGCCGGCGGCAGTGCCGCGCCGTCTTGGGCCCATTCTCCCATCACCGGCGAATCGATCGTCCGGCGGGCATAGCGCTCGAAATAGTCGCGCAGGGGAACGATCGGGGGATGCGGATGAATGTAGGACAGGTGCCAGAACGCCGGCCGCGTGGGATCGCGCCGCTTGATCGTGCGGGCCATCTGCTCGCTCGCCCAGTTGGTTGCGTGGCAGTATTCCGGCAGGTGCCATGTCCGCCAGCCATATTCGTTGTTGGACATCCCGTGCAGATAACCGCGCCCCGGGTAACCCTGGTCGGCGAGAAAGATGTCGAAGTCATCGGGACCGCCGAGATGTCCACGGCCCTCCTCGCTCAGCAGGACGTCATCGAACCCGATGCGATTCCGCTGAGGAAAGACATGCAACTTGCCGACGGCAAAGGCCTGATAACCGGCGTCGCGAAAGGTCTGGGCGAGCGTCGGAAGGTCCGGCATGGTCGCGGCCGGCTGGAAGGTGCGGTCACCGTGAACCTCGGGCGACGTCCCCGTCATCATCGTCCGGCGCGCGGGGATGCAGATCGGGCATTCCGAGTAGGCTCTCGGAAAGAACACGCCGTTCGCCGCGAGCTGATCGATGGTAGGCGTTTCGATCGCCCGATGGCCCGCAATACCGAGCAATGGCCCTGGCCACTGGTCGACAGATATGAACAGCACGTTCGGTCGCGCGCTTTTCCCTGCTCCCGTCATCGGGCTTTCCCCCCTCGCCTTTGACCAACGATCATGGCGTAACTAACATACCATCCTATCGAAATTTCGCTCGATGTTCGGGCGGGACGCATGAAAAACACGAAAACGAACGGACGGCAGGGTGCGATAGCCCACCGCCGATAGGGAGGATGAAAATGAGACGATTTCTTATGATCGCCGCCGCTTGCGCGGTCGCCATCAGCACACCTGCCGTCGCCGAGTGGCCCGAAAAACCAATCAAGGTCGTGGTGCCATTCAAGGCGGGCGGGACCTCTGACCAGACGGCGCGGATCTATCAGCAGGCGATCAAAGAAGGCGATCTCCTCTCCCAGCCAATCACCGTCCTCAATGTTGGCGGCCACTTCTCCATCGGATCGCGCCAGGTGATGGAAGCCGACGCCGACGGCTACAATTTCCTGCTGGTCCACATCGCCCTGATGGGCGGCGAGGGCTCGGGCGCCATGGACTTCGGCTGGCGTGACTTCGAACCGGTTGCCGCCACGGGCGAGTTCTGCGTCCTGCCGATGGTGCGCAAGGACTCCGGCATCAATACGGTGCAGGAGCTGCTTGAAAAAGCCAAGTCCGATCCGGACTCCATGATCTTCGGGGCCAATCTCGGTGCCATCAACCACATGGCCGGGATCATGATGGAACAGGCCAGCCCGGGCACCAAGTTCCGTTTCGTCCAGATCGGCGGCGGCACGGCGAACTTCACGGCACTGACCGGGGCCCAGACCAACGCGACCGTCCTTTCCGGCGCCGAGGTGGTCAAGTTTACCCTGCTCCCGGACGGCTCGCCGAACCCTGAGGCCCAGATAAAGGCGCTCGCCTATACGGGCTCCAAGAGACTTCCGGCCCTGCCCGACCTGCCGACCATGAAAGAGGCCGGCTACGATATGGAGTTCTGCATCAAGAGCTGGTGGTTCGCCCCGAAGGGCACGCCCAAGGAAGCCATCGACGGGATGGCCGCCGCGCTCGGCAAGGCCATGGAGACCGACGTCGTGAAGAAGTTCAACAGCGATCGTTACTTCACGCCAGTGTTCCTCGCAGGGGACGATCTGCAGGCCGATCTCGACAACACCTGGACGGCCATCGAACCGGTCGCGAAACTCGCCGCCAAGAAGTGAGCCGAAACCTGCACTGTGCCGACGGCGCCGTCTGGACGCCGTCGGCGCGGCTGCACCCGTCCACAACGGAACGACCATCCGATGCACCTTAGCCGCCGGTTCGAGATTGGCGCGAGCCTCGCCGTCATCCTGGCTTGCGCGGTCCTAATCTACGAGAGTCTGGGTCTGCCGCCGGGCAGTTTCGAGCCCCTCGGTTCCGCGCCGGTGCCACAGGCCACCGCCGGCCTGATCATTCTTCTCTGCGCCATCGTCATCGCCGGCGCCATCCGGAAACGGGGCAAAGCCATCACCGCGGAGGAGGATGAGGTCAAGGACGAACCGGTGTCCGCCCTGTTGCTTATTGCTTTGACGCTGCTTTACGTCCTGCTGCTGCACTTCCGCGTCATGGGCTTCGGCACGCTGACTGCCGGCTACCTTTTCGTTGTGATCTCAGCGCTCGAACGCTTCCGGCCCCGGTCGCTGATCGGCGCGGCCATTGTCGGCATCCTTGTGGGCTACGGCGTGCAATACCTGTTCACCCAGGTATTCGTCGTCGACCTGCCGGCAACCTGAGCACCGTCGTCATGCCATTCATCGACGCCGCCGTCGCAATCTTCCAGCCCTGGAATTTCTTCCTGCTCCTGTTGGGCACGTCGCTCGGCATCTTCGTCGGCGCGATTCCGGGCCTGACCGGCGCGATGCTGATCGCTCTGACCCTGCCGCTGACCTTTTACATGCAGCCTTTCGAAGCCGTCGTCCTGCTCGTGGCGATGTATGTCGGCGCCATCTCAGGCGGCTTGATCACCGCGACGCTGCTGCGGATGCCGGGGACCCCGGCCGCGGTCATGACGACATTCGACGGCTACCCGATGGCCCGCGGCGGGCGACCGGGCCGTGCGCTGGGGCTCGGCATCACGGCCTCCTTCATAGGCGGCCTGGTCTCTTTCGCCGCGCTGGTCACTTTGACGAAACCCCTGTCGATTCTGGCAACCCGGTTCGGACCCTTCGAGTACTTCACGCTGATCATGATGGCGATGGTGTTGATCGCCTCGGTCAGCCAAGGCTCCCTTGCGAAAGGCCTGATATCCGGGCTCTTCGGCATGCTGGTTTCGATGCCCGGCGTCGATCCCGCGACCGGCATGCCCCGACTGACTTTCGACTGGTACATGCTGAATGGCGGGTTGCAGCTATTGCCGGTGCTGATCGGCACCTTCGCCGTCAGCCAGATCATCGCCGACGCGCTGCAGATACGCGTGCGCATGGAGCGCGTGGAGATGTCGCGCAAGGGCATCGTCATGAAGCCGGCGGAAATTCTGCGCCATGGCGTCAATCTGATCCGCTCGTCTATCATCGGCACCTGGATCGGCATCCTCCCGGGAATCGGCGCGTCCATCGGGTCGATCGTGGCCTATACGACCGCCAAAAACGTCTCGAAGCAGCCGGAAAAATTCGGATCCGGGTCGGAGGAAGGAATCATCGCCTCGGAGGCGGCGAACAACGCCACCGTCGGCGGCGCCCTCATTCCCCTGATTGCGATGGGCATTCCGGGCAGCGTCATCGATGCAATTCTAATCGGCGCCCTGATGATTCATTCGATTCAGCCGGGGCCGACCCTGTTCCTCACCAACGCCGATGTCGTCTGGGGAATGATGGCCGCGTATCTTCTGGCCAACATTCTCATGTACCTGATCATGACCGGCTCGGTCGGCTACATCTCCCGGCTGATGTACATTCCCCGCACCTACGTCCTGCCCGTCGTCATGGTCTTTTGCGTGGTCGGCAGCTTCGCCCTGAACAACACCATGTTCGACGTCTGGGTAATGCTGCTGTTCGGAGTCCTTGGCTTCCTGCTGGAGCGGGGCAAGTTCCCTCTCGGTCCCTTCGTCATCGGTTTCGTTCTGGCGCCGCTTGCCGAGGAGAAGCTGAGGAGCGGCCTGATGATGACCGCGGGGGACCCGTCACCGATCCTGACCCGCCCGCTGCCGCTGGCCTTCACGCTGATCGCGATCGTGCTGCTGATCTGGCCCATCTGGCGCGATCGCCGGGCACGGCGTCTGGCGGCGCGCGTGGACACCAGCGTCGAATAGGCGGCCCTGCGCTGTCGGACAGATCTCAAGTGACCTGTAAGCGTCAGTCTTTCTGCTGATCGAGGCGGTTCATGTCCGCCTTCAGCGTCCACCGGAACTGGTCGGCGGGCCGCACGGTACGCGCCCAGGCGCCCAGCAGGTCCTTGCGTTCCCGCCGCTCGCGCATGCGGTGATCGATGTCCTCCGGATCCCATCCTTCCAGGACCCGATCGACGAGGGCATCCCGAACCGCCGCGTGCGCCGGGTCCAGCGCCAGGTCATTGACCTCATCGGGATCGTCCTCGAGGTTGAACAGTTGCGGGCGGTGGCCCCAGTAGTAGTTGAGCTTCCACGAACCCTGCCGGATCATCCGTTGCCGGACGGCAACCCCGCCGGTCCAGGCTGGAACGGCGTCCGTGCAATACTCCGCAAACACCTCATCGATCCACGGCGCCTCAGGATCGTGGAGCAGTCTGAGAAAGCTGCGTCCGTCCGCCTGCGGCAGCGGCTCGCCGCCAAGCGCCTCGACCATGGTCTGGGCAAGGTCCATCATGCTGACGACCCGGTCCGAGCGGCGACCCTCGGGCAGGCCGCCGGGCCAGGCCATGATCACCGGAACCTTGACCGCTTCATCATAGAGGGTGTGCTTCCACCACAGACCGCGCTCGCCCACATGGTCCCCGTGGTCGGACGTGTAGACGACAAGCGTATTCTCGTTGAGACCCGTCTCCTCCAGGCGATCGATAATGCGCCCGATGATCTCATCCATCTCCGTGACCAGCGCCCAGTAGGCCGCCCGCGCTCGGGCGCCATCCTCTGCATCGGCATGCTCGAGACCACGGTTCTCCCGCCACCAGCTGATCCACGGATGGGCTGCGTTGGAACGGTCGGGCCCGAGGCGGGGCGTACCGAGGCGTTCCAGATAGTGGGCGACGCGATCGGCCGACGCGACATAGGGTGCGTGCGGCAACATCAATCCCACGGTCAGACAGAACGGCTCTCGATCCCCGTGTTCCACGGCTGCCAAGCGGTCAAGTTCTTCGAGTGTTGCATCGAGAACGTCGTGATCCTTGAGTGCGTAGGCACTCTGGCCGGCGCCGCTTCGCACAAGGCTCTCCGGGTTTGGATCGTTCGCCTTGTTGAGCACGCCCATATCGTGGCGGGCGACACCCGGCCAGTTCGGGCTGTGGTCGCCGATCAACCGTTCGGCATAGCCATGCAGTTGGTCGGGGCCCATGGAGTGGAGCCGGCCGATCAGTTTCGGCCGGTACCCGGCGGCGCCGGCGGCGTGGAGCCAGGTCGGCCTGTCGGACGCAAGCATATCGTCATTCGTCCAGACATCCTGCCGATGGGGGTGGCACGCCGTCAGCATCGACATGCGGCTGGGCACACAGATGGGCGAGGCGCAGTAGGCGTTTTCCAGAACGATGCCGCGGGCCGCGAGGCGGTCGAGCGCCGGCGTCGCCACGACGTCGTCACCGAAGCAGCCCGTCACGCGCTGGGCGTGCTGGTCGGAAAAGATGAAGAGAAGGTTCGGCCTCGTCGTGTCAGGCATCCCGGGCCTTGTTGTTTGCTTCCGCGATTGGGCTTGAGGCGGGGGGTGGTATCGACCAAAGTGCGGTTTCAATTGAACCACTTAGGTCCAGCCCTGTCCATGTCGCCGCTCGCCCGCATCGAGGTTCATTGTTTCCGGTATCGGCTGGCGCGGCCGCTTGAAACCGTGTTTGGAAGGGTGGACGCACGGCCTGCCCTGATCCTTCGGATCGAAGACGCCGACGGCGCGGCCGGCTACGGAGAGATCTGGTGCAATTTTCCCACCCCCGGCGCCGAATACCGGGCACGACTGGCGGCGGCAGTCCTGCCGGGCGCGCTGTCGCGTCTTGACGGCGTCGCACCCGGGCGGGCCTTTGCGGCGGTCCGTGCCGAGTTGCACGCGTTGGCGCTGCAGGCCGGCGAAGCCGGCCCGGCCGATCAGATCGCGGCCGGGCTCGACATTGCCGTTCACGACCTTTTCGCCCGGCGGCAAGGTGTCCCGCTGGCGACCCAACTTGGCGGCGAGGTGCGACCGCTGATGGCCTATGCAAGCGGGATCGGACCGCAGGATATCGAGGTGCTCGTGCCGGCCGGGCTGTCCGCGGGGTTCGAGGCGTTCAAGTTCCGGGTCGGTTTTGGCCGGACGCGCGATCTGGCAGCGTTGTCGGAAGCCCGCACGGCCATCGGGGACCGGTCGGAGATGATGATCGACGCCAACCAGAGCTGGAGCCTCGAGGAAGCCCTGGACATGGTCCAGGCGATCGGATCCGCACCGATCGCCTGGCTTGAAGAGCCCCTGGCCGCCGATCGTCCGCCAGCCGAATGGGCCCGGTTGGTCGAAGCAACGTCGATACCGCTCGCCGGCGGCGAGAACCTGCGGGGCCGGAACGCGTTCGAGACGGTCATCGAGGCCGGTGATATCGCGGTTGTCCAACCTGACATCTGCAAATGGGGCGGTCTATCGGAATGCGCGCCCCTGGCCCGTGCGATACGCGAAGCGGGCCGACGGTACTGTCCCCACTATCTTGGCGGCGGCGTCGGCCTTGCCGCGTCGGCGCACCTGCTCGCCGCCGTCGGCGGCGACGGTCTGCTGGAGGTCGACGTCAACGACAACGGCTTGCGCGAATTGCTGGCCGGACCGCTGTTGCCGCTCCGGGACGGACGGGTTCATCTGCCCGATGCGCCGGGTCTCGGCTACGAGCCGGATCTCGATGCCCTTTCGGACCTCCGTACAGAACATTTCGACTTGAGGATCGCGCCATGAGCGGGTCGGCGCTCCCGTGGACCGCGATCCGGATCCACCCGGACGACAACGTCATCTGTCTGTTGCGGGCGCATGACACCGGCGAGCGCCCGGCCGTCGAGGGTGTGGAAACCCCGATTTTGACCGGTCCCGTTCCGGCCGGCCACAAGGTCGCTTTGGCCGCCGTCGCGACGGGCGGCCAGGTGCTCAAATACGGCCATGCAATCGGTCGGGCAACACAGGCCATCGCACCGGGCGACCATGTCCACCTTCACAATCTCGAGGGCTTGTGGGAGGGCCGAAAGTCTTGAGCACCGACGGCATCCTGGGCGGATTTCAGGGCTATCGTCGCAGCTCGGGGGCGCCCGGCATCAGAAACCATCTGGTGATCCTGTCCCTGAGTGGGCTCGAAACCGCCATCGCGCGCACGCTGCACGGTCAGTTTCCGGAGGCGGTCTTCATTTCGACGCCATACGGGCGCGGCCATGTCGGCGCCGACCGTGCCTTTCAACACCACATGATGACTGCCCTGGCCACGCATCCGAACACCGGGGCGGTCCTGGTTCTGGGGCCGGATCGGAAAGCGGTTTCCCGCGTACGAGACGCGGCGATGGCCGCGGGCCGGCAGACCGCCGGCCTTTCGCTCGAGGACGCCCACGAGGATCGCTTCGAGCTTCTTCATAGCGCCGGTCGGGCCGCCGCCCACCTGAAACACCAAATTTCGCGGCAAACGCGCGAGGCCTGTTCGGCCGGCGATCTGGCCATCGCCGTCGAATGCGGCCATTCGGGCGCAACGTCGGGAATTGTCGCGAACCCGCTGGCCGGCGATCTGGCCGAGGCCCTTGTTGCGGCCGGCGGGCGCGCCCTTTTCAGCGAGACTTTGGAATGGACCGGGACCGCGGACATCCTCGCCGAGCGGGCGGCGCGCCCAGCCGTAGCCGACGCCATCCGACGAGCGCTCGACCGCCGCCACGCGATCGCACGGGCGGCGGATCACGATGTTCGAAGCGGCAATCCCGGCCCGCAAAACCATGCAGGTGGCATCACGACGCTGGAAGAAAAATCCCTTGGCGCCATCGCAAAGGGCGGCAATCAGCCCATCGAGGGCGTATTGGATGAGGGGGCACCACTCCCCTCAAAGTCCGGCCTCTACCTGATGGACACGCCGTGCCTGTCGCCGGAATCGATCACGTCGATGATTGCGTCGGGAGCGCAACTGGTCGTGTTCACAACCGACCAGGGGAACCCGTACACCTCCGCACTAGCCCCCACGATCAAGATCACGGCCAATCCTCAAGCCGCGCAACTCTTGGAGCAGATAGACTTCGATGCCAGCGATGTGTTTGAAGGGCGCCGGTCCCGGGCCGAAACGCTCCCGGAGCTTTTTTCGGTTGTCGGCGAAATCGCTTCGGGCGCGCTGACCTGGGGGGAGGTCACCGGCGCCGGCGCGGAATCGATCAGCCGCCTCGGGCCCTCCATCTGACCGACGGTTCCACCGTTGCACCTTGTCTCGCGTTCCGCCGTGGCGCTTTGGCAAGGCGTCAGAACTGTCCGGAATGAGTCGTATTTTCTGGTCGGGCAGGCGGCACCATCGAGAGAACGTCTCGCTGGGAATCCGTCCAAGCCGTGTTTTAGGGGCCGAATCACGCGCCGGTGGAAACCATAGAGCGGGGAATCCCTTTTTTTAAGGGCTTCGGCGTCCCGTCTTTACGATTCGTTTACCAGTTTTTTCGTATCCAAGCGGTCCGAGCCGACTCCGGCGGCGTCCCGATCCATGACGTGGTCATCAAACTTCAACACGAAGGAACAGCTATGACAGTGACGAAAACCCAACTCGCCGACGCGTACTCCCAGGCCCTGAACCATGGCCTTGCCGATGAGTGGGGCACCAAGTTCAGCCGCAAGGATGCAAATCAGATTCTCGATCTTCTGTGGCCGGTCATTACCGACCTCGCGCTGAAGGACACCAAGAAAAGGACTCCGGGCAGCGTGCCGCTCGGCAACCTTGGCCGTCTGAAGATGCGCTACAAAGAAGCCACCAAGGCGCGCAAGGGAACGAACCCGTTCACCGGCGAGCCTGCCGTGTTCAAGGCCAAGCCCGCGACGCTGCAGCCGCGCTTTACCGCGGCAAAGGCTCTCAAGGAAGCCGCCGGCAAGTATTCGCGCTCGAAGCTGAAGTAAGGCGCCGCGCGCGCTCAGCGCGACAGCATATCCATGCGGCCACGGCCGCAGATCTAGCCCTGGCTTTGGCCGGGGCTATTTCTTTGAGGCCCCGCAGGCCGTACGCCGTCATCCGTGCTTGCCGACCTCCCAGCCCACGACGCCGATGGCGCGTTTCGCCACATCGGCCGGCAGTTCCTCCAGATCCGTCGCCATGGTGTCGTTCCAGCGGTTGAGGTATCCGAACAGCGCGATGGAAGCGACGATCTCGACGATCTGACCTTCGTCAAAGTGTTTCTTCAGCTCGGCGAAATCAGCTTCTTCGACCTGGTTCGGGACGATCGCGCCCTTGAAGGCGACGCGCAACGCCGCCCGCTCGGCATCGCTGAACAAGTCGCTGGTTTCGAATTCCCAGACCGCGCGGATCTTGTCGTCGGATGATTTGTAGATGCTGGACAGGTTCGCCATATGGGCCTGGCAGTAGCGGCAGCCGGAGGCCTGGCTGGCGATCAGGCTGACCAGCATCTTGAGTTCCTCGCTCACCGTTCCCTGATAAAGAACCGCGTGGTTCAGGTCCATGAACGCCTTGGCAATCGCCGGCCGCCGCGACATGGTCAGAATGCTGTTGGGCACGAACCCGCGCGTGTTGGCATAGTGGTCGAAACGGTCCTGGAACTCGGGCACGGTTTCCCGCGCCAGAGGTTGCAGATGAGCCATGTCGGTCAATCCTTTTGGTTGGCATCCATAGACTGGCAACCATGATGACACGGACCGGCAGTCATGCGCGAACCCTGTGACTGCTTCTCCTAATTTGTGGGACAATGCGCCATGCTGAGTCCCCGCCAGATTGAACAGTACGAGCGAGACGGTTTTCTGGCCCCGCTTCCGGCTCTGTCCGCACAGGAGGCGCAGGACTGTCTCGACCGGCTCGCGGCGTTCGAGGCCGAGACCGGCCTGACCGCCGGCCACGTGATCCGAAACAAGGGCCATCTGAAACTGACCTGGCTGTGTGCGCTGGTGTCCGATTCGCGCATCCTGGACGCCGTGGAGTCGATCCTCGGGCCCGACATTCTTTGCTGGGGCTCAAGCCTGTTCGTCAAGGAGGCCGGCGATCCCGGGTTCGTGGCCTGGCACCAGGACTCCTATTACTGGGGGCTCGAGCCCGACGACGTGGTCTCGGCCTGGATCGCCTTCGCCCCCAGCACCGACGAAAACGGCGCCATGCAGGTGATCCCGGGTTCTCACAGGGAGCCCCGCCGCGCCCATGAGGCCTCGCCCGCCGGCAGCGCCAACATGCTGTTCACCCACGAGGAAATCGCCGGCCCCGTCGACGAGGCGGCGGCCGCGAGCCTGATCCTGGCGCAGGGACAGATGTCGCTGCACCATGTGAACCTCTTGCACGGCTCGCAACCGAATCGGAGCGACCAGCGGCGCTGCGGCTATGCAATCCGCTACGTCGCGCCGCACGTGCGCCAGCGCGGCGACATGAACAGCGCCATGCTGGTGCGCGGAAGCGACCGGTTCCGCTATTTCGAAGCCGATCCCGTCCCGAGCCGGGACATGGACCCCGACATCATCGCCTTCGTCGACGCTCCCCTGGGCAGCGCTCCCTGGCGCGGGCGGCGTGACGCGACGGGCGGTTGACTACAAATAAAGCTTCATGCCGGTGTGGGAGGGCTGGAATCCCAGCCGTTCATAAAACCGGAGCGCATCGGGCCGGGCCAGGTTTGTCGTCAGCTGCACCATACGGCAACCGCGTTCGCGGGCGCGCTCGATCGCCCAGTTGAAGACCCAGGCGCCGATGCCGTGGCCGCGCAGGTCGGTGGCGACGCGCACGCTTTCGATCTGCAATCGCTCGCCACCCTGAAAAGACAGCGACGGGATGAAGGTGAGTTGCAGACAGGCGACAATACGGCCGTCCCGCTCGGCGACCAGGAATGCGTTGCGTGGGTCGGTGTCGATCTCCGCGAACGCCTCCTCGTAGGCCTGCGGCAGCGGATCTTCCAGCCGCTCACGCGTTGCCCCGAGTTCGTCGTCCGCCAGCATGCCGACGATTGTCGGCAAATCGTCGCGGCGCGCCGGTCGGACGGTCAGGTCCGGCTCAGTTCCGGACATCGATCCGGGCGACGGCGTAGGCTTTGAGCGTCAGCGCCGACAGATCGACCGGCAGCGAGTCCGCCCCGAAGGACTCCGGATCGGTGCAGACCTGCGTAAAGCTGTCCTCGTCGGCCACGTGGATAACCGCCGATCCCGACATACCCTCGATGGACAAGGTCTGGGTGTCGTCCGTCAGGTTGGCGAGCCAGATCTGGTCGCCGCCGCGGCCGCGCAGAGCCAGCCCCTGGACCGCGCCGGGGGCGCTCGACGTCACAGGCCGGGCGGCGGCCGCGGATGGGCCGGCCATGGCGGCCAGAACATGAAAGACGGGATAGACGACGGCCCGGCCACCCATCTCGTCGAACCAGGGTTGCGACCAGTCGGTCTTGGCGTAGGCGATGCCGAAGGGACCGGCCGGCGCGTTCAGGCAGACACCCTGGGCCCGGGCACGGACCGCGTAGGCGATATACCCCAGGGTCCAGGCCGCGTTGAACAGCCCGCGCTGGCGCGGGTCGAGGCGGGCCATGGGGACCCGACCGCCGGACGGGTTGTCCATGGGCGCGGCACCGTAGGGGTTGAACCGCATGCCGATCGCCGAAGGACCAACCCAGTAGGGTTTTCCTGGCGCCATGGCCTGTGCGGATTTCATGACCGATGTCAGCGCCTCCAGGCTTTCCATCACGCTGACATCGTCGCCGGCGTGCACGATGGGACAGGTGGTGTGTGTGATGAAATCGAGCGCATCGGCAGGCGGGCGCTTGCGGTTGAGCTCGGTGAAATAGCTATGCATGCCGCCCCCGATCACCGACATGGGAAAGACCGCGCGGACAGCCTGGTAGACATCTTCCAGCGGCGGCACGGCCGGCCATTGGCCGTCGGGCTGATAGGACGTGTGATAGGCGGCCGGCGAAACCGACAGCATCTGGATATCCAGCGATGCCTCCCGCACGGCGGCGGCCAGATGCGCAGCCTCGTGCCCCAGCACCGCCGGATCGTCCGTGAACACACCGTCGGCGTCCTTGAGCGGTAGCACCGCTTCGAGAATCACTCGCGCCCTGAGTTCCCGTGCCAGACGCGCATAGGTCTCCAGTTCGGCGGTCCCGTGGCCCGCGCCGGGATCGTAATAGCAGGTAAGAAACTTCGGCCGCGCCGCCCGGACGACCGCGGCCGCATCCAGCGACGCCTGGATCGTTTCCGGTTCGACCGCAAGCGAGATTTCCGGCACCGGTGCCTCCTGCGAACCGTCCACCCTGAGGGTGATTCTGGAAGAATCGCCGTCCGCCGCAGCCGGCGCCCCTTCGACCGTGAGGCCGATCTCCTGCTCGAAACTCTCGCCGGCCGCCAGGGTATAGGGCCACGGCTTGGCCAGCGGCCGGATGTAGGTCTTGAACGAGGCGTCGGTCCAGTTCCGTTGGTCCTCCATCTCGTAGGCGTCGCCCTCCATCGTGCAGGTGACGAAAACGCCCGGCGAGACCTGGTGCCTGATCGATCGGATACCGAAAAAAGGCTGCGACGGGCTGATCAGGTCGGGGAAAGGCGCCTCTGTCACCTTGCCATCGGTATGGGTTACCGTCGCCGGTTGGCCGGCAATGCCGTCCACGCCGTGCAACACGATGAACCCGGTCCGGTTTGTCGTGAACGCCGTTGTCGGCGTTCCCCTCGCCGCAAACCGGACGCTGCCGTCCGGCCGGCCTTCGATCTCGGCCCGGTAGACCAGCTCCTGCTCGTCGTCCTTGCAGGTCGCCTCGTAGCGAACAAGAAACCCATCGGGATCCTCCTGGACCAGCAGATCCCGGATCGCGGGCACGTAGGTGCCCCAGTTCTTGTCGCGGACGATAAATGCGATGGCGCGAATCGCCTCGACGCCGCCGACTTTGATATAGCGGAGGTTGCCGCCGTCGAGGCTGGCGGACAGCAGGCCCACGCTCAGCGTCTGCATCGGGGGCACCGCTTCCTCGGTGCCGTAGAGTTTTACGTTCTTCGACGCAACTGCAGTCACCGTTTCTCTCCTTCGTCTTTGGGCGTCAAAGGACCCTGTCGGTCGCGGGATCGATCAGGATCGCGCGGTTCATGTCAACCAGCAGGTCGACCGGCGTACCAGGCTGTTCCACATCGTGTGCCTGCAGTTCCGCCGTGACCTCGGTTTCGCCCAGCCGGAACTGGGTATAGACCCGGGTGCCGGTGGGCTGCACCAGGTCGATCACCGCCGACAGCGGCTCCTGTCCGGGCCGGCGGGTTTCGCCCAGGCGGACGCGGGTGATGTGTTCGGGCCGGACGCCGAACACGACCTCGTGGCCGGCCGATTGCACGGGGATGCCGTCGGCTCGGTTGGCCGGGAACCTTAGCGATCGGCCGTCGGCGAACTGCACCACCAGCGCGCCGGCGTCCGCCGCCAGGCTGGCCGGCACGAAATTCATCTGCGGCGAACCCAGGAAACCGGCCACAAACCGTGTCCGGGGCCGTTCGAACAGGTCCAGCGGACTGCCTTCCTGCTCGATGACGCCGTCGCGCAGCAGCACGATCCGGTCGGCCAATGTCATGGCCTCGATCTGGTCGTGCGTCACATAGACCATCGTCTTGCCGATTTCCTGGTGCAACCGCTTGAGCTCGATCCTCATCTCGTCGCGAAGCTGGGCATCGAGGTTGGACAGCGGCTCGTCGAACAGGAAAAGGCCGGCATCGCGCACGATCGCCCGCCCGATCGCGACGCGCTGACGCTGCCCGCCGGACAGCTGGCGCGGATACCGGTCCATCAACTCGCCGATGTTGAGCATCGCCGCCGCGTCGCGCACCCGCACGTCGATCTCGTCCGGTGGCGCCTTGCGGGCCCGCAGGCCGAAGGCAATGTTTTCGAAGACGGAGAGGTAGGGGTAGAGCGCGTAGTTCTGGAAAACCATGGCGATGTTGCGGTCGCGGGGCCTCAAGCGGTTGACCACGTGGCCACCGATAGCGATGTCGCCTTCGTCAATCTCCTCCAGCCCCGCTACCATCCGGAGCAGGGTCGACTTGCCGCAACCGGACGGACCCACCAACACCGTAAAGGCGCCTTCCGGGATCGACAGGCTGACTCCGCGGACGGCATGAACGTCGCCATAGTATTTGTGCACATTGTCGAGCCGGAGATCGCTCATCTCACCCCTTCACCGCGCCCAAGGATATGCCGCGCACCAGCAGCTTCTGGGCCATCGCCACCGTGACGAAAACCGGCAGCGTGCCCAGCACGGACATGGCGCCGATCTTGGCCCAGAAGACCTGTTGTTGCCCGAAATAATGACTGACCTGGACCGGAAACGTCATGACCTGGGTCCGCGTCAGGATCAGGGCAAACAGGAACTCGTTCCAGGCAAAGATGAAGGTGAACACCGCGGTTGCAAACAGACCGGTCCGCACCATGGGGAACACGACCTTCCATAGCATTTGCCATCGGGTCAGGCCGTCCACAAGGGCGCTTTCTTCCAGCTCCAGCGGCACGTCCTCCACGTATCCGCGCATCATCCAGATGACGTACGGCAGGTTGAAGGCGGTGTAGAGCGCGATCAGACCCACATAGGTGTCGACCAGCCCCAGGAACGCGTAAAGCAGGAAGACCGGAAAGGCGATGGCGATCGGCGGGATCATGCGCTGCGAGATGATCCAGATCGCCAGGTTGTCGCCGCCGGTGCGGTAGCGCGCGAGGCTGTAGGCCGCAATGGTCCCGAGTGTCATGGCGAAAAACGTGGAAAACCCGGCGATTACGAGGCTGTTCCAGATGGCCACCACATCGCCGTCCCGGAACAGCACCGCGAAATTCTCCAGGCTTATCGTGGCCGGGAACCAGATGGGCGGCGAGGCGAACACCTCTTCCGGCGTCTTCACCGACATGATGAACAGCCAGTAGATGGGGAACAGAAATACCAGGGCAATCAGGACGGCACCGACAAAGCGCGCGGCAACGGCCCGGGCGTCGCGCCGGCGGTACCAGGGCTGTGTGCGCCGGCGGCTCATTTCGCGATCTCCACACGCCGCAGGATCAGCATCATCAGCAGCGACAGGGAAACGATGACGATGAAAGTGAAGGCTGCGGTCCGGCTCACATGGAACAACTCAAAGCCCTTGATGTAGGCGTAGATCGAGATGGTCTCGGTCATGTTGCCGGGCCCGCCCCGGGTCATCGCCCAGACGACGTCGAACAACCGCACCAGATCCAGGCCTCGGATGGTCAGCGCCACATAGATGACCGGCCGGATCGCCGGCAGCACGATCAACCGGAAGATTCGCCAGCCAGAAGCACCGTCGATCTCGGCCGCCTCGATCTGCGACTTGTCGACGTTCGACCAGGCCGCCAGCAGGATCAGGAACATGAAAGGCGTCCATTGCCAGATCTCGGCGGTCAGGATCGCGCCATAAACGACGAAGGGGTTCTTGTTCACCAGCCAGACCAGGACGAGATCGTCGCCGAGGAACCAGCGCAGCACCTCGTTGATGGGACCGAAAATATTGTCGAACATCAGGCGCCAGACGGCGCCGGAAATGAACGGCGCGATGACCGCCGGCAGCAGGATCACCGCGATCAGAAGCTGGCGCAGGGGGAGCTTTTCCAGAAACAGGCGCGCCAACGCAAGCCCCAGGATCAACTGCACCGGCAAGGCGATGGCCGTGATCACGGCGGTGTTGAGCACCGCCTCCCAGAACCGGTCGTCACCCAGGAGTCGCTCGTAATTGTAGAAACCTTGAAACGACGTGTCTGTGACCCGGCGGGTTATCTTCTGAAAACTGACTATCAGGGAATAGACGACCGGAAACAGACCCACCAGCAACAGCACAAGAATAGCGGGCCAGACGATCAGCCACCGGAAGTGACGGTCCGCGAACAGTCCCCAGGCGGAACTGTGCACGGGCCGCCACGCACCGTTTCCCGTTGCAGTGTTCATTATTCGGATAGACGAAGAATCGTCATGGGTCCCCCGACCACATTGAACAACCGTAATCAGTCACGCAAAAGAGGCCCGGACCGCCATACCGGAAGGCATGACGGTCCGAAGCCACTCACTCAGTTTGGATAGGCACCGGGCTTGGCTGCCCAGATTTTGTATGACTCACGCTGCTCGTCGACACCGATGTCATCGGTCAGCTCGTCCCACTCCTCTGCAGACTTCTGCAGCGCGTCCTTGGCATTACCACCGGCAAGCGCGTCGACAATGGCCCGCGTCAGCGACTCCTCATAGGCGAAGGTGTCGATGATCGACAGGTCGAGCAGTCCAGAATCGGCCGCATCCTGCAACGCCTTGAGGTAATCCTTGGCCGCCGGCCACAGCGACTTGTACTTCTCGCTGTTAAAGTGCGACGTCCGGAATGGATCCCTCAGTGCGAAGGGCAGCGTCACCCGGTTGATGCTGAAGTCCTTGCTGTTGAGCCATTGGGCAAAAAGATAGGCCAGCTCCTTCTTCTTGCTGTTCGCCGAGACGCTTAGCGCGAACCCGGCAGCCAGCTCGGGGTGGCCACCCGGCGGGAGGGCGTAGCCCACCTTGCCGGCGATCTTGGACTCCGGCAGCCAGGACAGCGCCTCCACCTCAACGCCGTAGCCGGCGGACCAGCGCCCGGGCGGCGGCCACCACATCTGCATGGCGAGGTCGCCCGCAAGCCACGCATTCAGAACCTCGATCGGTCCCCAGCCGGCAGCGCCCGGTGGCATGTTGTCCAGTTGACGCACCATGTCTTCAAGAACGGCAACGCCAACGTCGCCGCCGATCTGGGCTTTCATACTTTCCGGATCAAAGAACTCGCCGCCCGCGGTCCTGAACCGCATCGCGAAAATGTAATGCACCAGGCCCGGCGAATGGATCAGGGCCGACCCGTGACCGTTTGGCGCCATCTTTGCGGTGAAGAACTTGGAAATGTCGTAGAACTGGTCCCAGGTCTCCGGCGGGCCGAGATCGTAGCCAAACTCGGACTTGAACGCCGCCTTGTTGGCCTCATCTCCGAACAGGTCCGTCCGGTAATAGAGCAGGAACACGTCTCCGTCGTCGGGCAAACCGTAGATCTTGCCGTCATACGTCATCTGGTTGTCGCGATAGGTCGGCGCAATATCCTGAAGTTCCTCCCGGTAGCCGAACTTGTCGACATAGTCGTCGAGCGGTTCCAGAACGCCTGCTTCCACCAGATCGGGCATCCAGGCCGGCACCACATTCAGCATGTCGTAGGCGCCTGTTCCGGCCCGGTGTTCGGCCACCGTCTTGGTGAACAGCTCGTTGATCGGGATCTCCACCACCTCGATCTTGACCCCGGTGAGCTCTTCCCATTTGGGACCGGAATAGTTGAGTGGATCGAGCGCCTGCAGGGCGGCTTCCCAGGTGATGGTCAGGGTCTCGCCGCGGTATTTCTTGGCGGCTTCAACCGCCCTGTCGGCCGCGCTTTGGGCCCAGGCAGGGCCGCTCAGCGCAACCGCAGCCAACGCCGCCAGGGCGATGGGCATACAGCGTTTAAGCTTCCATCTCATGCTCTTCCTCCCTCTTTCTAGGGCAGCTTGATTGTCTGCCCGGTTTGTCGCGCGCCACCGCCTATCCGCCGAAGCGCGCCTTGTAATCCGCCAGACGGGCCGTCCAGGCCGACGTCTCCAGAACCTCCCGATTGACCACGCCGACCGGCACTTCCCCGCGTTTCAATGCCTGTACGGCCCGCACATCGGCAGCCCCGATACCGGCGAAGCACTGGTTGGTCCAGCACAGTGAATGCGGCGCCATAATGACGTTGTCGAGCCCGGCAAGCGGCTCGTCGGCCGCCGTCGGCTCCACCTCGAAAACGTCGAGGCCGGCACCGGCGATCCTTTTCGCTTGCAGGACTTCCGTCAGGGCCGCCTGGTCGACGACGGGTCCCCGCGATGTGTTGATCAGAAACGCCGTCGGTTTCATCAGCGCCAGGCGTTCCGCATTGACGATGCCTTGGGTTTCCTCGTTCAGCGGGCAGCTGACGCTGAGAAAGTCGGATCGCCCGAACAGCTCTTCGATGGAAACCAGTTCGATGCCCAGGTCCTTCGCGATCGCCGGATCCGCATACGGGTCGAAAGCGATGAAGTTCATGTCGAAAGGTTTGGCCATTCGAAAAACCTCGGCGCCGATGTTGCCGATACCGAGCGAACCAAGAGTCAAGCCGACCAATCCGATCCCCATATGCGCACCGCGTTGCGCCCAGCCGTCCGGGCCCTGGCGGGCAAGCTTGTCTTTGACGAACATCTTGCCGGCCAGCGCCAGCATGAAGGTGATGATGGATACCGCCACCGGCCGCCGCACCCCGTCGGGCGTGATGACCGCGGCGATCCCGTATTCCGTGCAGACATCGAGATCCACGTTGTCGTAGCCGACGCCGAACCGGGCAACCATGCCGAGCCGGCCGCCAGGCGGCACACTGTCCGGCCCGAACTGGGGCACAAGCAGGATCAGGGCGTCGAAACCCTCCAGCCCCGCCGCCGGCATGGCCCCGTCGACCGGATCCACATATGCGAACTCGATATCCGGATCCTGTTCCAGCGGCGTCAGGTCGAAGTCCGGAAACGCCGGGGAACCGTCCGGCTTCACGAAGTCGCCGCTCAATGCCACTCGAAACACTGCCATGTGCCTGTTCCCTTCCCGTCCGCCGGTTTCCGGCGGGTTCGTTATTTCTTCCCGTTAGCTCCCGGCCGCCACACCCGCGCGGATGCCGTCCACGCCCGCCTTGATGCCGGCACCCAGTGTCCAGACATCGCCGGAATAACAGATGAAATCGAAACCCTGCCCGTAAAGCGTGACACCAAGGTCCACATCGGGGACCAGCCGGCCAAGCGCCTTGCCGTGGCGGTTGCAGGCGGCCGTGACCGTCTCGATCGCGCCCAGAAATTCCGGGTGGTCGAACTCGCCCGGAATGCCCAACGAGCAGGAGAGGTCGAAATGCCCGACCCAGAGGCAGTCGACGCCATCGACGGCGGCCATCGCGTCCGCATTCTCGACACCGGCCCGCGTCTCGATCTGGGCGAACAGGGTGGTCCGTCTATTTGCGGCGGCAAGCTTGTCCATGACGGCGCCGGCAGTGTAGTTGTCGTGCGCAACGCCGAGCGCAACGCCGCGGCCGCCGTCAGGCACGTATTTCATCGCGTTCAGGATGGCTTGCGCCTCTTCGGCATCGTTGACCATGGGCAGCATCAGGCCTTCGGCGCCCATATCCATCGCGCGGGCGATGTGGTCGTAGTGTTTAGACGGAACCCGGACAATGGCGGGCAAGGCGGCGGCCTCGAAGTACCGCAACCCCGCCTTGACGGTCTCATAGCCGAAGCCGCTGTGTTCCATGTCGAACAGAACAAAGTCGCATCCGGCGTTCTTCAGAATGTGACCGATACCGGGCGTCACGAACTCGACGATGAAGTGCCCGACCTTCAGGTCCTTGGTCTGCGCCATCTCCTTGAGCGTCGTGGCCATGTTGCTGTCTCCCGCCTGGTTGTCCGGTTGCTCGACCGCTAAGCCGATAGGTTTTCCCAGACATCGAGCTTGCGCAGCACCTGCTCCTGCACGATGTCCGCGACTGCGGCCTTGAATATTGCGAAGTGCGGCGTCTTCAAATGCGCCTCGAACGCCGCCTCATCGTCGTAGATCTCGTACAGCGTGATCCGGTCGGGCGACTCGCCTCGGTCCAGTAGAACGTCGAATCGCTGGCATCCGGGCTCGTCCCGCACGGACGCGGCGGCATTCTCCAGGACCAGTTCCTTGAACCGGCCGCCGGCGCCGGGCCTGACGGCGAACTCCACCAGGACGACAAATTTCGGCGTCATCTCATCCCCCTTCCCTGGCCTGCCAGTAGAGACCGGAAACGGTCAGCAGGTGGGCGCGCATCTCCTCCTCCGCGCGGTCCGGATCCCGCGCGGCGATCGCCTCATAGATCAGGCGATGCGACCGGAACGCCCGCCTGTCCGCGCCTTCGTTCTGCAGCGTGATGGTGCGCTGTTCCGTCAGCCATTCGACCATCGCCCCGTGCAAGGCAACGAAGATCGGGTTTTCGGGGATGACCGCAAGCTGGTAGTGGAACGCCACGTCCGACCGGTTGAAAGCCTCTGCGTCGCCGATATCGTTCTCGTTCTGGTCCAGCGCTGCCTTCAGGCGGGCGATCTGCTCGTCGGACGCGTGTTCGGCGGCATGCCGTGCAAGACCGGTCTCAAAAAACAGGCGGGCGGCCTGGAAATGGCGGACGCCGTCGGAATCTGAGAGCAGGTAGCGGGCGGTGCCCGAGAGTTGGCCGACCAGGGCCTGGGGCGACGGACGGGTGACCAAAGCCCGTTCGCCGCTGGCGATCCGGACCAGTCCCATCTTTTCCAGCGAAAGCAGGGCCTGTCGGATAGCTGGACGGCCGACGCCGTACCGCTCCATGAGAGCCCGCTCGGACGGAAGGCGCTCTCCCGCAGAAACCTCGCCCGATGTGATGGCAGCCTCCAGCCGCGAGGCAACCTCCTCGTGGAGCTTTCGCCGGCGAATAACCTCCGTTTTGATCACGCCCGCCATTCCTGAAAGCGGCGCGGCGGATGGTGCGGCCGTCAGGCTTAGATCGTGGACCTGATTGCCGGCCGCACATCTCCCCCCAAGCCTCTATTTGTATAGGTAGTAGCCTGTCATACCAGTCTGGCAGGGTCAATGGCCGCGGCTGCGGAGGCTCCCGCGCGCGCCCGGGGGGCCCGTTGCAATTTGCAAAATGCACTGCAGTTCGCAACTGCAAATTGAATACTCTGGTATTCAGACCAGGGAATCTGGGACTTAGGGCCGGATGAGGTTCTGCGCTATTGCTTCCAATTCTGCGATCTCAAACTGCAAATCCTCCGCGGAGACCGCTTCGACGGCGCCCCTGTTTAACGTCTGTTTCATGCTGTGGATGACCTTGCACAGCTCGGCTTCCACGGTCGTCCGGAGCCCGGGCGTAACATCCTCCAGTATGATTTCCTGGTCCATCATGAGGTCCGCGAAAGCCTCCGGGTTCTCACGCCCCAGCGCCTCCAGCCTGGCGTCCAGCTCATCCCAGGCCGCCCCAAACGCCTTGAAGAGCGCGCTAATTTCGGCATTTGGCCCGGATTCCCGGGACTTCTCCGCCTGATCCATCAGCCGCACGAACTGCCACACGGTGAACCGCAGATCCCCGCCGCCCGCCGAATCCGACCCTTTCAGGCCCTTTTGGTTCTTGTCGCGTCCCTCAGCCATGGAAAGTGACCGGAACGCCCAGTTTCAGGTCGAAATTCGCGGCCGCACTGCCGCCATTAACTGCGATCTCTACCAGTCCGTTCGAATTCTCGTACCAGAATCCCTGACCGGGCGCGGCGTCGGAGAAGGTCCGGGCCCTGAAGAACTCTTTGTTTTTCAGCCAGATTCCCTGGTTTTCGTGGACATGGGCGGCCCGGAGACCGGTCATTGCGTTACCGAAGCGGTCGATATAGACGATTTCGGCCAGATCCTCCGCCCAGTCGGCACCGACTGGAGCCCCGACCCAAGGCTCTCCCAGGCTTTGCGGCGGATCGCCCAGGGCCAGACGGGCCGCCACCGGCGCAAACAGGTCCCGGCCGTGAAAGCTCGCGCTCAGCGCCTCAGGGCGCCAGCTGATCTCAAACCAGCCCTGAGCCTCCAACCGGCCCGCTAGAGGCGCCAGAAGGCCGTTATCCGGGCCCACAAGCCAGTTTTGGGCCGTCTGGACCATGACCGGCCGTCGGTCGCTGCCGACGCCCGGATCCACCACCGCCAGGAGCACCGCCCCGGCAGGCAGCCGGTCGCCCAGGGCCGCCAGCAAATAGGCGGCAGCCTTGGGATTGGCCGCGGGGGCGTCGTGCATGAGGTCGATTACCGGGAGCTTCGGCGCCCCGGCGGCCAGCGCCAGCCGCAGTTGGCCCACATAAGGCCCCGCCAGGCCAAAATCGGTAAATGTCACGATCATGCCGCACTAATGCCCCGGCGCCGGCCATCGCGCAAGCCGCGCATATGCAGGGCCGGCGATATTGGCCCGCTCCTTGCTTCGATGCTGACAGGACGGCCCCGATTGGCTTGGCCGCAGGGGCAGACGGCGAAAGCCGTTAACTCAGGACGCTGAAACCGGGGGGTTTGCCGGACGGTCCGTGCCAACGGGCACCCCCCAAGAAACGATCAGAGGGAAGTCGTGCAGCTTTTGGACAGGCTTGCAAGATCCTGGCATCTGGGCACCCTGGCCGCGGTTCTCGCCGCCGCCGCGCTCGCGGCGTTGGCCGGCGCCGGCCTGCTGCTCGTCCAGGGTCAGGGCTTGCAAACGGGACCGGTCGGTCTCGGCCTGGTCCTGGTCGGGGTCCTGGGCCTCGTCGCCGCCGGCTGCCTGATGACCGCCAGGCTGATGCGGGAGAACCAGGCCTACCGGGCGACCCGGGCCGAGGCGGCGCACGCCCGCGAGCAGCTGGCCCATGCCGTCAACAGCACGTCCGAAGGTTTCGCCCTGTTCGACGCCGACGACCGCCTCATCCTGTGCAACGACGTCTTCCAAGCCATGTACGATCCCCAGGAACGAGGGATCATGCAGGGCATGCGGTTCGAGGATATCTGCCGCCAAACCGTGGAACAGGGCGCTGTTTCGATTCCAGACACGCAGCGTGAATCCTGGATCGAGGAACGCCTGCAGCGGCACCGTCAGGGTACCGGCACGCACATCCAAAAGCTGGGCGACGGTCGCTGGATCCAGGAGAGTGACCGGCGCCTCGCCGATGGTGGCACCGTCTGCACCCGGACTGACATCACCAAACTAAAGGAATCCCAGGAGCGCATGGTTGCCAGCGAGGCGCGTTTCCGGGACTTCGCGTCCTCGACTTCCGACTGGCTGTGGGAGACCGACCGCGAGCACCGCTTCAACTATTTCTCGAAAGCCGGCGCCGACAATCACGACCTGCTCCCGCCGGACTCCCTGGGTCACCGGCGCGACGAGGTCGCGGTGATCGAAAAGCCGGCCGATAACGAATCGATGAAACGGCACATCGAAAAACTGCAGGCCTGTCAGCCATTCCGCGATTTCGATTACCGGATCCGCACTGAAGAGGGCGAGCTCCGGGTCATCCGTTCCTCGGGCGTGCCCCACTTTGACGACGACGGCACCTTCCTTGGCTACCGCGGCACGTCGCGCGACGTCACCGAAGCGCTGGTCGCCGAGGAGCTGGCGGTGCGCGCCCAAGAAAAGTTGCAGGAAGCCATCGAGGCCCTGGACGAAGGCTTTTCGCTGTTCGACTCCCAGGACCGGCTTGTGGTCTGCAACAGCCGCTATCGGGATTTCTACAAGATCTCGCGCGGCGCGATCGCCGAAGGGGCCACCTTCGAGAGCATCATCCGTTACGGCGCCGAGAGCGGACAGTACGTGATCCCCGGCAACGACATCGAAGCCTGGATCCAGCGGTCCCTGGTCGAACACCGTAATCCGCGCGACCCCATCGAGCTGGAGCTGACCGACGGGCGCTGGCTTCTGGTGCGTGAACAGCAGACGCGCGACGGCGGCCGCGTGGGCGTGAGCACCGACATCACCGAATACAAGGCGACCTTGCGCGACCTGCAGAAGGCCCGCGACGACGCCGAGGCCGCCAGCAACGTGAAGTCCGAATTCCTGGCCGTGATGAGCCACGAAATCCGTACCCCCATGAACGGCGTCCTGGGCATGCTCGGGCTTGTCATCGATACCAACCTCGATCCGGAACAGCGCGGCTACCTGCTGACTGCCCGGGATTCGGGCGAGATGCTGTTGAGCCTGATCGACGACATCCTGGACTTCTCCAAGATGGAAGCCGGCAAGCTGACACTGGAGCAGACGGACTTCCACGTCGAGGAGGTCATGGAAGGCGTCGTCGAATTGCTGGCGCCGCGCGCCCATGCCAAGGGAATCGAGATTGGCGCCTTCATCGACCCCAACGTCCCCGCGATGATGCGCGGCGACCCCGGCCGACTGCGTCAGATTCTTCTGAATCTGGCAGGCAACGCGGTGAAGTTCACCCAGGCCGGCGGCGTCAGCATCGAACTACAGCTCGAGCGCGAAACCCGCGACGTGCTGGTGCTGACGGGCCGGGTCGTCGATACCGGAATCGGTATCCCGAAAGACAAGCAGGATCACCTGTTCGCCGAGTTCACACAGCTCGACGCGTCCTATTCGCGCAAGTTCGGTGGCACCGGACTTGGTCTGGCGATTACCCGACGTCTCGTCGAACTGATGGAAGGCGCCATCAGCGTTTCCAGCGCCACCGGCCACGGCAGCGTGTTCACTTTCTCCGTCAAACTGAAGCCGACCGAAGCGGTCGATATCCAGCCGCAGGATTTCGCCGACGCCCCGAGCCGGCATGTACTGGTCGCCGACGCCAACGGCGTCACCCGGTCTCTGGTTTCCCGGCAACTGGTCGCCGACGGTCACCGCGTGACCGGGGCGGAAAACAGCGAAGACTTGCTGGAGACTCTGGACAACCAGGCGCCGGACCTCATGCTGGTGGACCCGCGTTTCGACGACGGCGCCGCATCCGACTTGGTCCGGCACATCCGCTCGCGGGCACCATCGATCCCCGTATTTCTCATGCTGCCTGTGGGCACCAAACCTGAGCGTTGGCTTTCTATCGGCGACAAGATTTCCGGCGCGCTGCTGAAGCCGGTCCGGCGCGGCGCGCTCCGGCGCCTGGTCCAGGACCTGGAGGGCGAAGCCCGCTTCAACCGTACGGTGGCCGTACGCGATGCTGCGCCGGTCGACGACTACGAGACGCTTCGCGGGCTGCGCGTGCTGCTGGCAGAGGACAGTCAGACCAACCGCCTGGTCGCCACGGCTGTGCTGCGCCGCGCGGGATTCCACGTGGACAGCGTGGCGGACGGTTTCGAGGCGGTCCAGGCCGCGCGCCGGCTGCCCTACGATTTCATCCTGATGGATGTCTCCATGCCCGGCATGGACGGGCTGGAGGCCACCCAGGAGATCCGTGCGTCGAACGGGCCGGAATCCAAGACGCCGATCATCGCGCTCACCGCGCACGCCATGGAGGGCGACCGGGAGCGCTGCATCGAAGCCGGCATGGACGACTACATTCCCAAGCCGGTGCGGCGGGACGAGTTGCTGCGCACGATCCGCCGGGTCGTGGCGAAGGACACGCCGGTCCAGGCCCCGACCCAACCGGAGTCGGCCGATGAGCTGATCAACGGCCACGGGCCCGCGCAGAATGACGACGCGGCGCTGCTGGACGAAACGGTGCTGGCCCAGCTCGAGTCCGACGCCGGCACCGAGGCGGCCAGCGGACTGATCACCACCTTCCTTGAAGAAATGGACGACCGGATCGAGAAAATGGTGCGCTTCGCCGATGCCGGCGATATCACCGAACTCGAACGCAACGCCCATTCGCTGAAGAGCTCTTCAGGCAGCTTCGGCGCCAGCATGCTGCGCGACATCGCCGCCGCCATCGAGGCCGCCTGTCTGGAGGAGCGACCCGACGAAGCGCGCGACCTGGTCGGTCGGCTGCCCGAACTGAGCGCCGCCAGCCGGGATGCCTTCGATCAATGGGAAACGGAACGGGAGGACGCGCTGACCAGCGTCCAGGCCTGAGCTAGACCTTGCCTTCGGCCTTCCAGCTCAATCGCTTGCGGTAAATCGTCGACGGCGAGATTTCGAGCATAGCCGCTGCCCGGGGAATGTTGCCCTCGCAGCTGGCGATCGCCGACTCGATAGCGTCCTTTTCCACCTTCCAAAGCGGAACCACGACGCCGCTCTGCGCTTCGGCGGATCCCTGCACCACGCCATTGACCGCGGCCCCACCCGGTGTCGCCGCGCCCGGCGTATCGCCGTTCAGCGGATCGGGCAGCATGTCCGGGGTCACCAGTTCGCCGTCGTTCAGCACCACGATGTTCCTGACGACATTCTGCAGCTGGCGTACGTTGCCGGGCCATCCGTAGCCGAGCAGGATGCTCTCGGTCTCGGGTGCGTACCCGGTGAACTGGCGGTTCTCTTCCTTGGCATAGCTCTCGAGCAGATGCCGGGCGATTTCGACCACATCGTCCTCGCGCTCCCGCAGCGGCGGCATCGCAACCGGCACGACATGCAAGCGGTAATAAAGGTCCTCGCGGAAGCGGCCTGCCTCGACTTCGGCCAAAGGATCTTTGTTGGTGGCGCAGATGAACCGCACGTCCACCTTCTCCACCTTGGTGTCGCCGACCCGGCTGAACGAGCCGGTCTGAATGAACCGCAGCAGCTTCTTCTGCAGGTCCAGATCCATTTCGCCGATCTCGTCAAGGAACAGCGTTCCGCCATCGGCCGCAGCGGCCGCGCCTGCACGGTCGGCCGTAGCGCCGGTGAACGAACCCTTCTTGTGACCGAAGATCTCCGACTCCATCAGATCGCGCGGAATGGCGCCGCAATTGATCGCAATGAAGGGGCCGCCCGCACGGGTGCTCTGGCGATGGATCGCTTCGGCGCACAGTTCCTTGCCGGTGCCGGACTCGCCGGTGATAAAGACTGTCGCTTTGGAAGCAGCGGCGCTGTCGATGATCCGGTAGACGGCCTGCATCGCCAACGATTTGCCGATAAAGCTGTGATAGGCGCTGCGGGCGCCGTCCTTGATGGTATCGACGATCTCGCTTAGCTGCTGGCGCTCGGACGCATTCTTGACCGTCACCTTCAGGCGGTCGGCATTGAACGGTTTGACGATGAAGTCGTAGGCGCCGTAGCGCATCGCCTCGACGGCGACCTTGATCGAGCCGTGGGCGGTGATGATGACGACAGCCGACGGGATCTTCTGCTCGCGGATATGCTTGAGAATCTCGATCCCGTTGACGTCCGGCAACTGCAGATCCAGCAGCACGACCGCAAACAGGTCCTGCTCCAACGCGTCGAGGCCGGCCTGGCCGGTCTCGACGACGGTGAGGTCCACCGGTTCGCTGGCAAGGTACTGTTCGTACAGCCGCGCCAGCGAAGGCGTGTCCTCGATCAGAAGAACTTTGGATCGTGTGCTCATGTGGTATTCGTTGCGATATCAGGATTGAATTAACAATCTGGAAACAACAAAAACCGCCGCGCCCGGCGCTTTGGCACAGTAAAAAGAGCATGCTTAACAGGGAGTTACAGGAGGCATGTCGGACACAATTTCGCTTGCGGACCTGAACGTGCCCGACGGCCGGGTGTTAATCGGCGAAAACTGGCGCCCGGCCCGGTCCGGCGAGACGATTCCGGTGCTCAATCCGTCCGACGGCGGCGTCTTCGCGACCCTGGCGCGGGGTACCGACGAAGACATCGATGCTGCCGTGGCCGCGGCCCGCGCAGCGCTGGAGGGTCCATGGGGCGCCCTGACGGCGGTTGAGCGGGGGCGCCTGCTGACCGCGCTGGGCCGGAAAGTGCTCGCCGCGGCCGACCGGCTGGCCGGTCTGGAAGCCCGGGACGTGGGCAAGCCGCTAACGCAGGCCCGAGCCGACGCGGTCGCCTGCGCCCGCTATTTCGAGTTCTACGGCGGCGCCGCTGACAAGGTTCACGGCGACACCATTCCTTATCTCCAGGGCTACACGGTGATGACGCTAAGGGAGCCGCACGGCGTCACCGGACACATCATCCCCTGGAACTATCCGATGCAGATTCTCGGACGATCCATCGGCGCCGCACTCGCCATGGGTAATGCCTGCGTCCTGAAACCGGCAGAAGATGCCGGGCTGTCCAGTCTGGCGGTCGCGGAAATGGCCCGCGAGGTCGGGTTCCCGCCGGGCGCGCTTTGTGTCGTGCCTGGGCTGGGCGAGGAGGCGGGCGCCGCCCTCGCCGGCCATCCGGGCGTCGACCACGTCTCTTTCACCGGTTCGCCGTCCGTGGGCACGCTAGTCCAGAAGGCGGCCGCGGAACACACAAGACCGGTCACGCTGGAGCTGGGCGGCAAATCGCCCCAGGTCGTTTTTGCCGATGCCGACTTGGAGGCAGCGCTTCCATTCCTGGTGAATGCGGCAATCCAGAACGCCGGCCAGACCTGCTCGGCCGGCAGCCGGCTGCTGGTGGAAGACAGCGCCTACGGGAAAGTGACGGGCCTTGTGGCCGACCGGTTCCGGTCGCTCCGTGTGGGTGCCGCCGACCGGGACTTCGATGTCGGGCCGCTGATCAACGAAACCCAACTCGCCCGGGTGGACCGTTACCTGGAGCTGGCCAAGGCGGACGGGCTTGCCATACTTGCCGAAGGCGAGATCGCCCCCAACACCCCCACCGGGGGCTACTACGTCCGCCCCACGGTGATCGGCGACGTACCGCCGGATCATCCACTCGCCCAGGAGGAGGTGTTCGGGCCCGTCATCGCCTGCATCCGCTTCAAGGACGAGACGGACGCGGTCCGGATCGCCAACGGAACGCCCTACGGCCTGGTGGCCGGCGTCTGGACCCGCGACGGCGGCCGCGCAATGCGTCTCGCCCGGGCGATCCGCTCGGGTCAGATATTCGTCAACAATTACGGCGCCGGCGGCGGGGTGGAGCTGCCGTTCGGCGGCGTGAAGGGCAGCGGCTTCGGCCGCGAGAAGGGATTCGAAGCACTCTACGGCTTTGCGGTCACCAAGACCGTGGCGGTGAAGCACGACTAGGCCGACCCGGGTCGCCAGGGAGAGACAGTACAATGAGACTGGAAAACAAGACGGCCATCATCACCGGCGCGGCGTCCGGTTTCGGGGCCGGCATGGCCGAGAGATTTGTCGCCGAGGGCGCCAACGTTGTCATCGCCGACATCAACGAGGACGCCGGCCAGACGATGGCCGAGAAGCTGGGTGCCAAGGCCCGCTTCGTACGCACCGACGTGTCCAACGGCCCCGACACGGCCAACATGGTGGCCACTGCGTCGGAAACCTTCGGGCGCCTGGACATCCTGGTGAACAACGCCGGCTACACCCATGTGAACGGGCCGATGACCGAAGTGTCCGAGGAGGAGTTCGACCGAATCTTCGACGTCAACGTCAAGGCGATCTACCTGTCTGCGAAGCACGCGGTGCCTGTGTTCCGAAGCCTGGGCGGCGGGGTCATTCTCAATATCGCCTCCACCGCCGGCGTGCGGCCGCGGCCCAACCTGACCTGGTACAACGGCTCCAAGGGCGCGGCGATCACCATCACCCGGTCCATGGCGGTTGAGCTCGCTCCGGACAAGATCCGCGTCAATGCCCTCAACCCTGTCGCCGGCGACACACCGCTACTAGCCCGTTTCATGGGCGAGGACACGCCCGAGCGCCGGGCGGCGTTCCTGGCCACCGTGCCGCTCGGCCGGTTCTCCACCCCGCGCGACGTCGCCAATGCCGCCTTATTCCTGTGTTCCGACGATGCGGACTTCCTGACAGGCGTGTGTCTGGAGGTCGACGGCGGCCGCTGCATCTGATCGGGCCCAAAGCAAAACGCCCGGAAGCGGTGCGCTCCCGGGCGTTTGATTTCCGAACGATCGGTCGGCGTTATTCGCCGCGCATGATTCCCATGATGTTCAGGATGTGGATGAACATCACGATGAACGTGCCGTACAGCGCGAACGCACCGAAGATCGCCATGCGCGTCACCACGTCGCCGTCGGCGGCGGCGTAGTACATGCTCTTGATCTGCTGGGTCTCCCAGGCCGTCACGCCGGCAAACAGCAGCACCGCCGCAATGGAGATGATCAGGCTGAAGCCCGAGCTGGCCAGGAAGATGTTCGCTACGATCGCGATGATCAGTCCGATCATCGCCATCATGATAAACCGGCTAAACACCGAGAGGTCCTTCTTGGTCGTGTAGCCGAGGATGCTCATGCCCGCGAACATGCCCGCGGTAATGAAGAACGCCCGGGCGATATCCATCGTCCCGCCAGGGATGTTCAGGAAGGCGAAGATCATCGGTGAGATCAAAAGACCCCACAGCACGCAGTAGGTCCAGAAGAACGCCTGCGCCGCCATGGTGCTTTTCATGGTCATGATGCGCCCAGACATGAAGCCCATGCCCAGAAGGCCGATGAACAGCACCCATTTGATGGGCCCGACCGCCACCGCATAGAGCAGCTCGGGGTTGGCCGCCATGAAAAGCGTCACGATACCGGTGACCGCAACGCCGAGCGTCATGTAGTTGTAGACTCGCAGCATGTAGGACCGCAGGCCTGCGTCTATAGCCGCGGTGTCCCGTGCGCTCGTCTGGTAAGCCGCTTGTGTCCTAGGTTCCAATGCCATTTTCGTTCCCGTTTCCCTTAGGTCGACACCGTCGCCGAACTTCCAAAACTCAGGTGAGAATATTGGGGTTTTTCAAGGATTTTTCAACCATGGAACGACCCTCAACCATGGTTAATTTCCGTTAACGTTAAAGCGCAGGACTGGCTAGTCGCGGATCGCTTCGAAGCCCAGGAACAGTTTGACCTCGTCGCCGACGCCGTTGTTGTCGAGGGCGTAGGTCATGCCGAAGTCGCTGCGTTTGATCGTCGTCTGGGCATTGATGCCGACCCGGTACTGGCGCCGGTTGAACAGATACGGACCGCTTGAGACGAATTCCACCTCCAACGTCACCGGCCTGGTCACGCCAAGCAGCGTGAGATCGCCGGTGACCCGTCCGGTACGGTCGCCGGTTCGTTCGCTGCCGGTCCCGACGAAGGTGATTTTTGGAAATTCCCGCGCATTCAGGAAATCGCCCGAGCGCAGATGGCCGTCACGCTTTTTGTGCGCGGTATAGACGCTGTCCGTCTCGATCTCGATCTTGATGTCGCTGATGGTCAGGGCCTCTTCGTCGAAGACGAACTCACCCTCCCCTTCGGTGAACATGCCGAACACGTCGTAGAGGCCAGCATGCTGGATTTGAAAGGCAATGGAAAAGTGTTCCTCGTCGATCTCGAACTCTTCGGGCTTCGCGTGAACCGTGCCCGCAAACAACGCCAGCGCCGTGACGGCGACAATCAAACCTCGGATCATCGTCTGGACTCCCGGTTCGGAAAACGACCCCCTGACCGCTAACCTAGTTGATCGGCGCCGACTGCGAAGGTCGCCACACGAAATTGTTAGCGCAGGCCACTCATTCGTTGCGCAGCAGGGGGGCGGCCTTTCGGCCAAGAGCGATCCAGGTCCCCAGGAGACCGAACCCGACGGTGATGCCCGTCGCGATCAGCACCGTGGTCACCACCACGGACGGCAGGAAGAGCCAGTCCGCATCCATGATCTGGGTGATCACGTACCAGGCGGCGCCCGTGCCGACGACGCCGGCCAGCGCCGCCGTGACCAATCCCATCAGTCCGTATTCCAGGAGGAAGGACGTGGCGACGTCGCTGCGCGTGGCGCCCAGCACTTTCAGGACGACCGAGTCATAGACGCGACGTTTGTGGCCGGCGGCAACCGCGCCGGCCAGCACCAGAACGCCCGTCACGATGGCAACGGTCGCGATCGCCCGCACCGCCATGCCGAGGTTCGCCAGGATCTTCTGCACATCATCCAGGATTTCCTTGACCCGGATGGCGCTGACATTGGGCAGCGCATCGGTGACGACCCGTTCCAGATCGGACTCGTGGTCAAAGTCCAGATGCGCGGTCGCGATGTAACTCTGGGGCGCACGCTCCAACAGCCCCGGCGAAAACACCATGACGAAATTGATGCCCAGCGTCGTCCAATCGATCAGCCGCAGGTTGGCGATGGTCGCCGTCACGTCGCGGCCGAGCACGTTGACCGAGATCGTATCACCCACCTCCAGGCCGAACGCCTCCGCCGCCTCGGCGTCGAAAGACACCAGCGGTTCGCCGTCATAGTCGGCACGCCACCATTCGCCCGCGACCACCTCGCTCCCTTCGCTCGGCGGCGTTCGCGACCAGGTGAGACCGCGGTCGCCGCGCAGGATCCAGGCCTGTTCGGGCGGCGGATTGATCTGCTCCACCGGCACACCGGCAAGCGCGGTCACGCGGCCGCGCAGCATCGGCACGCTTTCGGTGCGCACCGGCGTGACGAACGTCTCCACCGTCTGATTGAACGTCGCCATCTGGTCGGGCTGGATATCGATGAAATAGAAGCCCGGCGCCTCGCCTCGGAAGGTCTCGCCGACCTGCCGGCTGAGATTGCCCTCGATCAGGGCGACCGCCACCAGCACGGTGAGCCCGAGGCCCAGCGAAACAACGACGCCGCCGGTCGGTGCGCCGGGCCGATGCAGATTGGCGAGCGCCAGCCTGAGCCGCGCGCCCCGGGGGCGCGGGAGCCGGCGAGCAACCCACATGACACCGGCAGCCGCGAGCCGAAAAGCGAACAGGGTCGCCAGCGCGCCGAGCACGAAATAGATCGCCAGCTTCTTTTCCGCCGCGCTCAGCACCGCAAGGCCGGCCAGCGCGGCCGACAGCAAAAGCAGCGCGGTCAGGACCCGCGCGCCGGGACGGCGGATCGCCGGCATCACGGCGTCGCGGAACAGGGCCGCGGCCTGCACCGTCTGCGCGCGGGCCAGTGGCCAAACCGAAAACACGAGGGTGACCAGAATGCCGAAACCGGTCGCCAGCAACAGCGGCATGGGGTAGACGCCCATGCGCGCCTGTACCGGCAGGCGGTCGGACAGGAACGGTATCGCGCCATAGGGGACCAGCGCACCCAAAATCAGGCCCACGACGATCCCGATCGAGGCGATTGCCAGCACCTGTATCAGGTAGGCGCTGAAGATCAGCCGGGACGGCGCACCCAGACATTTCCAGGTGGCGATGGTCCTAGTCTTGGAAGACAGGAAGGCGTGCACCGCATTGCCGACTCCCACGCCACCGACCAGGAGGGCGGTGAGCCCGACGAGGGTCATGAACACGGTCACGCGGTCGACGAACCGCTGGATGTTTGGTGCGGCGTTCTCCAGATCCCGAATACGCCAGCCGGCGTCCGGGAACACCTGCGTGACTCGCTCACGCCACTGTTTGGCCGTTTCGTCCGGTTTCAGCGCGACCCGATAGTGATAGCGAATAAGGCTGCCGGTCTGGATCAGCCCGGTCGGCGCCAGCGCGTCGCGATGGACCATCAGCCGCGGGCCCAGGTTGAAGGCCTGCGTGCCCCGATCCGGCTCGCGCTCGATGACAGCATTCAGCTGCAGGGTCGATTCGCCCAGGCGCAGCGTATCGCCGACCTTGAGGTCCAAGCGGTCATAGAGGCCCTTTTCGGCCGCCGCCCCCCAGATCCCGTTCCGGCGGTCGAGAGCCTGCGAAAGCTGGACCCCGTCGGCCAGCTGCAGACCGCCATATAGCGGATATGGACCGTCGACCGCTTTCAGTTCAACCAGACGCCTGGCTTCTCCGTCGTTCCGTATGGCCATGGCGCGCATCTGGACGACGGCCGATATGGCTTCGGTGTTGTCGGTCATCCAGGCGACCTGCTCGGGCGTCGCCTCGCGGTGCGTCAACCGCAGGTCGATATCACCCCCCAGAAGCCGCTTGGCATCGGCCCGCATGCCGGCCTCGATGGAATCGCTCAGCGAACCCACGCCGGCGATCGCCGCGACACCCATGGCCAGACAGGCGAGGAAAACTCGAAAGCCGCTGATGCCGCCGCGCAGTTCACGGCGCGCGAAGCGCCAGGCCAGTGGCAGGAGTTTCACGTGCCGACAACCCGGATCGACGAGGGCGAGCCTTGCCCGCCGGAAATCTTGCCGTCGAACATCTCCACCGTCCGGTTGCACCGGCCGGCCAGCTTCGGATCGTGGGTGATCAGGAGGAGCGTGGTGCCGTGTTTCTCGGCCAGTTCGAACATCAGATCGATCACCGTCGTCCCTGTGGCCTGGTCGAGGTTGCCCGTGGGTTCATCGGCCAGCAGGAGATGGGGCCGGACCGAAAACGCACGGGCCAGCGCGACGCGCTGCTGCTCGCCGCCGGAGAGCTGGCCCGGATAATGGGTCAGGCGATGGCCGAGCCCGACGGCCTCGAGGCCCTGCGCGGCCCGATCAAAGGCGTCCCTGCGGCCGGCCAGTTCCAGCGGCACTGCCACGTTCTCCAGAGCCGTCATGGTCGGCACTAGATGAAAGGCCTGGAACACGATGCCAACATGATCGCGCCGGAACAGGGCCAGAGCATCCTCGCCCAAGACGCCCAGGTCTTCGCCGGCAACGTGGACGGCGCCCGACGTCGCCCGCTCCAGGCCGGCGATCACCATTAGCATCGAGGTCTTGCCGGAGCCGGACGGACCCACCACGCTGACGCGCTCGCCGGACTCGACCTTAAGGTCGATGCCCCTGAGAATGTTGACCTCACCCGCCTCGCTCCCCAATGTAAGGTGAAGGTCCTGCAAATCGATCATCGGACCGGGCTTAACCGGTCGGGGGTCTATCATTGTCAAAAATGCCTCGAATTAAGCGGTTACAGACTGGGTACGGAGTTTTCCCGCGACCGGTTCACGAACCATTAGGCCCATATGGCGCGATTGGCCACAAATTCAATGTGGTAATGGCCCTTATGGTGTTGATTTTGGTGGCCCTGGCACCGGTCCGCGCGGCGGCGGAAACGGTCATTTTGGCGCTGGGAGACAGCCTGACGGCCGGCTACGGCCTGTCCAAGGAGGACAGCTTCGCCACCAAGCTTGAAATCGCGCTTGCGGTAAAGGGCTACAAGGTCCGGGTCATCAATGCCGGCGTGTCCGGCGACACCACTGCCGGCGGCCTGGCGCGATTCGACTGGCTTATGGCCGACCGGCCGGGCCTGGTGATCATCGAGTTGGGGGCCAACGACGCCTTGCGCGGGATCGATCCCAATCAGACCTACAAGAACCTGGACGCCATCGTCGCCAAAGCCAAAGCCAGCGGGGCCGACGTGCTGCTGACCGGCATGCTGGCGCCGCCCAATCTCGGCCGCGATTACGGCGAGCAGTTCAACGCCATCTATCCGCAACTGGCGGAGAAACACCAGGTTCCGCTCTATCCGTTTTTTCTCGACGGTGTGGCAGCCGACCCTTCGCTGAACCTGCAGGACGGCATGCATCCGAACGCCGAGGGCGTCTCGGTGATTGTCGAGCGGATCCTGCCCTATGTGCGCCAAGTTCTGGATGGAGCGGCCGGATGACCGAACCCACCCTATTCCCCTTCGGGCACGCCACCGCGGACCGATGGTCCGACGCCGCCGGATCGGTCGTGCAGCAGATGGGTCCATGCCGGTCCGAGCATCGCCTTGGGTTCGTCTATGTCACGGCCCCCTTCTCCGAGGAACTGGAGAACATCTCGATCTTCCTCAGGCGCACAACGGGCGTGGAAACCTGGGTCGGCACTGTGGGACTCGGTGTTTGCGCAACCGGCCAAGAGTATTTTCAGACGCCAGCGATTGTCGCCATGGCGGTCCCGATCGACCATGACGGGTTCCGCCTGTTCGGCGGCGTCAGGGAGGACGCGGAAGACGTGGGCAAGTCCAACGCCGAGTGGATCGCGCGCGCCGGCATGCCGCTGGTCGTCACCCACGGCGACCCCGGAAACCGTCTCCTTCCGGCGCTGATCGAGGACCTCGCCGAAGAGACAAATGGTTTTCTGGTTGGCGGCCTGGATATCGGCATGGGACCGGCCCGTCAGCTTGCAGGAAAGATGGAACAGGACGGTCTGTCTGGTGTCATGCTTTCACCCAACGCGGTGCAAGTGGCCACCGGCCTCACCCAGGGCTGCACGCCCATCGGTCCCGTGCGTCGGATTACCGTGGCAGAGGACAACGTTCTGATCGAAATCGACGAACGGCCGGCACTGGATGTTTTCGTCGAGGACATCGGCAAGGACATGGCTGAAGACCTGAACAAAGTCGCCGGCCGGATCTATGCGGGCCTGCCGATCGAAGGCTCGGACGTTGGCGACTACACGGTGCGCAACCTGATCGGCATCGATCCCGAGAACGACATGATCGCGATCGGCGAACATGTGGAGGCCGGGGACACGGTTCTGTTCTGCCGGCGAGACCAGGATTCCGCCGTCGAAGACATGAAACGCATGCTTGGCGACCTCAAGCGGCGGGCCAACGGGGCACCCATCCGAGGCGGTCTCTACTTCACCTGCCTGGCCCGCGGGGCGAACCAGTTCGGACCCGACAGCGCGGAGCTCAATATGATCGTGGACGAGTTGGGTTCGTTCCCCCTGGTGGGTTTCTTCGGTAACGGCGAAATCAGCCACGACCGCCTGTACAGCTATACCGGCGTCCTGACCCTGTTTCTGTAATATCGACGAGTTACCCTAGCGATCGATGATCCGCCTGTTCGTCGCCCTGCCGCTCCCTGTGGAAACGCGGAATCACCTGCAGATGCTGACAGGCGGTCTGCCAGGTGCGAAATGGGTCAGTCCGGAGAACTTCCATCTCACGCTGCGGTTCGTCGGCGAGGTCGAAAACGGCCAGGCCGATGACATCGACCTGGCGCTGTCGCGGATCGACGCACCCGGCTTCTCGATCAATCTGGAAGGGCTCGACTGGTTCGGCACCCGCACGCGCGTCAGCACGGTCGTGGTGCGGGCGGAACGATGCGAACCGCTGATGCATCTTCAGCGCAAGATCGAATCGGCGCTGGTGCGAACAGGCCTGGAACCCGAGGAGCGCAAATTCTCCCCGCATATCACGCTGGCCCGCATGCGTGCCGGCCGGCCCGCCGAGGTTCAGGCCTATTGCGACGAGCGGGCTATGTTCAAGGACGGGCCCATCGACATGGACCGGTTCGTTCTTTGTTCTAGCTTCCTCAGCCAGAGCGGCGCCATCCATCAGCCCGAGCGGGAATATACTCTGGGGGCTTGAGCAGACGTCAGCCGACGAAGCGCCGCAGGATGCCGTCGACGGACCGGGCATAACCGCCGCCGAACAGATGGGTGTGCACCAACAAGGGATACAGATTGTAGAGATCGCGGCGAACTTCGAAGAAGTCCGGCGCCAGAGGGCGCAGTTCTCGATAGCGTCGGAAAAACGGTTCGCCGAACGTGGAAAACAGCGTCGAAAAGGCAAGCTCGACCTCGGGGTGGCCGTAATAGATGGCCGGGTCCACGAAACCCGCGATCCGGCCCCGGTCTGCCAACACGTTGCCGCCCCAAAGGTCCCCGTGCAGCAGCGACGGCGCCGCGGGTTCCTGGATCCAATCCTCTAGTTCGGCGCACAGACGCTCGAGGCGGCGCAGCGTACCGTCGGAAAGCCGGCCGGCATCGTGGGCGAGTCGGCCCAGATACAGCAGCCGCCGGTCGCGAAAGAAATCGACCCAGCAATCCGACGGGTCGTTGGGTTGATGGAGCGGGCCGATCAGCGTGTGGCGTTCAAGGCCGAAGTGGGGGCCGGTCACCTCGTGCAGCGCCGCGATCAGCTCGGCCGCATGCTTCTGCGCGCCGGCGTCGATGCCGCCGGCGCCGGGGATGAAGCTCATCACCAACAGGTCGTGCGTGGCCTCGATCACAAGCGGAACGGGTAGCGCGCTGTGCTCGGCCAGGTAGCGCAGCATGTAAGCCTCGATGTCCAGCGTCCCGTCCGGCCCCGCGGCCTTGACAACCACCGGTTCCGCTCCGTCCAGGACCACCTTCGACACTTCGGCGATGCAGCCGCCGGCAAGCGGCGTCGAGGAAAGGACGGCCCGGCCGGTGGCGGCTTCGATGCGGGCGCGTTGATCGGGGGTCACGGCGTCAGACCGTCTGTCGCACCCTGTCCAGCCAGGCGCGGCTGCCCGCCTCGATCAGATCGAGGGCATGCTCGAAGGCTTCGGGCCCGCTGTAATAGGGGTCCGGGACATCGCGGACACCGAGATCGGGGACCACGTCCAGGAACAGGTGAACCCGCTCCTCGCTGCCTGAGGGCGCCACGCCCCGCATCTGCTGGGCGTGCCCGCTGTCCATCGCGATGAGCAGATCAAACAGATCGAAATCGTCGCGGCGCAGCTTGCGGGCGCGCAGATCCGATAGGTCTACGCCACGCCGCCCGGCCGCCTCTATTGCCCTGGGATCGGGCGGGTCTCCGATGTGATAGCCGTGGGTGCCGCAGGAGTCGGTGTCGATGTGCCCGCTCAGGCCAGCCGTCGCGACCAGGTGCCTGAAGACGCCCTCCGCGGTGGGCGACCGGCAGATATTGCCGGTGCAGACGAAGAGGACTGATGGCATTATCGGTCAGCCCGCCGACGCGGCCCGCACCGAGGCTTTGACTTCCTCGTGCCGGCGCATCTTGGCAACGGCCGCCGTGCCGCCCATGGTTTCGGTGAACATGTCCAGCGATTCGAACGCATCGCTGCCCGCCTCGGCAATCGCCATGTCGGTATAACTGTACCGGTTCTTCGATGCCTTGATGCCGCGATAGAGCGGATAGAGCTTGGCCAGGATCCGTACATACTGGAAATGCTTCCAGACCAGCTCGCCCGTATAACGGGCGTAGAACAGGATCGGATTTTCGATCGGCAGACCGTGGCGCCGGTCGGTGCGTACCTTGATCCGGAAATAGCCGCCTTCCAGCGGATGCACGCCTTCGAACTTCACCATGAAATAGAACCACAGCATCAGGAACAGCTTGTTGCCCGGGCGGCCTCGCCGGTGTGCCGCGGCGCGCCTGAGGACGGTGGTGATGTGTTCGATGCTGTAATAGGACTCCCAGGCCTCCCGATAGGCGTCCTCCCACTCCTCGTCCGACATCTTCGGATGATGGCTGACCCGATGATTGAGGTCGTACTTGTTGAGATCCGGATCCATCCAGGTGCCGGCCTTCCACAGCGTCTGGTGATCCTCCGATCCCGGTAGCGGGGTCAGGAAGAAGAATTCCAGCAGGTCCAGCGGCAGTTCGCGCTTGATGATCTCGATATCGCGCAGGATCGAGTCCTTAGTGTCACCGGGGAAACCCAGAATGTAGCCGGCATAAGTGGTGGCGCCGTGATTGCGCCACATCTGCAGCATGTCACGATATTCGGTGATCTTGTTCTGGCGCTTCTTGGCCGCCAGCAGATTGTCGGGGTTGATGTTCTCCAACCCAATGAACACCCGGTTGACGCCGGCCCGGGTCGCTTTTTCGATGAAGTTTTCGATCCGGTGGCACAGCGTATCCACCTGAATGATGAATTTGATATCGAACTGCTCGCCTTCCCGCAGCTCGATCAGCCGGTCGAAGAAGGACTCCCAATCCTTGTTGCGGGCAAAGTTGTCGTCGGTGATGAAGAACCGGTCGATGCCCTGGGCGTAATTGTCCCGGATGATCCGTTCCAGATCGTCAGCGCTGCGGAAGCGGCTCTTGCGGCCTTGCACGTTGATGATGGTGCAGAACGAACATTGAAACGGGCAGCCGCGACCGAGATCGAAGCTGGAGTGGGAGCCGGCGGTCAGCCGGATATGCTGCTCCGGCAGGATCGGCGTCGGCTCGCCCTGGATGTTCGGCAGCGCCGACATGAAGTTGTAGACCGGCTTCAACGCCCCGTCCCACGCATCGCGCAGGACGTCGCCGAGCCGACCCTCTTCCGCCTCGCCGGCAAAAAAGGTGATCCCCATCGCCTGCGCCGCCTTCATGTCGTCGGGCATCTCCGGCAGCATCGACATGCAGCCCGAGACGTGGAAACCGCCGATGGCAACCTGAAGGCCGGCGTCCCGAAAGACGCGCGCGAGATCGACGGCGCGCGGGAACTGGTTCGATTGCACGCCCACCAGTGCGATCAGTGCTTTGCCGCCGTCGCGTTTGATCATGTCGATGATGCGCCGCGGACGAACGCGCTTGTTGGTCTCGTCGAACGTGTGCAGCGCCATGTCCACGCCGTCGTCCAGCACGCCCTTTTCGCGGCAGTCGACTGCCAGGCCGTTCAGCGCCGCCAGGGTGTTGGACGGAATGGCCGAGCGCAGCCATTGGATGGGATAGCCGTCGTCGTCATAGTGCGTCGGCTTGATCATCACGAAGTGGAAAACCTGTCGCCCGTTCGGCGAACCCGGCATCGTCTACGCTCCCCTTTGCAACCCCCGAGCGCGGAACCTATCACGGCCCGCCGGCCGTGAAAATCTCGAGCGATGGGATTGAGACATGGCGGCAAACCGCTACCATATCAAGATCATGAACGAAGGTTCTTCCTCCGGCCTCTCCCCAAACAGCGCGATCGTGGTTCTGACCGGCGCCGGCATCTCGAAGGAATCGGGCCTGGATACGTTCCGCGATGCCGACGGCATCTGGGCCAGGGTCCGGATCGAGGACGTGGCCACGCCTGAAGCGTTCGCCCGCGATCCGGCGCGGGTGCACGAGTTTTACAATCATCGCCGGCAAGGTCTGCTGGCCGACGATGTCGCGCCCAATGCCGCCCATCGCGCACTCGCCGACCTGGAGCAGCGCTGGCCGGGAGAGTTTCTCATCGTGACCCAGAATATCGACAACCTGCACGAACGGGCGGGCTCGAAACAGCTGATCCACATGCATGGGGAACTGCTCGTGGCACTGTGTCAGTCCTGCTTCGCCGAGACCGACTGGCACCAGGACCTGTCCACCGAGACCGCGTGTCCTAAATGCGGCGCCGTGGGCAGCATGCGGCCGAACGTGGTCTGGTTCGGCGAGATGCCCTACCAGATGGACCGGATCTATCGCGCCCTGGCGCGGTGCGGCCTGTTCCTGTCGATCGGCACATCGGGAAACGTCTATCCGGCCGCCGGGTTCGTCGAGGAAGCGCGGATGACCGCAGGTGCGCGGACCATGGAGCTCAACCTGGAACCGTCCGAGGGTGCCAGTCTGTTCGAGGAACATCGCTACGGGCCCGCCGGGGAGATCGTGCCGACCTTCGTGGAAGAGTTGATCGGCGGCCTGGCGCCGCAACATGGTCGGTCGTGACACTGGCCGCGCAAGGCGGGGCCGATGAACTTGCCATCTTGCTTGGCAAGGTCCGCGCCTGCCGGCTGTGCGCCGCCGACCTGCCGCTAGGACCGCGTCCGGTGTTGCGCGCAAGCCGCACGGCACGGCTTTTGATCATCAGCCAGGCGCCAGGCACCCGGGTGCATGAGACCGGCATCCCCTTCAACGATCCCAGTGGCGACCGGTTGCGCGACTGGCTGCAGATGGACCGCGACACCTTCTATGACGAGAGCCGAATCGCGCTCATGCCCATGGGGTTCTGCTACCCAGGCGTCCTGCCGCGCGGTGGCGACAAGCCGCCCCGGCCCGAATGTGCCCCGACCTGGCATGATCCGTTGCGCCGACTGATGCCGAACATCCATCTGACGCTTCTGGTCGGGAGTTATGCGCAGCGCCGTTATTTCGGCCGCCAGGCCAAGCGCTCCCTGACCGAGACCGTCAGGGCCTTCCGGGACTATGGCGATGCCGTCCTGCCCCTGCCGCATCCGAGCTGGCGCAATACCGGCTGGCTGAAACGCAATCCCTGGTTTGACCGGGAAGTCCTTCCGGAGCTGCGGCGCCGGCTCGCCGTCATCCTCTGAGGACGCCTATTGCCGCCATCGCCGTGGACGGGCATGTTAGGCCGAAGCGGTTGCAAGGCGGAACGACATGACGGCAAACGGCCCCCGGCCTCCCCATATCAGGGAGGCTGTTTCTTCGATCGAGGAACAGCAGATCCTCGCGGTGTCCAAGCTGGCCCTCGGCGACCCCGAGGTGATTCCGCTCTGGTACGGTGAGAGCGACGTGCCGACGCCGGCCTTCATCTGCGAGGCCGCGACCGCCGCCATGGCGCGCGGCGACACCTTTTATACCCACAAGCGCGGCCTGCCCGAACTGCGCGACCTGCTGGCCACCTATATGGGCGGACTTTACGGCCAGCCCCTGGATCCGGAACGCATCACCGTCACCATCTCCGGCATGTCCGCGATCATCCTGATGCTGGAATGCATGGTCGATGCCGGCGACAACGTCGTCATCATCAACCCGGTCTGGCCAAACGCGCAGGCCGCGGTGCGATTGCTGGGCGGCGAACCCCGATTCGTGACCCTGGACCTGACCGACGAGGGCTGGGCGCTGGACATGAACCGCATCCAGTCCGCCTGCGACGACCGCACCCGCGCCATCTTTGTCAATTCGCCGAACAACCCGACGGGTTGGATGATGCCGGGCTCGCAACAACGCGAAATGCTCGATTTCGCCCGGGCGCTGGGCATCTGGATCCTGTCGGACGATGTCTACGCACGTATGGTCTACGACCGCAAGGCAGCACCGTCCTTCCTGGAGTTCGCCGAGCCCGACGATCCGCTGATCGTCATCAACAGCTTTTCGAAAAGCTGGGCCATGACCGGCTGGCGCATGGGTTGGATCGTCCACCCGCCGGCACACGGTGACCTGTTCGGCAACATCATCGAGTACAATTACAGCTGCGTGGCGCCGTTCCTGCAGCAGGCCGGCATCACCGCCATCCGGGACGGCGAACCGTTTGTCGCCGAGATGCTGCAGCACTGCGCGCGCGCCCGCGACATCGTCAACGAGCGGCTACCACGGATCCCGGGCATTCGCGACTACGCGCCCCCGGTCGCCTCGTTCTATGCTTTTTTCCGGATCGACGGTGTCAGCGACTCGCTGGCCTTCGCCCAGGACCTGGTCCGTCATGCGAAAGTCGGGATCGCACCGGGCACCGCGTTCGGTCCCGGCTCGGAGGAATGGTTCCGGCTTTGCTTCGCCCAGACCGAAAGCCAGATCACCGAAGGTCTGAACCGGCTGGAAGGCGCGTTGACGTTGCGCAAGGCTAGCTGATACGTCAGTCCGACCCGTCGCGTCCCACCTCTGCAAACACCCAGTCCCAGAAGGCCTGGACCTTTGGGCGGTCGACATCCGTTTCCGGACAGACCACGTAATAGGCGAAGTCGCTTTCCAACGCGACGTCGAACGGCTTCACCAACCGACCGTCGGCCAGCGCGTCGAGTGCCAACGCCGACCGTCCCAGCGCGACCCCCTGCCCGTCGATAGCCGCACGAATCACCATGTCGGACGCATTGAAGGTAGGACCGCGGGTCACGTCGATGTCGTCCACGCCCGCGGCCATGCACCACATTCGCCAATCCATGCGCATGTCGTCGTGCAGTAATGTGTGATGGCGCAGATCGCCTGGCTCCCGCAGCGGATGTGGCCCTTTCAGGAGGCTCGGCGCGCAGACCGGAAACAGGTCCTCGTTCATGAAGCGCTCGGATACCAAGCCGGGGTAATTGCCGCGGCCATACCGGATTGCGACATCGACATCGCCGGCGTCGAAGTCGACAAGATGTTCGTTGGCATCCAGGCGGATATCGATGTCGGGATTCTGCTCGCGAAAACGGCTGAGACGCGGCACCAGCCACAAGCTGGCGAAAGACGGAATGGCGCTGACGGTCAGGCGCCCGGTCTCGTCCTGCCGGGTCAGCCGTTCGGTGGCGACGGCCAGGGTGTCCAGAGCGCTCCGGACGGAAGGCAGATAGGTCTGGCCCTCCTCGGTCAGAAGCAAAGCCCGATTCAAGCGACGGAACAGCTTCAGGCCAAGCGCTTCTTCCAGCGACTTTATCTGGTGACTGACCGCAGCCTGGGTCACATACAGCTCATCCGCCGCCTTCGTGAACGACAGATGCCGCGCCGCCGCCTCGAAGGCCCTGAGCGCGTTCAACGGCGGCAGCCGCCGCGCCATCTACGCCTCCCCCATTTCTGGATTTCAGCCTTGTTATACAATCATCAGCGGCAGGTTCGAATTAATAATACTTATGCGACACATGAAAAAGCATCGTTTGTAACCCGGCTGTTCACCGCATAGATCTTGGGTATTCAAACAACGCCACGGACATATCGACTTACACACGACATGTCCGCCGGAATAAGGAGAGGTATCATGAAACTGTATCTCGTGAACGGCATGGCGCAACATCGCAATGCCTTGGCGGGCGGTGGTTCCGGTCCGGCGGAGACGTTCTCCGGTACCCTGGTCGCAAACATCGCCGAAGCCGTGGAACGCCTCGTGGCCTTTTCGGGGCTGGTCGCCAAGACGGTCGCCGTGTGGGTTTTCCGGCATCGTCAGCGCCAAGCGCTGGCCGAGCTCGACGATCACATGCTTCGGGACATCGGGCTTGACCGTTGGCAGGCAGAGCACGAAACCGCCAAGCCGTTCTGGCAGGCCTAATCCAAAGGGGGGCGGCGTCGCACGGGATTGCCGCCCCGCTGTTATGTAGGACCTACCCCGCCGGCAGGGCCTTCCCCGACCCGCAGATACATCTGGTTGAACCCGTTCAGCACAGCGTAAATCGCGTCGAACTGGGTTTTGAATTCCTTCCAACCGACCCGATCCGATAACTCTCCATGAATCGCCGCCAGCGAACGCCGGCCGTCGATGCGGCTTAACATGCCCCCCGCCAGCGGCGGCAGCGGCGCGTCGATCTTCATGCCGCCGGCATCGACCGTGATGACGCCGTCCGGCTTGATGGCAGCAGCAATCTGCGTGCCCGGCACGTCGCGCGTGACCGGCACCATGTCTCGGGACACCGGCCGCGCGACCGTTTCGGCCCTGTTTTCCGCATGCACCAGGTAGGCGACGTGTTTGGTCATGTTGCCAGCCAGCGCCTCAGCGAAGGCGCAGCGGTCGATCCAGTCCAGGGCACCGACGGCGGCGCGCAGATCCGGATCTTGAAGATAGGTCAGCGGATCGTAACGCGCCGGTTCGATCAGGGCGGCGATGCGCAGTCCGGCGTCGCGCACCTCCGCCTGCAGTTCGGCCACGCGATAGGACCGGTCGCGCGCATGCAACAGCAGGTCGTAGATGCCGGGGTCGGACAGCGTCTTGTGGTCTTCCACGAACGGATTTCGACGCAGCCAGTTGGTGGGCGGCAGGTTCGCCAACAACCTTTTGGCCATCGCAACGCGATCCTCGTCCGGTCCGCCGCCGGCGATTTGCCGCAGCATGTCCTGCACGGAATAGACCCCGGTCCGGCCAAGTGTCCCATAGACCATGACGCCCATGCCGCCATCAGGCGCGAGCGATTCCTTCAGCGCCCGAAACCCAGCGCCCGGCTCGTCCAGATGATGCAGCACGCCGCAACAATCGATGTAGTCGAACGGACCATGGCTGGCGGCGTCCCTGAGATCGCCGTTGAAAAACCGGATCGATTGCAGGCCACGCACCTCCGCCCGCGCTTCGGCAACCTGGCGACTGGCCTCCGACAGATCCAGATAGACAATCTCGGCCGGGCAGCCCGCATCGGCCAGTTGCTGGGCAAGCATGATCAACCCGTCGCCGGTGCCACCGCCGGCAACCAGTGCCCGAAACGGTCGGGAGAAATCCCGCGCACCGGCGAATAGATAGTGATTGAGCTCCCAAAGGTGGCTGGGCGAACCGATGCGCAGGTGCCGTTCTTCCTCCTCCGGGTCCCTTGGCGGATAGGGGTAGGATTCGTACTGCGCCCTGACACGGCCGGTGGTTTCACGACGCCCGGCCATCAGCGGCTATCCCGGACCGAGATGACAACCTTGCCCTGGGCGCGGCGCTCGACCAGCAGGCGCAACGCCTCGGCTCCCTCTTCCAACGGAAAGACCGCGCCCACATGGGGCCTAAGCCGACCGGCGCCGAACAGCGCCGCCAGTTCCCTGAACGATTCCCGATGTTGCGCCGGATCCTGGCGCGCATAAGCACCCCAATACAGTCCAACCGCGCTGACGTTTTTGACCAGCAGGATGTTGGCCGGGATCTTCGGGATCTCACCCGACGCGAACCCGACGATAAGAAGGCGCGCTTCAAAGTTGACGCAGCGAAGCGCTTCTCGAAACGCGGCACCGCCGACGGGGTCGAATACGACATCGACGCCGCCGGCGATCTCCGCCACCCGCTCGCGCAACGACTCGGTCCGGTAGTTGACCAGGTGATCGGCACCCCGGCTTTCCGCCAGCGCAAGCTTTTCCGCATCGCCGGCCGCCGCGATGACGGTCGCTCCCAGGGCCTTGCCCACTTCGACCGCGGTGAGGCCGACGCCACCGCCGGCGCCATTGACCAGCAGGACCTCGCCCTCGCGCAGGTCCGCCCGGTGACGCAGACCCAGCTGGGCGGTCCCGTAGGCGATCGGAAAGGCAGCGGCTTCGCGCATGGTCATCCGCGACGGTATGCGGAAGACCGCCTGGGCATCGACGACGACTTCTTCGGCGAAGGCGCCGTGTCGCACCACTGCGAAGACGGCCTCGCCCCGGCCAACGCTCTCGACGCCGGGGCCCAGCTCGACAACCGTGCCGGCGCATTCCATGCCCGGCACAAAGGGCGGCTCGGGCGTCTCCTGATAGGTCCCCGACAACATCAGCTTGTCGGCGAAGTTAACGCCGGCGGCGTGAATGGCGAGCCGGACCTGCCCCGGTCCCGGGTCAGGGGTGGGAATGTCGGTGAGGCGGAGCGCGTCGAGCCCGCCTAGAGCCTCCACATGCAGGGCCCGCATGGGATTCAGAAAGCGGGGCTCGGCCGGATCTCGCCGACCACGATATCGTTGCGATTGTGCAGCCGTGGGCGTCCCAGGTGGGCCAGCAGCCCCGGATCCAGTTCGTCGAGAACGCCGATCGACTGGAGAATGGCGGTCAGCATAACCTCCGACGCACGGGTCGCCCCGTCGTCGCATTTCAAGGCAACGCCCAGACCGTATCCGGGCAGCGCGGCGCAGTACACGCCCTCGGCGCCGGTCTTGCAGATCACCTGCCCATTTGCGGCCGACAGCATGTCGGTGCAGTACCGCCCGGTCCCGGCCACCATGAAAGGTTCGTGGGTCATGGCCGTGGCGATCTTCCGACAGGCCTCGGCCCGGTCCGCGGCGACACGGTCGGCGGCACCGAACTTGGCCATGCCCAGTGCCAGATTGCCAAGCGGCATGCCCCATGTCGGGATGGAACAGCCGTCGATGGCGCAGGGTGCGTTGGCGAGGTCCACCTCGCACATGGTTTCGAGCGTACCCATGACGTACTGCTGCACCGGATGTTCCGGCCGCACGTATCCCCTGGTCGGTTTGCCAAGATGGCAGGCGATGGTCAGGAAGCCGGCATGCTTGCCCGAGCAGTTGTTATGCTCGGGTCCTGGCGCGGTGCCTTCGGCAGCCAGCGCTTGAGCGGCTTCGGCGTTGTAGGGCCAGTGGACGCCGCACTCCAGATCGGCGGTCGACAGCCCCAGACGATCAAGCCAGGCGACAACGGTGTTGGCATGCCGCGCTTCGCCATTGTGGGAAGCGCACGCCAGGGCCAGTTCGGCCTCCGACACGCCGTAAGCATCGGCGGCGCCGGTTTCCACCAGCGCGATCGCCTGCAGCGGTTTGATCGATGAACGGGGATAGACAATAGCATCCGCGTTGCCCCAGCGGGCACGGACCGTACCGCCGACGTCAACCACGACCGCCGCGCCCCGATGACGGCTTTCCACCATTGGGCCGCGAATCACTTCGACGAGAATCGGATTGCCGCCCTCGGCCGGCATCGAGACACGGGTCTCGGCCTGGTCGCCCGGTTGCTTGGAACCGATATCCGACATCATCGTTCGATCCGTTCATCCATCTGATTTAATGGGACCTTGCCTTGACACGTCACGCGATGCAAGGTCGGCCGCGTCATGCGCGGCTACTTCGGTATTGGCGTCGAGGGAATATCAAAGCCGATGAACGTCGGCAGCCTGTTCCGGTCGGCGCACGCCTTCGGCGCCAGCTTCGTGTTTGCCGTGGCGCCGGCCGTCGACGTGCGCGAGATCTACCGGTCGGATACGTCGGAGACCGCCAAGCATGTGCCGCTCTACAGCTACGCCGACGTCGCCGGCATGACCTTGCCCAAGGACTGCACCCTCGTCGGCGTGGAATTGCTGGACGAGGCCATCGATCTGCCCAGCTTCACCCATCCGGACCGGGCGGCCTATGTGCTTGGCCCGGAGCGGGGAAACCTGTCTCCGGCGATGGTCGAGGCCTGCGCGTTCACGGTCAAGATTCCCACCCGGTTCTGCGTCAATGTGGGCGTTGCCGGCGCAATCCTGATGTATGACCGGATGTGCACCCTGGGGCGCTTCGCCCCGCGGCCCGTGCGGTCGGGGGGACCCACCGAGTCTGTGCCCGAACACAAGTACGGCGGGCCCACGATCCGGACCCGCCGCTAACGCCTGAGTTCGCCTGACTGTCTCGTCGTCAGATGCGAATAAAGCGGTTCATCAAACGACCGAGCGGCCCCGTCAGTCGCACTGGTGCATCGGTGAAGACGAGACAAATGCAATCGGGGCCCGGGGACGCCACCGGCTGATGCTCGACCGCGTGATCCGACACCGCCAGATCGCCGCGACCAAAATGCCCGCTTTCGTCTTCGAAAGCACCCTGCAACACCATGACCATCTCATTGCCATCATGCGTGTGCCGCGGCATCGCCTTGCCCGCATCCACCTTCATCAGGAATGCATGTCCGCCTTCGACCGGCGATGGTAATTCCGCGATCGACAGGCCCGCACCGCGCCGCTTCCACCGAATCTCGTCGATATCGCCGCCGACATAACCGCGCAACGGCTGTGGCAACACCGGATCTTCGGCCCGCTCACGACTATCAACGGACCGGGCCGGTCCGGCCTCGTCCAAACGCGCCATCAACTCGTCCAAACAATCGGCACCGACATACACCGGCTCGATCTCTTCCAGCATCGCGCCGCCAACGGATTCCATATCCGCGACCTGCTTCCGCGCCTCGGGGCACAATGCCAGGTGCGTCGCAACGACCAGCGACGGGCCTTCCGACAGGCTCCCGGCCGCATAGTCCAAGAGCAAGCTCTCGTTCGTTTGATATCCAGCCATCACACTTCCGTCCCAATTTCCTTTCGAAGCCGGCCCATGGCGAGCCTCAGCCTCGATTTCACCGTTCCAAGCGGCACGTCCGTCTCTTCAGCGATCTGCGAATGCGGCTTGTCTTCGAAGAAGGCCATTCGCAGCATTTCCATCTGCTCCGCCGGCAAAGTCTTGATCGCTTCGCGAAGCACCGCAGCAGACTGCGACGCCGACAAAAGGTCGTCCGCGGGACGTTCCTCGTTGGGCACCAGCGCCGGATCTTGCGGATCCAGCTCCGGACGGCGCATCCGCCGCAGACCGTCGATGCGTTTGTTCCGAGCGATCGTGAACACCCAGGTCGCCACCGAGGCCTGAGACGCATCGAACGTGTCGGCCCTTCTCCAGACCGTCAACAACGCTTCCTGAACCAATTCCTCGGCCGTTTCTGCGTCGCTGCCGCTCCGCATGAGGTAGGCCTTGATCCGTGGCGCGAAATGCTCGAACAACGCGGCGAACGCCGCCCGGTCTCGCCGGGTCGCAATCGCGTCCATCCAGCCCCGCTGGTCTTCCACACTCGCCACACGGTCGGTAACAACCATTTTCGCGCCTGCACCACGCCTGGTCGCCCGGAAAGCCGGGCGCGGCTGTTTGTCCATGACGACCGCGGTTGCACCGATTTGATCCATGCACCTATATACGGTCTACAAATGACCGCGGATCATCCCAAGGTCATTTCTCTGTCACGAAGTCGGATCGTTTGGCAAGTCTTGCCACGTTTATCCTTTGCAGGGAGTGCTTAATGGTGGCGGTTGGCAGAATTTCAGCCCTTGTGCCCGCCCTGGCCGGTGCGGCGGTCGTACTGAGCCTTGCGGCGTTTAGCGGTTCCGCCTTGGCTCAGGACAAGGATCTCGGAACCTTCAGAGATTGGAATGCACAATCATACGTAGAAGCTGGCGCAAAGGTTTGCAACATTTGGTCAAAACCGAAGAAGGAAGAAGGCAAATATACGAGGCGAGGCGAGGTCTTTGCCTTCGTCACCCACCGGCCCAGCGAAAATCGGCGTAACGAAATCAGTTTTCAGGTCGGCTACACCTTCAAGAAAGACAGTGAACTCAGGATCGCCATCGGAGGCAAAAACTTCGTTCTGTTCACCGAAGGCGAAAGCGCCTGGACCGCGACGACCGAGGAGGACGACCAACTGGTCAGGTCTATGAAAGCCGGCAACTCCATGATCGTGCGCGGCGTTTCCAGCCGCGGTACGCAGACGAAAGACACCTATTCTCTGTTCGGATTCACCGCCGCGCTCAACGCCATCAACCAGGCGTGCCGGCCGTAGCGCCGAGCGGGAGGCAGGTCCGCGGTTTGCAACCGGCGGAAAGGCCGGGTATCACAGCCAACCATGAGCGATGCTGCGACATTGACGGATTTTCTGCCCGGCGGGTCAAAGGCGCCCGACGCAGACCCGCGCCCGAATCTGATCGGCTGTGATCGGGCGGATCTGGCCGCCGCGGTGCAGACGTTGGGGCTCCCCGGTTTCCGGGCTAAGCAGCTGTTCCACTGGATCTACCACAGGGGGCTGACCGATTTCGGCGCCATGACCAACCTGTCAAAGGCCCTGCGTAGCGAGCTGGCCGGTCGCTTCCGTATCGAACGACCCAGGGTGGTTTCCGACCAGCTGTCGGTGGACGGGACCCGCAAGTGGCTGTTGCGTTTCGAGGACGGTAACGAAGCCGAGACAGTTTACATTCCCGAGGAGGACCGAGGCACCCTGTGCATCTCCTCCCAGGTCGGATGCACGTTGACTTGTACGTTCTGCCACACCGGCACCCAGCGGCTGGTGCGCAACCTGACTCCGGCCGAAATCGTCGGACAGGTGATGCTGGCTCGCGACGCCCTGGGCGAATGGCCCAATTCCAGCGAGAACCGGCGGATCACAAACATCGTGCTGATGGGCATGGGCGAACCGCTCTACAACACAGGGAATGTCGTCAAGGCGATGGACGTCGTCATGGACGGGGACGGTATCGCCATATCTCGCCGTCGGATCACCCTGTCGACCTCCGGCGTTGTGCCGGAAATGCGAAAAGTCGGCGAACAGATCGGCTGCCTCCTGGCGATTTCGCTGCACGCGGTCACGGACGAGGTGCGCGACGTCCTCGTCCCGATCAATCGGAAATATCCGCTTGCGGACCTGATCCAGGCCTGCCGCGACTATCCCGGCTTGAGCAACGCGAACCGGATCACGTTCGAATATGTGATGCTGAAAGGCGTCAACGACAGCCCGGCGGATGCCCGCGCACTCTTGCATCTGATCCGCGGCATTCCGGCCAAGATCAACCTGATCCCGTTCAACGCCTGGCCCGGCGCGCCGTACGAGTGTTCCGACGATGCGGCGATTGACGCCTTCGCGGACATCATCTGGAAAGCCGGCTATTCGAGCCCGGTTCGCACGCCCCGCGGTCGGGACATTCTGGCGGCTTGCGGGCAGCTCAAATCGGCCTCTGAGCGGGCGCGCAAATCGCGCCGCGCCCGGACCTGAGGGCTCAGCCGGGATCGGCAGGCACGGCCGCGTGCCCGGCTTTCGACCGCGGCCATATCAGCAGAGCCGATAGCGCAAACAGGATCGCCAGCGCCGCCGTGGTAAGAAATCCGGCCGGAAATCCGGTTGCCGTCACGATCCAGCCGACGAACGGATACGCGAACAGCCAGCAGGCGTGGCTGAGCGCGTACTGCGCGGCGAACACGGCGGTCCGGTCTTCGGGGGCGGTCGTCCGGGTGATGACCAGGCCGGCCGGCGTCATCGCCAGCCCCAGCATGGCGCCAACCGCGAACCACAACACGACCAAGCCCCAGAAACCCGGCATCAAGGCGCCGAAGGCCAGGACAGGTCCCAGCGCCAGACCACCCGCCAGCATCACGGCCCGATCGCCGAACCTAGCGACCGCCTGGGGCACCGTCAGGATCATCAGGATCGAGCCGACACCGCCGCCCAGCATCGCCAGCGGCACCGATGCCTCTGTCAGTCCGAGAACGTCGCGAACATAAACCACGGTGTTGACGATTTGCATGGCGCTCGCCAGGGCAATGGCAACATACAGCGTCAGGATGGCGCGCAGTTCCGGATTGCCGAAATACCGGCGATAGCCGTGGCTGACGGCCTGGATCAAACGGTCGCCCCGGTCTTCGCGCCCGGGCGCCGCCGGCACCGGGGTTGCCATCACCGTACCCGCCGATCCCAGGAAACAGACGGCCGCAAATAGGAACAGAATGTCGTTGGGCGCGACCACCAGCGCGGCGGCCGCGACGACGGGGCTGATGATCGTCTCGACATAAATAGCCGCCCGTGACAGCGACAGCGCCCGGGCATAGCGACTCGGATCGGCGAAAATGTCGGCCAACGAGGCGTCGAAGGTGGGATTGAACGCCGACTCCGCCGCGGACATGCCGAGGATCAGAAGATAGAGCGGCCAGACAACGTCCACGAACGGCAGGAACAGCATCAAGAGGAGCTGAAATAGCTGAACGCCCATCATGACCGGCTTGCGGCCGACCCGGTCGGCATAGGCGCCGGCAAAGGGCGCAGCGACCAGCTTGCCGGCCATCTTGACGCCGAAGGCACCGCCCAGGACGGCACCCGCCGACGCGCCCGCTAACTCGTAGGCAAGCAGGGCCAGCCCGACGGTCGCCAGGCCGTAACCCATGAGCGACAGCACATGGGCCAGAAACAGGCGCCGGAACGTCCCGTCCCGCAGCGGCGAGTCGGTGTGCAACATACCCCTCACTTAGCGCAGAATTGCCGGTCCACAAACGTTCCGTTGTTTGTCGACCGGGTCGAGAGGATCCAGGCGGTTCAGGCCAGTGCGGTCGACTCCGCCCGGGCAAGCAGCGATACGCCGGGCATGTTGCGGTCGATCAGTCGCGCCAGGGCGCTCACCTGCAGTTCCAGCAGGCGCGCGGAGCGGCCCGAAATCAGCGTCTCAACGGACATGGCGGTCAGGGTCGGCCGGCCGATAATCGAGGCGGCAATCGCCTGCAGGAGCAAACGCTCGTCCGCACTCAATCGGCTTGCGCCACACGGATTGAGCCGGATTGCCCGGCGCGCTTTGCGATCGAGCGTATCCAGGATGTCTTCCAGCAGCGCCAGCGCCACCGGCCCGTCGGTCGGTCCGATTTCGCGGCGAAACCGGTCCAGAACCAGATGCCAGCACCGTCGGCCCTCGAGCCAATGACGCGCGGCCCAGATGACAAGAGTCGGGCCGGAGGACGCCGGGGCCTGTTCAGGTGAAATGCCGTCGCTACGGCCGATGCGTGATTCCATCGCCATGGTCTGCCGCTCCCTGTTCGGAAACAACGATAATGCAACTCATTCGCATTCGCAAGAAGGAATCCCAATCTGGCCGTATCTCTTCCGATCGGATCGGCGCCACCGGTTACACTGACATCACGGTCAGGAACCGGCGGACGCCTTTGTCCTTGTTCCGGTAAGTCGCTTGCCTATACTCCGCCGCCGTTTGTTGCCTCACCCGCGAAACGGTTCAAGACATGCAAGAAGAAGTGAAAAAGGTCGTGCTTGCCTATTCCGGCGGCCTGGATACGTCCGTGATCCTGCGCTGGTTGCAGGACGTCTATGACTGCGAGGTGGTGACCTTCACGGCTGATTTGGGTCAGGGCGAGGAACTGGAGCCGGCCCGGAAGAAGGCTGAGATGCTGGGTATTCGCGATATCTACATCGAGGATCTGCGCGACGAATTCGTCGGCGAGTACGTATTCCCCATGTTTCGAGCGAACGCGCTGTATGAAGGCGTCTATCTTTTGGGAACATCGATCGCGCGCCCGCTGATCGCCAAGCGGCTGGTGGAAATCGCCGCAGAAACCGGCGCGGACGCCATTGCCCATGGCGCGACGGGCAAGGGAAACGACCAGGTCCGGTTCGAGCTGACGGCTTACGCGCTGAACCCCGACATCAAGGTCATCGCACCGTGGCGCGAATGGGATCTCACGTCGCGAACAAGGCTGCTGGATTTCGCCGAGAAGCACCAGGTGCCGGTGCCGAAGGACAAGCGCGGCGAAGCGCCGTTCTCGGTGGACGCCAACCTCCTGCATATCTCCGCAGAGGGTAAGGTTCTGGAGGATCCGGCCGATGAAGCGCCGGAATATGTCTATTCGCGCACGGTCAGCCCGGAATCGGCACCGGATACCGCCACCTATGTGACAATCGAATTCGAACGCGGCGATGCGGTCAGCGTCGACGGCGAAACGCTGGGTCCGGCAGCGTTGTTAACCCGGCTGAACGAGCTGGCTGGCGCCAACGGCGTCGGCCGGGTCGACCTTGTGGAGAACCGGTTTGTCGGGATGAAGTCGCGCGGCATTTACGAGACTCCCGGTGGAACCGTGCTTTATGCCGCCCATCGCGCCATCGAATCCATCACGCTCGATCGGGAAGCGGCGCATCTCAAGGACGAGCTGATGCCGCGTTATGCGTCGCTGGTCTATAACGGCTTCTGGTTTTCGCCGGAGCGCGAAATGTTGCAGGCGCTGGTCGACAAATCCCAGGAGCCGGTAAACGGCAGCGTGCGGTTGAAGCTGTACAAGGGATCGGTGTCCGTTGTCGGCCGGGAAAGCCCGCAAAGCCTCTATTCGATGGAGCATGTCACATTCGAGGAGGATGCGGTCTATGACCAGCGGGATGCCGAGGGTTTCATCAAGCTCAACGCCCTCAGGCTGCGGCTCGAGGCCCGGCGCAGCGGCCGCTGACCAGTTCTGGCGTTCCCGATTTCGTGATAGTCATCGCCGACTGCCCGTTGTCGGTTGGATGGGCCTGAATTCGTCCCTAGATACAACCCCTGGATTAGGGAGGTCTCAGTGGACGCGGAGAGAAAGCTCGACATTGTCCAGGGAATCGTTCGCCACGGCTTGAAAGGCGCCGGGGTGGATGCCCTGCTGGTTGATTTCTGCGAACGTGTGACGCGCGCGGGAATCCCGCTGATGCGGGCGAACTTGTCGCAGATGACAATCCACCCGACCATCGTCGGGCATGACTACCAGTGGTGGTCCGACAAGGAAGAGGCCATCGTCGACAACTGGATCCGGAGCAGCACGCGGGTAATGACCGACGAGGACATCCTGAAGATGCCGTTCGGCTACATGGCCTTGAACGAACTGCCGACGCTCAGGATCAAGTTGGAGAAAACGAACGAGCCGACACAGTTTGAGGTCGTTGACGCGTTGCGGGAAAAGGGCGCCACCGACTACTTCGCAATCGAGACGAATTTCGAATCGTCCTTTGACCGGGGCCCGTTCAAGGGGTTTCGCACGTCATTTACAACGCGCGAGGCTGGCGGATTCCGGGACTCGGACATCGACACGCTGTCCGCCCTAATGCCCAGCCTGGGTCTGGCGATCAAGGGAAGCTCGACCTACCGCGTGGCGAAGAACCTGATGGAGACCTATCTCGGCGAGGATGCCGGAAACCGCGTCCTGAACGGCGAGATCGTGCGCGGGTCGGTTGAAACCATCCGCGCGGTCCTCTTTTCCTGCGATTTACAAGGTTTCACCCGGCTGTCCGAACAGACCGACGGCGAGGAGTTGATCGGGCTACTAAACGACTATTTCGAGAGCGTCGTCAGCGCGCTGGACGAACAGGGCGGCGAGGTCCTGAAATTCATGGGCGACGGGCTGATGGCCATTTTCCGCCTGGAAGACAACAAGGATGTCTGCCGGGCGGCGCTTGATGCGACCGAAGCGGCACGCAAAAACCTTCACGCCCTGAACGAGGCGCGTCGTGCGGAAGGCAAATCGACATCGAACGTCTACATCGCGCTGCATTTGGGCGATGTCATGTATGGCAACATCGGCTCGGCCGACCGGCTCGACTTCACGGTGATCGGACCGGCGGTCAACGAAGCGGCGCGGATCGAGTCCATGTGCCGGGCGGTCGATCAGGATGTGGTGATCTCCAGTGCCTTCCGGGACGGCACCCAACCCGATTCACAGAACCGGCTTGTATCGTTGGGCCGCTATGCCCTGCGCGGCGTGCGGCGGCCGCAGGAGCTTTTTACCCTGGATCCGGAGCCGGACGCCGCCTAGATCGGCCAGACGGCCACACCGCTGATCCAGTCGTGCCCATAGATGACGACGCCGTAGAGGATCAGTCCGACGGCCACCCGCCACAGGCCGATTCCCGCCCAGTCAATGTTGGTGCGGCCCTGCAGCGCCGCCAGGAAAGGGACCGCGGAGGTCGTCATTGCAATGGGGCCCCAGGCCGAGCCGAGCGTGCGTCCGCGGCGATAGTCGATATGTATCATGCCGCCCACCGCCAGCACGCAAAACCCCCCGAACATGACCAGCGACGCGGCGTCGCCGTTGGAGATCACGTGTCCCACCGCCCACAACAGCACGCCGTTGAGAAACGGATGCCGGGTGATTGTCATGATGCCCGGGGTGGGGTGCGGATCGTCCGCTGCCGATTCGCCGCCGACCAGCGTCACATTGCGCGTGGTGAACCCGCTGACCGCCAAGATCATGGCGAACGGCATCAACACATAGGGCACCAGGCGGAGCCCTTCGGACTGCGGCCACAGTTCCTGATAGGGCGTACCGTTGAAGGCGTAAACGACCCAGATCATTCCCGCCCCGGCCAACAGGCTGTAAAGGGCCCGGAACGATTGATCGCCAAAACTGCGGATGAAACCGGTGCGGACAGGAATGCTGGAAAACACGAAATGTCCGCCAACGAAGAAAGCGACCGCGGCCAGGAGGTGTGAAAGCGAACCGCTCATCGACCGGGAATATGACCGCATCGCCGGTGATCGTCCAGATGTGGTTTACAACAAACCGGCATGTTACAGAGCGGGCGTGATTAACGACCCGAAAGACGGCGAAGCCGAACTCGATCCGATTGCCGAAGCCATCCTGCGGGAGTTGGCGGCAACGAAACGACCGGCCATCAGTGCGGAACGTGTCTGTCGCGCCATTCAGGACGAGCGGGCAAAGCCTGGCGACGGACCGCTGGCATGGCGCAAATATCTGCGGGCGGTGAAACAGCAGGCGATTTTCCTGGCCCGGGCCGGACGGATCGAGATCGTGCGCCGCGGCAAGCCCGTCGATCCCAACAACTTCAAGGGTGTCTGGCGCATGCGTCTGCCGCGCCCGGACCGCGTGCTGCGCGCCGATTAAACCCGCGGACGCCGCCTAGAGATTTGGATCGGGAAGTCCGGCCTGACGGCACGCCGCCACTGCCGTGTTGCGCAGCAGAACGGCAATGGTCATCGGTCCGACGCCACCCGGCACCGGCGTGATCGCGCCCGCTGCGTGAACCGCCTCGTCGAAATCCACGTCACCGACAATACGCGACTTGCCGTCGTCCGAGGCGATACGGTTGATGCCGACGTCAATCACGGTTGCGTTGGGTTTGATCCAGTCGCCCCTGATCATCTGGGGAACGCCGGCCGCCGCCACCAGAATATCGGCATTGCGGCAGATGTCCGGGAGCGACCGCGTTCGCGAATGCGCGACGGTGACTGTGCAGTTGGCGGCCATCAGCAATAGCAGCATCGGCTTGCCGACCAGGTTCGACCGCCCGACGACAACAGCATTGAGACCGCTCATGTCGTCGAAGCGGGCCGTCAGCAGCAGCATGCAGCCGAGTGGCGTACAGGGGATCATGGGTTTACCGGCGCCGCTCAGAAGCCGGCCCGCATTGACCACGTGCAAGCCGTCTACATCCTTAGCCGGATCGACGGCCTCGACGACGACGCCGGCATCGATATGCTCCGGCAGCGGCAATTGGACGAGGATTCCGTGCACCGTCGGGTCGGCGTTAAGGGCGCTCACCAGCCCGATCAGGTCCGCCTGGCTTGTCGCGGCGTCCAACCGGTGTTCGATGCTGCGCATGCCCGCCGCCTCTGTCGCCTTGATCTTGTTGCGAACGTAAATCTGACTGGGCGCGTGATCGCCGACGATGACGACGGCCAGACCCGGCGTCAGATCGTGCTCACGGGTCAATACTGCGGCGCAGGCGCCCACCCGCTCGCGCAGAGCGGCAGCCGCTGCCTTGCCGTCGATGATGTCGGCGCTCATCCTCCCCTCATTCCTCCACGGCTCCGTAGCCTCTCACGGGCACTGCATAGCCTGGCGAACCCTCTCCGACAGGAGCGTGGGATCGCCCTCGACCGCCACCACCTTGTTGCGGTCGGTTTTGCCAGCGACGATGGTGAGCGAAGATTTCGGAACTTTCAATGCTTTAGAAAGCAGCTTCAAGAGCGCGGCGTTCGCCCTTCCGGCCTCCGGCACGGCGGTCACGCCGACCTTGATGGCCGATCTGCCGTCTCCAAGATCGACGACCCCCTGCAGACGGTTCGACGACCCGCGGGGGGTCAGTCTCACATTCAAACGGAGCCCGGAAGGTCCGACGCTGAAGGGATCGGCCCCGGGATCAGGCGCTGGCAATCGTGTAGAGGATCTGGCGCAGGAACTCCTGAATCAGGAAGATGCCCAGGATCAGAATCACCGGCGAAATATCGATCCCGCCCAGGTTGGGTAAGAACCGGCGGATCGGCCTGAGAACCGGCTCGGTAATCCGATAAAGGAAGTTGCCGATCATGTAGACGAACTGGTTGCTGGTATTGATCACGTTGAAAGCCACCAGCCAGCTCATGATGGCGGAAATGATCACGCACCAGAGGTACAGATTCAGGGCCACCGAGATGACATGTATGATCGGTATGAGTATGACGTCCATCGCTCGATTTAATGTGGTTTCGCGTGTGCAGGACCCTTAGATGGGCCGCGCCACACTATCTGCCAAGCCCTCGGGGCGCAAGCCAGCGCCACACCGGCCGGCCCGACCAGCCCAGGCTTGACAGACCGGCCGGCAATCCACATATTCCGCGCGCTTTCGCGGGGCCCAGCCCGCGTTTCGTTGAGACAGTGGGGCCGTAGCTCAGCTGGGAGAGCGTCGCGTTCGCAATGCGAAGGTCGGGAGTTCGATC
>Ga0066187_1000048_pt1 | contig 60673 bp, 59 predicted proteins | sample WorMetexBAHAMAS1_FD_58706 | JGI IMG/M metagenome (GOLD analysis project Ga0066187, IMG submission 58706) | Marine gutless worms symbiont microbial communities from Max Planck institute for Marine Microbiology, Germany - Inanidrilus exumae... | ecosystem: Host-associated > Annelida > Digestive...
TTTGCATGATCCCGCCATTAATGATATGCAATGATGATAAAACGCTATTCAATGTATTCGGGAGTTGATTCAACCATGTAACGGGCTGACCGGCAAGATGCCAAAATGCCGGTGACCCCAATACGAATCTTTTTTCGGCTATAGACAAAGGGCATTGAAATGTCAACAAAAATATCTAAACATCAGATGTTTTAAAATTTATAATTTTTTCTTGACAGGAAAGGCACCGTGTGACAATGAGAAGGGGCTTTTCGATAACGTTCGACAATAATATGAACGCCATTCATTATAAGGAAAGCAAATGTTTAAAAGCGCCAAAACCCACCGAATATCGCACAACATCGTCAAGCAGATTCGCAAGGCGATTCTGGACGGTGATCTGAAACCGGGGGACCGGCTCCCGCCGGAAAAGGAGCTGGCCGACAACTTTGGAGTCAGCAAAGCTTCTCTAAGGGAAGCGTTCCGGGCGCTGGAAGCCATGGGATTGCTGGAGGTGCGCCAGGGGGTATCCGGTGGCGCTTTTGTCCGAAAAGTGGATCTGGAAACCGCCCGGAATAATTTTTTCGATTATATTTTTTTCCAAAATCCCACCATCCACGAGTTCACACAGCTCAGGTCATTCATCGAACCGGCAGCCGCCGAGATCGCCGCACGGAATATTAGTGACAAAGAACTGGCAGACCTCGAAGAAAACCTGGCCCAGACAAAATCCGAAATGAGCAGCGGTCCTTTTTATTACGAACTGGACTCCTATTTTCATCACCGCATCGCGGAGGTCACCGGAAACCGGCTGCTCTGTTTCGTCATCGATTCACTGAAAAATGCGGTGGTCAAAATCAAGCTGGAACTCGAATTGGACAAGGATTTTTCCGTTCGTGTGTACCATGCCCATGAACGGATCCTGGAAGCTTTGAAAGGACACGACCCGGAGCGGGCGCGGTATGAAATGCTTCACCACATCCGGGAGGTGGATGAGATGATGGTGGCGTTTTGCGACGCGGATTCCCCCTTTGAACCCTAGACGGTTCCCCGTCTGAACCTTAAGCGGCATCCTCTTCTCGGAGGGAGGGCTCCGATGGGGAGGGCAGGGACATGATTCCCTTAAGGACAGGTCGTCACAGCGGTTGAAAACACAGCTTAAAATCGTTTGCGGTTCGTCGCCCATCGGCGAACCCAATACCATTGTTATCTGTTAAATGGCAAGGAGGACAAATTGTGACTGAGATGCCGAAAATATCAGAAGCGGAACAGAAAGTGGTAAAGGCGCTGCAGGCCATCGTGGGCGAGAAAAACGCCACTGCGGCCAAACACGTGCGGTATGCCTATTCCTATGACATGTCATTTGTGCTTCCCAAGTTGCCCGACTACGTGGTGATGGCCGAGACCGTGGAGCAGGTACAGGAGATCATGCGATTTGCCAATCGCGAGAAAATTCCGGTGGTCCCCTTCACTGCAGGCACCAATATCGGCGGGCTCTGCATTCCGGAACGCGGTGGGATCCTGCTGGATCTGAAGCGGATGAACAAGATTGTCAAGATCGATCCGGAATCCCACTACGCCGTGATCGAACCGGGTGTGTCCCACGGGATGCTCGCAGAAGCGCTGTTTGAACATAAACTGCGTTTCGGCTGGCCCGTTGGGCCCCCTTCGGCTTCTGTATCCTCCTGCGCCATTTCCCACGGTATCGGTGGTCTCAACGCCCGCTACGGGTTGAACAGCCAGGAGATCACCAGTATGGAAGTGGTGCTGCCTACCGGTGAACTGGTCCGCGTAGGCTCCTGCGCCATACAGGAAGACGCCTGGCACAGCACCCTGCCCATGCCCAAACTGGACGGGCTCTTCAAGGGGTGGCTGGGAAGCACCGGTGTGGTGACCAAACTGGGTATCGGCGTCCACCCGATTCCACCCCATCTGAAAGTGTTCACCGTGTCCTGCGACAACGCGGAGGATATGTACTCCTACATGCTGAATCTGAGCAACTACGAGATTTGTGACGACCTCACGGCGGTCTCCTGGTGGCTGGCCCAGATGCCGATTCCATACCCTTACTGCGAAAAGCCGGACGATGCACCGGAGTGGTTCAGTTTCGCCAACACCAACTCCTTCACCTTAAAGGAAAAGGAAGCCCGCGAGGAGATCTGGGAGATGGTGGTGGAGGAGGAAAAGAAGAAGGGCACATCCCTGAAGGTGACCGAATATCCGGAAGAAGCGCTGCGGGCGCGCACCCAGCTGCCGAGCCAGTTGGTGGGTTCCACCAAAAACTACTGCAAGATGGCGGGTGCCGGGATATCCTGGCCGGGAACCTTTACACCGGCCAACAAGTGGGCACCGGTTTACAACGACTGGAAACGAATCCTCATCGAACACAAGCTCTCTCCTTCGGTCCGGATGAGCATGTACCGCGGGGTGCATTACGGCATGCTCCGCGCCATGATTCCCTTCAACAAGAAAAATCCAGAGGAGAACGAAAATGCCCGCAGGGCCATCGTGGAGTGCCTGAAAGTGGACCTGGACCATGGCGGAATTCCCTACAAGCCCCCGGTGGATTTTGGAAAAGAGATCAACAAGCGGGCCCATCCGGGATATCTGGAACTGCTCAAACGGGTCAAGCAGATGCTGGACCCCAACGATATCATGAATCCGGGCAAACTGGCCATCTGAGCCGCCGCCGGAACGATGGACGGATGTATTGACCGGATCTGACGGTTTAAACCGTTTAATAAAAGCGACCTAATAGAACCTGAGGACACTGGAGGATCACATGGAATGGAAAATCCCTTCGCTCAAAGAGCTTGAACACTACTTCTGGCGGTGTACCGCTTGCGGTACCTGCCGTTCGGCCTATGATTTCGGACCGCCGCCCACTGCCAGACCCATCTGTCCGGCGGGTACCGAGTACGGTTTTGAAGGTTATTACTCATCAAAAGGCAAGGCCGCCTACGCCCGCGGCATCATGGACGGCACCCTGACATTCGACGATCCGGATTTCCTGGATGCCGTTTACAAGTGCACCGTGTGTGCCGGATGTCAGAACCAGTGTCAGCTGGACTATAAACCGCATATTCCCGAGATCATCGAAGCGATCCGCCGGGAAGCGGTAGAGAGTGGGGCGGGTCCGCTGCCGCTTCAGAAGAATCTCGTGCAGTCCATGAAAAACTACAACAACCCCTACCAGGGACCGCGAAGGGTTCGGCTGGACTGGACCCGGCCTTTTAAAAAGGCCAAAACCCCCATCAAGAACATCAACAAGCAGCCAGCGGAAGTGCTTTTTTACGTGGGGTGTACCGGTGCGTTCAACAAGACGGCACGTGCCGTCCCCCAGGCGACGGCGCGGATTTTCCAGAAGTTGGGGATCGATTTCGGCATTCTGGGCGAGAGTGAGGTGTGTTGCGGGTCCACCGCCATGCGGGTAGGGGATGCGGAAGAGTTCAAACGGGTGGCCACCGAAAATCTTGAGAACTTCAGGAAACTCCACGACGAAAAGGGAGTGAAGACCATTGTCACCTCCTGCGCCGGTTGTTTCCGGGCCATTAAAAAGGACTACATTCTGTCATCGGCCTACGACGAGATGATGGACGGCATCGAGGTTGTTCATACAGTTCAGTACCTTCACCGCCTGATGAAGGAGGGGAAGCTGGTGTTCAAGAACGAGGTGCCGTGGAAGGTGACCTACCACGATCCCTGCCATACCGGGCGTCACCTGAACAAGTTCAAAGTGGACAAAACGGGAGAAGAGCTGTGGGAAGGGGCATTCGTGGATGTGGATGAAAGCGAATGCCTCTACGACATTCCACGGGAGATGATCCAGGCGGTACCGGGTGTCACCTTCACGGAAATGGACCGTATCCGCAGCAACTCATACTGCTGTGGCGGCGGTGGCGGGGTGATGACCGGCTTTACCGACTGGGCCGGCAAAAATGCCGGACTGCGCATCGCCGAAGGGCTCGAGACCGGGGCGGACAAGATGGTCTCTATCTGCCCCTTTTGCTACTTCAACCTGACCGAAGGCGCCAAACGGACCGGCGGCGCCATGACGCTGCATGATCTGACCGAGCTTATCGACCTGGCCATAGAATAGGCGTTAGGGGGTCGTTTTTTGGATGTGGAACCACGGAGGGAGTTTCAGTGCCGGCCGGCTGGAACTGAACGGATCACAGTAACCCAAATTGTTGGAAGGAGGCAGAGATGAAAAAGGCGTTAATCGTTGTGCTGAGTGTGTTCATTGCGGTTGCTTTCATGGTACCGCAGCCGGCAGTTGCCAAGGATCCCGTTAAGATCGGGGTTCTGGTACCCCTGACCGGACTTATCGCCCAGGGTGGCCTGGAGATGAAAATGGGGATTGAGATGGCCGCCGAAGAACGGGGTACCGTTCTGGGACGTCCCATCAAGCTGATGGTGGAGGATACCCAGGTCAAACCCCCCATCGCCGTTACCAAAGCGGAAAAACTCGTTTACAAGGATGGCTGCAAGGCGTTGATCGGTGTGTTTTCCAGTGGTGTCGGGCTGGCACTTTCCAAAAACATCGACAAACTGAACGTGCCGTTTCTCAGCACTCATGTTATGACCACCAAATTCTACGGCTTGCATCCGCTGGTTTTCCGTTCCGGCCAATTGGCCAACGACCAGACCGCAGTGGGGAATGTCAAGGGTATTATGGCCCGTCCGGACCTGAAGAAAAGAACCTATTACGTGCTGGTGCATGACTACTCGTGGGGACATGATGCCGCGGCCCGTTTTATCCAACTGGCCAAGGAAAACGGCATCAAGATCTACAATGAGAAGTTTGACCGGGCACCACTCAAAACCAAGGACTGGTCCTCCTATATCAGCAAGATCAAGGCATCCGGGGTGGACGGTGTGTACATTGCTTTGGTGACCCCGATCATTCCCATTTTCGCCAAACAGGCATATGACTTCGGCGTTCAGAAAACAGCCAAGATCATCACCGCCGCCGCTCCGGGGCCTGCCGAGCTCGAAGCGGGCGGACCCGCCTGTTACGGCATTTTCGGTGCCTCCGACTGGTCCTGGGATGTCAACACCCCGGTATCGGATGCCTGGGAAAAGAAGTTCTATAACAAATACAAAACCATTCCGTCGGATGCAGCGGTTCACAGCTACGTGGGTGCCATGAATCTGTTCAACGGCATCGAAAAAGCCGGCAGCACCGATGCCAAAGCGATTGCGGCTGCTCTGAAAGGCATCAGCTACGACGGACCCTACGGCACCGTTCGCATCTCTCCCAAGGACAACTGCATGCGCAACACCGCCGTATTGACCGAGACCATGGCCGCACCGGATAATCCGTTTGGTGCCAAGGTTTACATGAAAGTGCTGAAAACCTTTTCGGCTGACGAACTGGGACCGCCTGAGTAATTACGGATCGTATTGTCCCGGGTTTTCAAGGACGGACGGCGGTGCAGGGGAAGATGTGGCAGCCGCTGCACCGCCGTCTTTGAAATGATCCTTGAGGTTTTACTGTAAAACTCCCCTTTTAATTTATTGTACCATTATTTCATAGGATAACGACTGTATTATGGGAGCTCTCGGTACGTATGTCGATATCGCCCTGAACAGCCTTGTTCTCGGTGGCGTGTTTCTCATCGTCGCGGTGGGGTTGAATATCATCTATGGTTTGAGCCGTGTCATGAACCTGGCGCACGGTTCGTTGTACGCAGTGGGTGCCTACGCCGGCTATACCCTGGTTGCATCCGGGATGAACTATTTCGTGGCACTGCTTATCTCACCCATTGTGGTGGCAGGCGTGGGCCTGATCATCGAACGATCGGTGATCGCCCCCATGCGCAAGCGTTCCATGATCTATACATTGATTCTGACCTATGGCCTGATGTTTTTTCTGGACGGGCTGATCAAGCACACCTGGGGCAATGAGCCGCGTTTTATCGATTTGCCGGCATTTATGCGGGAGACCCTCCCCATTCTGGGGACTCACTATCCCGTGTTCCGGTTGGTCACCCTTTTGATCACGGCTGCGGTGATGGCCGGCCTGATGTTTTTCCTGAACAAAACGAGGGTCGGCATTATCCTTAGGGCCGCAAGCACCATTCCGGAGATGGTCTCTTGCCTGGGGACCAATATGAAGTATGTCCATATCGGGGCGTTTGTGTTGGGATGTGTACTGGCGGGCATCGCGGGCATTATCGCGGGTCCGTTGACCACCATCGAGCCATTGATGGGGCATGAGATGCTGATCAGCTCTTTTGTGGTGATCGTGATCGGCGGCTTGGGAAGTCTGCGGGGCGCCGTGATCGCGGCGCTTCTCATCGGCGCGGTGCAGACCCTGGCGGAATTCTATATCACCGATCTGGCCATGGTAATCGTTTACATGCTCATGGCGGTGATTCTGGCGTTCAAGCCTCTGGGCATACTGGGAGAGGGAAAGTTTGAATAATGGATAACCTGACCACGATACCGGGAACGGAAACGAAATTCGGGTGGCCCAAAATCATCGCAATCGCAGTGATTGTGATCCTCCTGGCCCTGTTTCCGTTTATCGTCAAAAACCGATTTTATATCAGCCTGCTCAACGAGATGATCATCTACGGGCTGCTGGCCATGAGTCTGGATGTCCTTTTGGGATACACGGGGTTGTTGAGTTTCATGCACAACGCCTATTTGGGCATCAGCGCCTACGCGGTGGGACTGTTTCTCATCCATGTCTCCCCGGAGTCTCTGTGGTTGGGGTGCCTGGTGGGTGTGGTGTTCACCACCCTGGTGTCCCTGCCGGTGGGGTGGGTCCAAGTCCGTACAGGCGGGCTGGCGTTTGCCCTTTTGACCCTGGCCTTCGGGATGATGTTCCATACCATCGTATGGAAATGGTACAGCGTCACCGGTGGAGACGATGGGCTCATGGGAATGCCCAATCCCGATCTTCACATTTTCGGCTTGAAACTCGGCAGTACCGGTGACCCAATCGTCATGTATCAATTTACGCTCACCGTTGCGGTAATCTGTTTTATCCTGACGCGGCGCATCATCCGGTCCCCCTTCGGTGCGGTTCTGGAGGCGATTCGAGAGAACGAGGAGCGTGCGGCATTTGTGGGAATCAACGTACGCCAGTACAAACTTTTCGGCTGGATGCTGGCCTGCATGCTGGCGGGGATTTCAGGCGCCTTGTTTATTCTGTACAAGGGCTATATCGGCCCCACCACCATGAGCGCCTTTGCTGGCGCCGGTGTATTGATGATGGTGCTTTTGGGCGGTATGGGCACCTTGTGGGGACCCCTGGTGGGGGCGATCATCTTTATCTATATTCAGGATTATATCAGCACCATGACCGAGCACTGGGAGATCTATCTGGGCCTGGTGGTGATCCTGCTGGTACTGTTCATGCCCACCGGTTTCGTGGGATTGGGTGACTACGCAAAACGTCTGCGAAAGGACTGAGAACAGGGGTATGGAATCTTTTTTGTGCACTGAGGATCTGTGCCGGCATTTCGGTGGCGTTACGGCCACCGACTGCGTCTGTATGGATATCGATCAAAACGGCCTGCTGTCCATTATCGGCCCCAACGGCGCCGGCAAGACGACCTTTATCAACGTGGTGACCGGCAGGTTGCCGGCCAGTTCCGGCAAGGTGGTGTTCCAGGGACGGGATATCACCAACAAGCCCACCCATCACCTGGTGAAAATGGGCATTTGCCGGACGTTTCAAATCACCAGTATTTTTCAGGACCTCAATGTCTTCGAAAATGTCCGGATCGCCAAACAGGCGCGGCAGGGGGGATCGCTGAAGATCTTTTCCCTTAAAAAGGGATTGAAAGCGGTCACCCGGGGTACCTGGGAGATCCTGGAGCGGCTCGAAATGATGGACCTCGCTGCGGAACCGGCCAAGAACCTGGCATACGGGGACCAGCGTGTACTGGAGGTGGCCATCGCGCTTGCAGGGGACCCCAAGATTCTCTTTCTCGATGAACCCACCGCGGGGATGTCACCGGCGGAGACCCGGCATATTGCGGATCTCATTCGCGGTCTGGCGTCTGACATCTCCATCGTGCTGGTGGAACACGACATGGACCTTGTGATGAGCATCTCCGACCGGATATCGGTGCTTCATTACGGTAGTATCGTGGCCGAGGGCGAACCCGAAGAGATTCGAAACAATCCGTTGGTGAGGGAGGCCTATCTTGGAAAAGAGGAATAAGATCCTGAATGTAGAGGATATTCATACTTATTACGAGGAAAGCCATATCATCCAGGGCATGTCCATGTTTGTGGAGGAGCAGGAGTCGGTGTCCATCCTCGGACGAAATGGTGTGGGCAAAACCACGACGTTGCGGACCATCATGGGATTGACTCCGCCGCGGTCCGGAAAAATTCGGATCGACGGCAAGGATACCAGCCGATGGCAGGCGCACCAGGTATCCCAACTTGGGGTCGCCTACGTTCCGGCGGAACGGCATATTTTCCCCGGGCTGAGTGTTGAAGAAAATCTCAGAATCGCCGCCAGGCCGGCAAGTGGAAGTGACGCATGGACTTTGGAGCGGGTGTGCGATCAGTTCCCGGTGTTGGCGGATCGTACGAAACAGGATGGCTCGACCCTCAGCGGCGGCGAGCAGCAGATGCTCGCCATCGGCAGGGCACTCATCAGCAATCCCAAAATTATCATTATGGATGAACCTTCCCAGGGACTGTCGCCTCTCCTGGTGGATACCATTACGGATATCGTCCTCAATTTTTGTGTGAAATCTGGTATTACGCTTCTAGTGGTTGAACAAAACTACCGGATGGCGCTGAAAGTGGCCAGCCGGCATTACCTGATGGGCACCAAGGGACAGATTGCCGGAATCTCCTCTACGGATGAACTTATTGAAAAGCCCGACATCATACAGCGCCATCTGTCCGTATGATACCCTCTATCCGGAGTTAAAAAGGAAAAGAAAAGGTCTGTTGTAGGAAGCGGGCCTTTTTTTGCTTAAAAATCAAAAACGAACCCAGCTGAATTTAAATATATCAAAACATCTAATATTTAGATATTTATAATTATTTTCTTGACTGGGGCGCATGGGTTGTGACACAAAAGGAGATCGGAAAATCCTCACTTTGCCCCTCATAATGCACATTTAGAAATTATCATACGCCTTAGGAGGTCGAGATGAATTTGAAAGAACGTTTCATGAATCGCTTGTCGGGAAAAGAGGTCGATTATGCGCCTATCGGCTGCACCACAACTTACGGCATGGTGGACTTGATGAAAAAAGTGGGACATGAAAGGCCTCTTGCCGATACCGACCCGAAGGCAATGGCCGGGCTGGCCCTTGCATATGCAGACGCCGGTTTCGAATGGTGCAAAGCGATGGGATGGGATATCACTCCGGTAAGCGAGGTGATGGGATGCACTTTGGGGGAACCCAAGATCGATCTCCAAAAATACATCAAGGAGCATCCCTATGCGGACGGAGAACTGGGCGCATTGGCATATCCCGAGAATCTGTTTGAAAAAGGGCGTTTTCCCGCCTACAAGGAGCAGTTCAAAATCTTAAAGGATCAACTTGGCAATGATGTGGCGGTTTTTGGGGAGTCAGAAGGGGCCTGGACAGCGGCCTGTAACCTCGTGGGAACCGAACTGTTCCTGAAATGGACCTTCAAGCAGCCGGACAAGGTGCAGCAAGTACTGGACGTAACCAAATCGGTGGTCATTGATGTTGTGAACTGGGCCTTTGATCAGGGAGCGGACTATTATGTCATCGCGGAGCCATCCTCCGGTCCGGCATTGATGAGCCCCAAAAGCTGGAAAAAATATGTGCTGCCGATGATGACGGAAGTGGTATCAAAGGTGAAAGGCCCCGTGGTGCTGCATATCTGTGCCAATACCGATAAGATCATTCAGTTTATGTGCGAAACAGGAGTGGCCGGCATTAGCATCGAGGAAAAGGCCGATATGAAGGCAGCGGTTGGAACCGCCCATGAAATGGGGGTTCGCGTTTTCGGCAATGTCGCCACCGCCACCACTCTTTTTATGGGGAGTACGGAGGAGTGCTACAACGAAGCCATTGCCTGTCTTGAAAACGGAACCGATTTTCTGACACCCGGCTGCGGAATCGCACCGGGCTCTCCTTTGGATAACGTGCTGCAGATTCGAAAGGCCAGAGACGACTACTTCAAGGTCGGATAGGAAACGCAGCAGAATGTATTGGGGTGCCACCCGGTGAGGCGGCATCCCAACCCCTCCGATCGGTTTATCGATACGCCATCCGTAAAGGACCGATCAGTTCTCTATCATCGGATACGGGCCGCTCCAATAACAAAACCTTTGAAGAAAAAGTTAATATGACTTGAGCGTGAAATGGCTATATTTTGAAATATCAGATGTTTTAATATTTAGACTATTTCCTTGACAGGATCCGGTTCTTGTGTCAGAGTTGCGCAGTTATCGTCGCAACCCTTATCTTGTGATTTTAAAATCGGCTGGAACCGTATCGTGATCCGTTCTTCTGAGCAAAAAATCGTGTTTCTCGGCTGCGCGCTGGATTGCGACGAAAAACATGACGCCATCCAGGAAAAACTGTCAGGGAATCTGAGAGACATTCCATACGATGATCCCCTGGTGCCGTTTCTTGAAGAATTAAAGGATCGCCTACCGGATGCACGGTGGGAGGAGGGGGGAAGCATCGATGTGCCCGGTTGGCTCCGCCCCGTCCCGAGGGAAGGGGAATATCCACGGGTTGTAGTCGACGAATTCGTCCGGTTCATGGATGAAGATGGGTGTCGCAATTACGCCGACAGGGTCCGAGACCGTGTGGCAAGGGATATTCTACCCGGTTTACCGGTCATGGTTTCCCCGGATCATGCGTTGACCGGCGGTGTTTACCGGGCGCTTGGCGAACACTACGGAAAGGAGAACATTTCCCTGATCATCGTGGACAGCCACACGGATGCCGTGCCCATGTCCAAAATGGCCGAAGCCATTTTATACGACATCGACACCAATCCGGGGTCCTATTACGACCGGTCCGATCCGTTTCTTTACAACCGGGCCGAGAGCTACAATGCCAGCTCTTTTATCCATCATCTGCTAGCAGAAGGCGTCGTGGAGGCCAGAGACCTCTTTATCATCGGTGTCAGTGACTATCCGGAAAAAAAAACTCTTCGGATAAAGGATCCGCGGGTTGCCAACTATTGCAGTGTATTCACCGGGCTTAAGCGACAGGGGGCAACGGTCATCAGCAAAAAGGATTGTCAGCAAAAACCGACGAAGGTGAAAAACCTGTTAAAGAAAATTCGAACGCCCTATGCGTATCTTTCGGTGGATATGGATATCGGTGCACGCAACGCATTGGAAGGCGTTCGTTTCAGAAACTGGCAGGGACTTTCGGAACAACAAATATACCGGCTTATTGACCACATCCATGCTGCGGGAGGGGACGATCTTCAGGTCGTGGGGATGGATCTTACCGAAATTAATTCGAGAACGGCGGGCCAGATGCTGGAAAAAGGCGAGGATCGAACCTACCGGATCGCTGTGAATATTGCCGGCAGGATTTTATATAATCAAACAGAATCCGGTTGATCGCGCCCAAAAGGTCGCCGAAATGCCGGCCGGCTGAACGATTTGAAATTATATTAACACAGAAAATACGAGCCAAAGAAAGGAGCCAGAAAAGATGTTAGAAAAGGCAAAAGAACGGTACTTCATTGAAACAGGCGATGGATCTCCGAAAAAGCTGAAATATTGTGTCGGGGGAAAATGGCTGGAATCCAAGACCGACCATTACATGGACTGCTATAACCCCTCCACTGGAGAGGTAATCGCTCAGGCACCCCAGTGCACGAGAGATGAGGTGGAAAACACCATCCAGAAAGCCGTGGAGGCCTATCCGGCATGGGCCGCAACGCCGATCAACAGACGGATGCAGGTTCTTTTCAAGATGAAGATGCTTGTGGACGAGCATTTGGAAGAGTTGACCTACCTTTGCGCACAGGAGATGGGCAAGAAGTGGCAGGAGGCCATGGGTGACGTGCTCAAAGTGAACGAGGTGGTGGAATTCGCCTGCGGTGCACCGCATATCCTGAAAGGCGAATCCGCGATGAATATTTCCACGGGATACGATACGGTTCAATATCACGAACCGATGGGTGTTTTCGCAGGAATCGTGCCCTGGAACTTTCCAGCCATGATACCGCACGGATGGATGGCTCCCATCTGTATTGCTTCCGGCAATTGCATGGTGTTGAAGGCCGCTAGTTTCGTACCCCAGTCCGCCATGAGGATTGTGGAATTGTGGCAGGAGGCGGGGCTTCCCGACGGTGTGCTCAGCGTTGTCACCTGCGGCAGAAACGAGGCGGAGCTCTTTTTGAGCCATCCGGACATCAAGGGGGTTTCTTTTGTGGGTTCTACAAAGGTGGGCCTGCACATTTACAGCACTGCAGCGGCCAACGGAAAGCGTGTACAGGCGCTGACCGAGGCGAAAAATCATGCCCTGGTGCTCCGTGACTGCAAACTGGAGCGGACCGCACGGGGCATCATGAACGCATTTTGCGGATGCGCGGGCCAGCGGTGCATGGCCCTGCCAGCCATCGTGGTGGAAGAGGAGATTGCCGACGATCTGGTTGAACTGCTGGTGAAATTCTCATCGGAGATGAAACTTGGGCCGGCATATGAAAAGGACACGGACATGGGACCGGTGGTCAACGAAGGTCACAAAAAGTTCGTCCTGGACTGGATCGAAACCGGAATCCAGGAAGGCGCCTCCCTGGTCCTGGACGGCCGTAATCCCAAAGTCCCGGAAGGTTGTGAGAACGGATCTTTTGTTGGCCCCACGATTTTTGATCACGTGACCCCAGAGATGACCATCGCCCACGAGGAAGTATTCGGCCCCGTTTTGGTCGTTAAGCGTGTCAAGAATTTCGAAGAGGGCATCACACTCATGAACAATAGCCGCTTCGCCAATGGGTCGGTCATCTACACTCAGAACGGTTATTTTGCACGTCAGTTCTGCCACCAAACACACGGCGGCATGGTGGGCGTCAACGTCGGCATTCCGGTGCCGGTGGGGATTTTCGGTTTCACCGGCCACAAGCAGTCCTTCTTTGGCGACCTGCACGTGATGGGCAGGGATGGTTTCATTTTCTACACGGAAACCAAGAACGTGACGGCAACGTGGTTTCCCGAAGGCGTGCCAGAGGCGTCCTGCAAGGTCGACACGTGGGACGGCACCATCACCTCCCTTCCGGAGGATGAGGATTAACCACTCCATCCTTCAGCGGTTTTGGCAAAATGGCGTCAAACGGACGACCTCGGTCCGTTTGACGCCTTCCGGTTTGGTTTCGGTGCTGCTTTTACCCCGGCGCCTTCGATTCACACCTCCCTTTTCGACTGTACGCTCTCACGCCACCGTTTTCGAACCGCAAAACACAGCCGACCCCCAGCGTCCATGGTTGGACCATGGGGCGAGCAAGTGCCCCTCCAAAAGAATCCGCTTGGGTTCACGGGGATGGCGAAAATGGACAATATTTCCTTGCACAACAAAACAGAATCGGATATGGGCTACCCTTCCAACCTGGGGGCCATCCGGCCTCTCGATGGACTTTTTCCGTTCGAAGATGGCTGTTGAAAAAGGGGCAGGGTGAGATGCAGCAAATGAAATCGGTCATGACCGACATTCAGAGCCTGGGCGTCCGGGTGCCAGCGGGTGTCAGCGGCAGGAGGGGAGGGGCCGGACCGGCTGAGGGCCGTGCCCTGGTCATCGAAGATTATGCACTCCATGTCCCCATCGCGAGCCCTTTTGCCGCGCGATCTCCGTACGCCATTCAAGAAACCAGCAATGGTTTTCTACTGAAAAAAGGGGATCATCCAGTTTGTCCCGTGGAGGTGGTCGGGGAACCTGCGTTTTACAAAGAAAGAACGGAAACGGGCATCGGTTATCGACAGATCGCGCTGCTCCACGGCAGGGACTGCCTGGCAACGACAGTTCTGCAGCGTTGCCGCCACTGGGCCTCCTCAAACCGCTGCCAATTCTGCGGAACCGAAATCTCCCTCCAAAACGGTCTCACCCTTGCCAAAAAACAGCCGGATCAATTGGCCGAGGTGGCCCTGGCGGCCCAGATAAAGGACCGGGTGTCTCATGTGGTGCTCACTTCCGGCACGGGGGACCCCCCCGGGTCTGAGATTCACCACCTTTCCGCCTGTACGGCGGCTATCAAGAAGGCCACCGGGTTACCGGTGCATGTCCAGTTCGCCCCTCCGGGAGACTTGGGATTGCTGGAGATACTCCGGGATGCAGGGGCCGATACGGTGGGCATCCATATCGAATCCTTTGATGAAGGGATTCTATCCCGCATTGCAGCCGGAAAGGCCGCCATCGGCATGGCACGGTATATATCGGCGTGGAAGCGGGCGGTTGTGCTTTTCGGTGCCAATCAAGTCAGCAGTTTCCTCATCGCAGGGCTGGGAGAGGATCCCGAATCCATCGTCTGGGGAAGCGAGATTCTGGCCGATATTGGGGTATACCCCTTTGTTGTGCCCCTGCGTCCGATACCCGGTTCCCGTTTGGCGGATTGGCTTCCCCCTGAACCCGCGGTAATGATGGCGGTATATGAAAAGGTCGCCGAAGTACTGGGCCAAAAAGGCCTGTCTCGGCGACAGTCCAAGGCGGGGTGCGTGCGATGCGGGGCATGCAGCGTATTGCCGCTTTACGAGAAGAAGGCCCCCGAACAGCTCATCTGCCGCAGTACGCGGAATGAATCCGAAACGAAACGAGCCTTCGCCATCCGTCAAGATGTTTTTGTAAGGGAGCAGAAGCTTTTTACGGGATCCGACAGGGATGAAAACGACCCAAACAGCATCCATCTGGTGGCGGAGGTCGACGGTGCCATCGTCGGCACGGTCCGGGTGTTTCCCGCTGGATCCAACGGGCATTGGATTGGCGGCCGCCTGGCGGTCCGAAAGAAAAACCGGGTCTATCACGTGGGAGCCGGATTGGTCAGGGAGGCGATGAAACGGGTCAAAAAAAGAGGGTGCACCCATTTTACCGCACATATTCAGAAGGACAATGTCGAATTTTTCAAACGGTTGGGCTGGAAACCGGTAGGCGATATGGAAAACCATTTCAACCGGCCCCATCAATTGATGGTGGCCGACCTGGGAAGTGTCCCGGACAGGGATGGGGGAAAATGGACATCGATCTGAAACAGATGGCGGAAGCCGTACGGAACTATGCGGGCGTATACCGAAAGCGCCCCATCAAGGACGTGGTGGAGAAGCTAAGGCAGACCCATCGATTCGGAACGCAACTTCCCAACTACGGTGACGATGCCGCCGTCATTCCCTGGAAGGATGAATACCTGCTTTTAGCCGCAGACGGCATGATGACCGGTCTTTTGATCCATGAGCCCTATGCCGCCGGCAAGGCGTCGGTGATGGTGACCGTCAATGACATCTACGCCATGGGCGGCAGGCCCATGGGATTGGTCAATGTCCTGGCCAGCGGCGATGAACTCCAGCGGGAACAGATCGTAGCCGGTATCGAAAAAGGATGCCGAAAGCTGGAGGTGCCCATGCTGGGGGGGCATCTTCATCCGGACGCACCGGACACCCAGCCGGCGCTGAGTGTGGCGATCCTGGGTCATGCAAAACATCTGATGAGAAGCCATTTGGCCCGGCCAGGGGATGATCTGGTCGTTGCGGTGGACCTGGCGGGTCGGGCTGGATGCCGATCGGTGGTAAGTTGGGATGCCAACTCGGGCAAATCTCCGGAACAGCTTAAGAAAAGGCTCGAAACCCTCCCCCGAATCGCCGATGAGGGGCTTTGTCTGGCGGCAAAAGATATCAGCAATGCAGGCCTTGTGGGAACCGCCGCCATCATGATGGAAAATTCCGGCACCGGCGCCATGATCGATCTTTTGGCAATCCCGAAACCGGATACCCTGGATCTTTCCCAGTGGGTGATCTGTTTTCAAAGCTTCGGGTTCGTTTTTTCCGTCCATCCGGAAAAAACCGATTCCCTCATTGAACTTTTCGAAGCACGGAGCATTACCGCAAAACGGATCGGTCGGGTAACCCCGGGAACTCGAGTGGAGTTGAGAGTCGGGGAAAAATCGGAAACGCTGTTCGATTTTTCAACCGATGAGATCACCGGTATCCGTTATCAAGGGGCAATGGAGCCGGTCTAGACCGGAACCGATCTCCAATGCAGACCAATCCCATCGCGTTTTATTCCTTGGCCAATTTTCGGCCCTGATACGCAATTCAGATCGAAACCTTCAACCTGGATTATTGTTCAGCATCCGAAAGGTTCCCGTATTGCCGGATGGTGCGAAGGGCGCTTTTCAAATTTTCAACCGGGGTCGCACTGTCGATATTGCAGAAATAGATACAGAACTGTCCGTTGCGGCCCCCAGCCCGGAGATAGCGTTTTACCCGATCGGCAACTTCCTTCTCTGGACTTTGCGCCAAAAAGGAGGAGCCGATGCCCAGAATCAGGGGAACACCGCGCCTTTCCGCATAGTCCGTGTAAACCTCCGGTCCGATGGCCGCGACATCCGGATCTTGACCCTGAAGAAAGCGAGGGCAAACCTTCAATTTCAAATCGAACATCTCTTCCGGTGAACTCAAATGGTGCTCGCCCACCCAGTTGGGAACATACACCTTATCCCCGCAGGTTTCCCGCAACCGTAAAATGTAGGGCGTACTCCAGCATTCCAGTATGTCCATGTTGACAATAGGCAGCGAACTGAGGGCATCGCTGCCACAGATTCCCCGTGCTTCCGGAAATAGACGCGCCATGTATTGGATCCAGGGAATCAAAACCATTTCCGTGATGCGGTCCAACAGATCCCGGGCGAAAACAGGATCCTCATAGAAGTCCATTAATAAAGGCTCGACGCCCCTTATCGTGGCCGCCATCGTAAAAGGGGCGCAAAAATTCAGGTCGGGTTGTAGGCCGGTCAACTCGTGAAACAGGCTGCAGATTCTGATCACGAAAGGAAACCGCCCTTCCGTGGAAAAGTCGGGGGTATTGATTTTATCAAGGTCCCGATGGTTCCGGATCAGCGGGCGTGTCCGGTCCGCCACCGGATTCTGGCCCCGGCTGTAAACGATCTTTTGGCCCAATGCCTCCGCCTCAATATTGTAGACATCGTAGTCAACAGTTGGATAATCGATGTGCCACCTGTTCAAGGTTTTCAACGTGTTGACCACCAATAATTCCGGATCGGTGTAGAACGCCTTGGTGCCTGCCCCGCACTCTTTGCGGGCAAAATCGTGCAGTTGGGCATACACCGGGATGCGTTCCGCTATTCCTTCCATTGCGGCTTTAAATCGATGTGCACCGTTAGAAAAATTGAAATCAGTAGAAGTATAAGCGTTCATTTGATCGGTTTTGGCAAGATGAGGGAGATGATCAATGATTGATTAGTTGTCATTTGTGATTTTGAATGGTCTATGTCTGAGCTGTTTAGGTTGAGTTTTTGCCGGATCAGGGACAGATGCCCATAGGCCGTTGGAACCACGAGGCTTGAGACATCTTTATAGATAACCGCTTACTGGAAGATCCTATCAGGATTCTCGGTCTGAAACCAGCCTGCATCTATTCCTGAGTTCCTCAAACCGACGGCCGATCTCACCCACGATATCCTCCAGCACTTCCCTGGCACCGGTCAACTCATGGATCATCCCGGCCACCTGGCCGCAGCATATCTCGGAATCCTTCGCCCGGCCGAGATGCTGGGAATGATACTGGGAATGATCGTTTAGATAGCGCTTCAATTCACTGCTGCCGGAACCCGACTGCTTCATCTCCAAATAGGTGTCGGTGAAATCATTGGCCAGGTCTCTGGCCAGCATGTACGCTTTGGGTATGGAAACGGTGCATGCTCCCTGTCCGGCAACGATCGCCGCCTTGACGCGGCGGTGGCTTTCCGATTCTACGGTTGCCATAAACCGGGTTCCCATATATATGCCATCCGCCCCCAGCGCCATGACGGCCAGTACACCCCGCGCATCGCCGATACCGCCGCCAGACACGACGGGGATCCGGACCGCATCCGCTACCATGGGGGTCAGCGTCAATGTCGTCAATTCGGTAAATCCCTTGTGTCCTCCGGCTTCAAATCCTTCGCAAATTACCGCATCCACACCGGCGGCTTCCGCTTTCTGACCGTGTCTTGGGGTCGATATGGCATGAAGCACTTTGATCCCTGCGGTTTTCAATCGGTCCGTATAGATATCGGGGCGGCCCACCGAAACGATGGCGGCGGGTACGGCTTCTTCGATGATGACCGTCACGATTTTTTCGGAGTAAATCAACTCCTCGCCCACGCCGACCACGATATTCACGGCAAAAGGCGCATTGGAGAGCTGCCGAACCTTTTTGATCTGCGCCCTCATCCTTTCTCCGGTCAATTCGACATCCGATGTCCGATCTTCTGCTCCGCAATTGGGCCCTAATGTGCCAAGTCCACCGGCATTGGACACTGCCGCAACAAGTTCGGCCCCGCTGACCCAGTTCATGGGCGCCTGAATGATCGGGTATTTGATTCCTAAAAGCTTGCAGATGCGATTTCCATCCATTTAACTCCCCCTTTTCGAATAGCCCTATCGCTTTTTTGGCACACAGCATATCAGGAGGGTAGGGTACCGATCAATTCATAAATGGATTGTCCGATACCTGGAGCGCCTATCGGGTTTTACCACTTTTTACCCGGTTCGTTTCATGCGCTTTGTGTGTTCCAAAGCGTATCCGAACATGTTATAGTAATACATCCCATCAACCCGTTCATGCGAATTAAACGATCAGAGGAACATGGTCCAGGGCGCTTCACCTCATGAAGTGGGTCGGAAACCGCCAAAAAAGGTGATCATCTGATGGCAAGGATAAAAAAGGGATACATTCAGGTTTATACCGGCAACGGTAAGGGAAAGACCACCGCTGCCATCGGGCTCGCCGTGCGTGCATGTGGTGCCGGGCTGCGGGTATACATCGCCCAGTTCATCAAGCGGGGGGATTACAGCGAAATCAAAGCGCTGAAAAAATTGTCCGACACGATCAAAATAGAGCAATACGGATTGGGTCGGTTCGTCGGCGGAAAACCCAGCCCCGAGGATATTGCCATCTCCCAAAAGGGCCTCAAAAGGGCCAAAGCGGTGATTTTGTCCCGGGCATATGATGTGGTCATTCTGGAGGAGGCCAATGTGGCCGTGAAATACGGCCTCATTCCCGTCCAGGATCTACTAAAGGTGCTCATCGCCAAACCGGACAACGTAGAGCTGGTGATTACCGGTCGGGGCGCCGCCCCACTGATTTTGGCCAGTGCCGACCTCGTGACGGAGATGCATCCGGTGAAGCATTACTTTAAAAAAGGCGTGAAAGCGAGGCTTGGCATTGAAAAATGACACCCCCCCGCTCAATGCGGCAGACGGATGTCCCGTACGTGAACAAATCAACCAGTACTGCTCCTGCCCCAAAACCGAGTGCCCCAGACACGGGCTTTGCTGCGAGTGCATACTGGATCACAAGAATCGGGAAGATGTGAAGATGATCGTACGGTTCCCCCATTGCCTGAGAGAACAGGTTCAGGAAGCGGTGGAAACCGGTTTGGATTAGCCTGTCTATTGGATGAAGCGGCTTTTTATCACCACCCTCTGAACCCCAAGCGGATTTTATGCCCTAAATTTGGGGTTAGGTGGGAGAGATCATCTCGTCCAGCAGCGACCGCAGATCCTCTCCAGCGGGTGTGGTTTCAAACTTCAGCTCACCATTGATGTAGATAGAGGGTACCGGCGCCGGACGGCCAAGGTCTCTGGAAAGCGCCATAAACCGCTCGGCCCCCTTTAGATCCTTTGTGATCACCTTTTCCCAGCGCACCTGGTCACCGTATTCGACAACGACCGATTCGACCAACCTGGCCATATACTCACACGGAATTCAGTGGGCTCCTTCGTGGAGCACTTCGATATAAATGGGATCGGTTGTCATCTCTTCCTCCCTGTCCGTTATGGGGTATCCACAGACAATGCCTTCTGCAAGCCTTTTTCCGCCAGGGCCTCGTCAATGGCATCTTTGAGTTCGAATATCGGAGGGATGGCATCAAAACACAGCTCTCCATCGATAAAGAGCGACGGCACCGGTGCAACCCGGCATTTCTTGTAGACGCCTTCCTCTCCATAAAGGGAGCAGGATAACTCGAGAAATCGATCTTTTCCCGAGGCTTTCATGAAGTCGACCCGCCGGTATTCTACCAGGCGATCATATTCGGGAAGCACTTCCTGAACCGTTTCATCCATATAGTAGCAGGGAAGACAGTAGTCCGCCTTATACATTACTTCGATAAGAATTCGATCAGAGTCCGGCAAAAGATTCCTCCACGCTATGTCGTTGTGCCGACGTTGCCGGCAGCTATGTTTACACGGCTGAAAATACCAGATCTATCCCTTAATGGCAACGGATTCGCACACATTCATTGACATCTGTCAGCATGGTTTGTAGAAAACGGCAGCCCTTACAGGAGACGGAAACAAATGAACCGACTTCCGACACCCCATCGTTTCCGCATCAGCGCACCATCCATGGTATACGGTTTCGATTTGAAGGAAAATCTGAAGGCTCTCCCCGGTTTGGTGGATCATGTGGAGATTGTCCTGTTTCATACCTCCGAACGACATAACATCCCCACAATGGCCCAATTGTCACTGCTAAAGGAGATAAGAAAGAAAAGTGGGCTGACCTATTCCGTTCACCTGCCGGCCTCTTGCGACATCACCGCTTCGGATCCAGAGCTGAATACGCTCTCCCTTGAGCAAATTCTTGATCTGATCCGCCACTTCCACACCCTGCGACCGGAATACTATATCCTGCACCTGCCCATCACGCCACCCACATTGGTAGCCGAGCCGGGATGCTATATCCATGAAAAGGACCTTCACCGATATGCGGATTGGGCCAAACGGGCCGCCGCCGGATTGCACCATGTCCAGAATGAAACCGGTGTGGGACGGCGGCTGCTGGTGGAAAACATCAATTACAGCCCGGTTTTCCTGGAGCCATTCTGGGATCAGAACCTGTGCGGTTTCTGCCTGGATATCGGCCATCTGCTTCTGGGGGGCGAATGTGTCCGCCATTATCTCGACCGCTATCTTTCCGTAATCTCCGAAGTTCACCTTCACGGCGTGGTCGGTTGGGAGGAGCACCTGGCGTTGGATGTGCTGCCTGAGGAACGGGTCCGTGGTTGGATCGACCGTCTGGCGGCACACCGATTCGACGGCATCGTAAACCTGGAGGTTTTCGACCCGCGGGATCTGGACCTGTCACTCAAGATGCTTGAGAAGATCGTCTGCAAGCAGAAAACGGTACGGGTGGAACGCTCCTGACATAACGCTTTGCGGCCGATGATAATGATGGCAGCCATGTATCTTCTGGGCATATCCGGGGTTCAGAATACGATTTTGAATAAATGCCTGGCCGAAGAAATGGAGGGCCGCAATTTTTACCGAATTTTCCGAAAGATCCTTGTCGCCAGCCGGACCCGGTCCTATACAAACCCAACTCCCAGATACTCCCTGACTTTCCCGAGAACGATCTTGGGAATGTCTTCTCGGTTATTGACTCTGAAAAGGGAAAGGCCGGGTCTCACACCGGTGTTTTGCATAAACCGATGCACATGGGCATTTCGCCCCATATGGACCACGGTGATGCGATTGGAGCAGGCGTTCAGGTAATCGATAAGAATGGAAAGGTTGGTAATCTGCATATCGGTGATCAGGAAGATATCGGGGGCAGGGGAGATCTGCATCTGCTGCAGGTCTTCGGGGATGATGCGGGTGCCACCGCCGATATAGTGGCAAAGGGTGCGGTATATCTGTTCCCGGCGGGTGGACCAGGACAGGATTTTTTTGCCCCCTGCCGTTGCGTCGCCGAAATTATAGACCGCCACACGGGCGCCATTTCTCAGATAGGCGTCGCTGGCACACCCGGCACCCAAAACAGCATAGGACAGCCGATGAGACGGATTTCGCATGCTGGATGAGGAATCGATCATCACTAGTAGATCGGGTATCTTTTCCTTGCGGGTTAAAATGTTGCTCTCCTTCCGCTGCCAGATCTGGGTGATACCGGGCATGATTTTGCCGAAGCTGGTCCATGGATCGATATCCCGGCAGGGTTGGCCGACCTCCCAGGCGGCATGATGATGCGGGTAGGTGGCACCGCTCTTTCGCAGTGGCATCCTGCGGACCGGCAGGCGGTAGTTTTCTGCCAACATCAGGTAGTACATTATATCGGCGGCGCTTCCGGTTGCCCCCCCGGTGCCCGCCCCGCTGGACGCAGCGGAGAAGTCCGCATCGATGCTGAATTGGAAATCCTCCGCGATCTGGATAAATTCAGAAGGCGTTTTCAACCGGGTTGCCAGTTTCCGAAATCCCGCACAGGCTTCCTGATGCGAATAGGATTCAAGCCCCCCGCCGCTCATCACCCGGGGGCTGTCGGAATTCTCATCCAACAACGCCGGCAGATGGGGTTTGAGCAGAAGGGCAAACCGGCGGATGGAGGGAATCCAGCGGGAACGGTCCAGATAGGGAAGCAGGGCCAGTTGGGGAACGATATCGAGTTGTTCGTCACCGCTCGATTCAGCAGATTCCCTGTGCCACATCCGCTGCAGGACGCCTTTCATCATCCGGTCGATTCCCCCGGCCTTTAGGGCGGCATATAGTTGGGGCAGCGGCGTCGGCACCCTGCTGGCACAGCGGGCGTCCGCCGCAATGTCCATGAAGGCATCGGTGACCGCCTGGGACTGACGCCGGTTCTCGAGAACCCTGCGCACCTCGGCATAGAGCGAAAGATGGGTAAACAGGTCCCAGGGGCAATACAGGTATCGGGATACGGCATGATCCAGAAGTGCTTCGATGCACATCGGCGGGGGTAGGGATGCCGACAGGTTGTCGACAAACGGCAGCGATAGGATGATGCGTTTGGAGCGCATTCGAAGACCCGCCCCGGCGTCTTTATCCGAGAATTTCGGAAAGGGCAATTCCGGATAAAGGTGTTTGCTGCGGACCTCGGGCCAGACGATCTGCAGGGTCATGTTATGCGGGTTGGTCGCATCCGTCATGGTGATAAAGCCGCCCCCCGAAACGATCCTTGCCAATGCTCCCGACGGCCCCGTCGACGTGAAGGGTTCCCCCGTGCATCCACTGCCCTGCATGCATACCGGCGTCACCCCGGATGCGGATGCTGCCCGAAGTCATCCCGGCACCGCACCAGTTGCCTGTGGATCCGTTGACGGTGAGGGCTCCGCCGCACAGTCCCGCACCGGCGAAATCGCCGGTGTTTCCGTTGACGGTCAACGCTTTCCCCTGGGGCAGACGGTACCCCACGAAGTGCACGGGGTGCTGGAGCCCATGGGTGAAGACGGTGATGACAGCCTCCCTGCAGCAGTTCACCAGAGCCGACAGAAACAATCCGGTGGGACCGGGTAGACGCAAGGGAACCGGATCGGCCTGGTCCAGCCGTGCCAGAAACGATTCGATATCGTGACGGGAGTAGTCGGACCCTCCGATACCGGCAAGGATCCGGTTATAGACCGAAGCAAGATGTTCCGGTGATGCCTGCCAGTAGAGGTTGTCCAATTCATCGGTCAGGATGGCTTTGTAGTCCTCCATCCAGGACTGGGTGAGGGCTTCATTCTCCAGATGAAAGGACTCCACGCGGTGCCGGTGTCTTGGAGCGGAAGCCGGTTGAAAGTCGGAAAAGGGGTTTTTCATCGGTGTTCCGAATCCTGCGACAGGTTTAGGTCCCTGAGGATATCCCAGTAGAGGGGATGATCGCCTTTGACGGGTTCGGTATCCTGCCCCTCTGCGATGCAATATGCGGCTGTGAGCGCATCTTTAATCAACTGACTTTGTTCCATGTATCGGTGGTGCATGCGGCTTACGGCCTTCTTGCCCATGTAAATGACCAGGGGATCATTTCGCTGATCGGTATCCCACCTAGCGATGGCGCGTTCGTGCCAGATGGCGCGATGGGATAAAGCATAGGGTGCGATGGCCTTGAGATGTACGATATTGACACTCTCATCTCCCAGGAGCCAGGCCAGAACCTGGCAATAGAGTTGGACGCTCATAGGGAAACGGTTGGACAGGCATGACTTGATATCATGGCACAGATACTCGGAAAAATGACAGCCCTCCTGACAGGTTTCATGAATTCTTTTCTGCCCGTACGGATGACAAAAAGACAACTCGCTGAGGATCAACCGCAGAAAGGCATTGGCATCGGTGTCAAAGGGAATGCTGCGACAGTAGGCTCGAATACGGATGAGATCCTGCAGCGAGAGGGTCGGGATCCCCAGTTCCCGCTCCAACCGTTCCCCTTGGCTCCGGCACAGGATTTCCATCTGTTCGGCTCGCTTTTGTGGTTCAGAGTTTTTCGTCATGAGATCATGAAACGCGGCCTCCATTTCGGGATTCCTTAACAGCTGTGAGGTATTGCGGTCGGCACCGATACGAAATGACAGATTGGCCCCCGGATGCCTGGATTCCACCATGACATCGAATCGATCCAGCAGCGGCGAAACGATGGTGTGGGTTCCGTGGTCGGCATAATTGGCCGTGGCAAAAAAGCAGTAGGCCTCGTTGATCACTGCATCGTTTAGGTATTCCCATTTGCCGCGATCGACGCCGTCCAGAATCATGCTCTGTTTGGTTTCGGGAAGGCGATTGATTTCGTCCACGATTTTAGTGGGAATAAGGGTGAAGTAGCTCCACCGGACCACCTCCTCACCGCGGTTGAGTCGGCCGAGATCGGGACGACCGATGATTTTCTCTTCGGTCTGCTCGGGATGGCCGGATACCGTTCCCCGCCATAATACCCCCAGCGGGATCCGGTAAAACAAGGCCGACACCCATTCGGCGGAGGTGGTTTTACCCAGTCCGGGCTCTCCGATAATCAGGGCCTTTCCCTGGCCCAGCGCAGTGATCATGCTCAGAAGGAGGGCGGCGTTGAACTTGCCCTTCCCAACGGTCAGTTCCCTGCGGTTCAGGTAAAGATGATTTTCGATATACTCATGGATCGCCCAGGCTTTACGACGGAAATCTTCACTTTGGGATGAATTCATCGGTCTATGTTTTTTCCACCAGACGGGCATTGCTGGTTTTGGCAAACAATTGCAGGTGATGCGTGATCATTTGTCGCCACTGTTTTCTTGAGGTAAAGATCCTGTACTCCACCCGTTTGTCGTGTGAGTAAAAGATCGGCCACATGCGGAACAGGAGCTGCTTCTCGTCCCGGTTCCGGACCACCACGGCATGCTCCTCGACGATACCGCTTTCCAATGTACGAACTGATTCCACGCGTCCAACGTTCAATTCCGTCAGCGCGGCCTTGATCCATTCGACGATTTCAGCGGCGGACCGATACATGGGCACCGGCTGCTTCGTACCCTGGACAGCCAGGCACCGGTCGCCACCGATTCGAAAGATAACATCCGAAGATATGTCCAATGGGCAGGTTCCGCTCATTTGAATTTCTTTTCCCGTTTTTCAATCCACATTGGCAGCATCTATGTAGGCGGCGATTTCATCAACGGTCGCAACCTTGCCCTTGGAGACAACCCTGCCGTTGACGATCAACCCAGGGGTGACGGCCACACCCATTTTCTGAAAATAGGCGATGTCCGTTCGTTTCTTGATCGAAACCGATTCCCATTTCGCATTGGCTGCAACGGCGGTGCGCACATTTTCATACAGTGTATTACACTTGGCGCAGCCCGGTCCCAGCACTTCGATGACGGATTCGGGAACCGAGGCGGTGATTTTACGTGAATAGGCTTGACGCAGCCATTTTCGCGTCTGAAAAATATCCGGAACAGATCCCTGGTGGATGGGCTTCCCGTCGATGACCAGGACCGGCGTCATCATGATGCCGGCTTCCAGAGCGCGGGTTTCGCAGGGGCGCAGAGCCGCGTCGAGTTCCGGAGACCACCGGTTTGCGGCGGTCGCACAACAGGCGGCTGTCTTATGATCGGCCGGTTCATCGCCGTCTGGCTCGATCATCGAATAGATTGCCGGCCAGTCTATATCGATGGTAAGACGCTTGGCGACCTCTTTGGCCGTGCCGGGTTCGAGACCTGCGGAGCGGGCCACCCTGCGGGCATCTGCGCTGGTGTAGTCCACGTGACGAATCCTTACCGGCAATTCAAGATCGTTGACAATATCCACTACCATCCGGTTCAGGTAATCGCAGCGGGGACACGGTGGCTCGGTGCCGATAATCCAAATCTCGTTTTCTGACATGGGTTCTCCTCCCGGGTTGAGGTGACGAGGGGTCTTCGGGTGATTAAGCCTCGGTTAAACTATATTAAAGAAGGCCCGCTATGCGCTCGGCGGTGTATACCTTTCCCTGGGCCACCACCATTCCATCGATAACCAGGGCGGGACTGAGCAGCAGTCCGTATTTTTCACGTGTTTTTTCAGCCAGGGTCCATATTTTTTTTACCTCTGCATCAACACCCGTTACCGCCACGGCCGTTTTGGTATTTTCCAGCAGTTCCAGGCATTTTTTACAGGGCGGATCCAGTCCGATAACCTCTATGGTGAGCATGCTTGTTCTCCCTAGGGAAGTTCATTCATCCCGGCGGCGTTCAAGATAAGGCGGATTCGGGTATGCCGGGCTGAAGCACTGCAAATCCAAGATCTCCATGTCCATGGCAAATTGTTTACTCAGATCTCCGAGGGTCGTCCGGATAATGGCTTCCAGCTTTTCCGGTTGCATCTTGACCCGTGCATTGACCAGGAGCGTACCGGTGGTGAGGGCGTCAACTCTCTTTTCGCTTAGGATCGGATCGGCGCCCAGGCTCGTGAGGTTGACCCACATCGATTGACCGCTGGATGTAAGCGCGCATTTGATATGACCGATGCCGGCTTTTTCTTCGCTGAAGATATCTCTCAGACGGCCCACCAGGTTATTCAGCATCTTATCGGGTCTGACCGCTTGTTCAGATGATATCGTCGCCGCAGCATTGAGCCAACCCAGCACCGCTTCCGCTGCTGCATATCGATCATAGTCGATCTCACGCAATACGGTACCCGCACCGGGACGCTCAGAAAGCAGCACGTCGAGCCATGGGTCCATGGCGGTTCCTTCTCTCGCAGAAACCGATAAAATCCGTTTGTCCGGAAATTCTCTTTTCAATTCCGAAACAAGCCGCTTTTGCTCCGTATCGCTGATCAGGTCAATTTTGTTCAAAACAATCAGATCGGCCTCCTCCAGCTGTTTGCGAAACAGGTAGGAAACCTCCTCCGGGAAGGTGGTTTCGGTCTCTTTGAGCAGCAGTTCTGAGACCCGGTCCGGGTCCACCATGGTGGTGAAAGGGGCGAAGATGAAGGCGTCTTTGTAGTGGATCTTGATGGGGTGCGCCACCGCCGCCACGAAATCGGTGCAGCTTCCCACAGGCTCTCCCAGAAGAATGTCCGGCTCATGTTCAAGGATTTTCTCCATTTGGTCGATCAATTCGTCGAAGCGGCAGCAAAAGCAGCCCGCCACCACCTCTTCCACCGGCACATCCAGCTCTTCCAGCATTTGACGAACGATAAGGGTATCGGCCAGGTTGCCGCTTTGGTCATTGGTGATGATGCCGATACGTCGTCCTTTTTGGATGAGCTGTTTGGCCAGATGCCCCAGTGCGGTGGTTTTGCCGGAACCCAAAAAGCCCCCTGCAAAAATGAGTCTGACGGTCCCATCGACGGTAAGTGGTTTGGGTGCTTTCATGATCGCTCCTATGACGGTGGTCTAAACGGTTTCCATCATTCGGGGAAGGATGGCGTTGGGAAAAGTCAAACGCACCTGGTCGAAGAAGATGTCGATAAGGGACATTTGCTGGCTCAGGGTCCCCACCCATCGCCACAGGCATGCCTTACCGGCTTCGGTGAGATAGTATCGGCGTTTGGGAGGCCCCTTATCCGGTGTGTCCCACTCGGACCGCAACATGCCCCGTTGTTCCAGAAGGTTCAGATGGCGGTACAGACCGGTAATGTTCATTCCCACTCCCATCCCCTCCAGGCGGGCGCCGATTTTTTTTTGGATCTCATATCCATGGGTGCCGGCATGATTGAAGAGGGTGAGAAGGATCCAGGGTGCCGCCAAGTTGCTCATGCTTTTTCCGGAACAGGGGCAGTTGTTCAGGTTTTCGGCCATCTCTTCTATTCTCCAGGGTCACATATTATACAATGTAGAATAATGTGTCCAAAAAAAAGATGCGGCGCATCGTTGCGATATTCCGGCGGGCTGGAAAATCGGCCCGCCGATTTCAAATTTCCGTAATGGTCTATTCCAGGGTGTTCTTAATGAAGATGGAGGCGTTTAAAGCGCACCTGGCCCCATCTGCACATCCGGTCAGCACCTGGTACAGATCGGTATCCCTGACATCCCCGGCAGCAAACATTCCCGGACAGGAGGTCATCAAACGGCTGTCGGTTTTAAGGTAGCCCCCCTCGACGGTTTCAACGTCCACCTTCAGCATCCGGGTGTTCGGAGTCCATCCGATGGCCAGAAAAACCCCGTCCACGGAAAGTGTATCGGTATCTCCGGATGGTGTCGTGATCTCCAATGCTTCCACCATGTCCAGTCCCACATAACCCTTCACATCCGTTTCCATCATCGTTTCGATGTTGTGCTGAGCGGTAATGCGTTGTTCATGCGAGGCATCCATCAATAGGTCGCGGCTCCGGCAGATGAGAAGCACCTGTTTCGCGATACGGGAGAGGGTGAGCGCATGCTGAGCTGCTGCGTTGTCGCTTCCCACTACCGCCAGTGTGGCGTCTTGTCCCCTGAACAGCGGTCCGTCGCAGACCGAGCAGAAATTGACCCCTTTCATTTCGGAATGGGCCACCGGCAGCCTTCGGGGAACCCGTCCGCTGGCCATGATGACGCTTGGTGACCGATAAGACGACCCATTCACATCGATGCCGATGAAGGTCTCACCCTCTCGATCCAGTGAATCCAATCGCGCCATGGTGAAAAGAGCGCCTTCGGTTTGCGCCTGTTGAAACGTTTTCACCCCCCATTCCGTTCCGGCGACACCGCCGGGAAATCCCGGAAAGTTCGCCAGGTCCTCGACCATGTAGAGGTTTCCCCCGGGGGTATCCCCGAACACCACACAGCTCAAACCGAGTCGCTGGGCGTAAATGGCGGCACTCAAACCGGCAGGACCGGTTCCGATGATGATGATATCGAATTTGTTTTCTTCAGTCATGTTCCGTTTCTTCCGAATAGGGTTGAAAAACGCCCAAACTGGACCATGAACCGGACTGGGAGGCGCTCTCGATGCCCGGCATCGATTCGGGCGGCCCGATGAATACCAGGATATTGACATGCTTGATGCGGTCACGGGGCAGATCCGTCAGCTCCAGCGTCCAGTCTCCCATGACATAGTTGAAGATGTGCATGCCGCCATCGTCCTTCACGAACCCTTTGGCCCGGACGACGGAAGCGGGGAGGGCGTCGGCGATTCTCTTGACCTCGTCGATGTCTTGTCCCGTCCAGCGATACCCAACGGACATGAGGGCGTCCGGCGGCGTGACTTCAAGGTCCGGACTGTCCAGCAGGTCGTCTAGAAACTGGTCGAGTTCATTTTCCGACATCTCCGGCGGTGGCGAACCGGCGCCGGCAGCGGAATCCGGATCGGCATCCCCAGGGACACCGAGATCGAAAAACCGCTCGATCGGGATATCGGCGTAGGTTGTCTCGAAAAATTGGGGGTCCGGATGAAACTGTGAGATAATCCCCTTAGTCTCCTGGATCCTTTCCGGTGACGCCGTATCCGTTTTGTTGATGATGAACACAGAGGAGGAGGCAATCTGCTTTTCAAGGGAAGCGTATACCTCGTATGCATCGATAAAGTGGCCGGCATCCACCAGGCAAAACTGCTCCTTAAAAACGAAACGGTCGTTGAATATGGGGAGTGCCAGATCCTTTTTTAAATCCGACGGATTGGCAACACCGGTGGATTCGATGAGGAGTACATCGGGCTGAACCTTGGTGTTCAGTTCATAAAGCCCCTTGATGAAATCGGTTTTGACACAGACACAGAAAATGGATCCTTTACTGATCTCCATGGTATCGATGTCGTCACCTTCCACCAGTGTGCCGTCTACACCGATTTCACCGAATTCGTTTACCAGCAGGGTCAGTTTCCGGTTTCTGGGGAATTGCTTGATGATGCGGTTTAACAGGGTGGTCTTGCCGCTGCCCAAGAATCCGGTAATCAGGTATACACGGGTCACATCGGACATGGTCAGCGTTTTTCCTCCATCTTTTGCTTGATCTCTTCTGGGCTGATCACCTTGCCCACGGAGACGACCTCCCCGTCGATCACCAGCGCCGGTGTCATGAAGACGCCCATTTTAGCGAAATAGTTCACATCGCCGATTTTGCTGACATCGATATCGGGGATCTCTTCAAACTTCGCCGCCGCCTCACGCGCATTGTCATACAACTGGTCGCATCGTTTGCAGCCCGTTCCCAGAACCTCCACTTTCATGTCTCTCTCCTTGAGCCGAAAAACCAGAACCGGTCAATAGGCGTCCAGTGCCAGGGGTAAAGCCTGATTGGAGCCGTTGATTTCGCTACAGTTTCGGCAGAACTGGCAAACACCGATGGATGAAGCAGGCGTTGGAAGCTTCTCCAGCAATGCAGCGTAAGCACCCGTCGCATCCGGGCCGATGACATCGGTCATGTCCTCAGGCGGGTCCAGCGCCCTGATCCGATCCGATTTTCCGCAGTAGGGGCATTTGACGCCAAACAGCGCCATCTCCGTTGCCGGCAGACCGTGTTCAATGATAAAGCGTTGCAGGTCTTCGATGGGTTTGATGTCGCTCAAGACTTACCTCGTTTACTGAGGGAAAATTGAACGGGACTCTGAAAAGAGCCCCGTTCATGGGGTTGTGAGCGTTACTTGACGGTGGAGTCCGTCCTCGTGGCAAGCCCGGCCCCCGCCTTGGCCAGATTTTCCTGGATTTTGTCGAACTGGAAACCAACTTCCCTGAGGGATGCGATTCTCTCCTTCATTGCGTCAGACGGCGCCCGTTTTGCCATTTCATCGATGAGCTCCTCGTATTGGGGGATGATGCTCGGGAACACAATGTCCCTTTCGATGCAAATGGACGGAAGCACCTTAACGCCGAGTTCCAGGAATTTGCCGATGCCGTCCTTGTTTTTGATGGACCATTCTTTGTATTCAATCATTTCCTGGACGTCATCGGGCAGGGCGGCGATGGATTCCATCATGTATCCACACGCCGCACATTGCACACTGTCTAGGGTTACAACATCTATGGTTATTTTATCTGCCATGATCCGAATCCTCCTTTCCTAAAAACGGTTTACCAAGATTCCGGATACTTGGCGTAATACTGCTCGTACCAGTCTCTGGCTTCAATGGCCTGATCCATATGTTCCACCGGAACATCGTAGGGCATGTCTCAGCCGGGGGCGAAAGTGTATCCATGTTGCCCTCCTGCGGCGAGGCTCACAATGGCATCCTCCCGTGGAGACAACAACCCGAGGCTTAGCGCCAGGGTCAGTTTCAGGTTGCCGCCAAATCCAAGACCGTATTTTCTTGCAAGATCGCGGATAAAGTTCATGTTCATCTGCTCGTCAATTGCGAAACCGTCGGTTCCCACCTGGCAGACCTCTTCCATGACCTTCGTGGCGTCGCCGCAGATAAAGAAGGAAGACACCAAGCCGGCATCGGCGATGATCTTGTTGGCTTCCTGGCTGTTGGGCGTTACGTATTCCTTGAAGGTTTCAGGCCTGATTTGTGAGGCCACAGGGTCCACGTTTGCGATGATGTCGCAACCCATTTCGGCGTAAAACTCCGCCGACCTGGCACCCACTTCGCCTGCGTACTTGCACACTTCGGCAGCAAACTCTTTGTTTTTATAGACATCGGTAAAAATACGAACTCCTGCGAGGTGAGAGGCCAGCGTCAATGGTCCGCAGAAGAGACCCATCAGGGCGCAGTCCAATTCTTCGAGCTGTGGCTTGGCGATTCTTGCTGCCTCATAAATGACCGGCCATCGGCCTGAATCTTTTGAAGGGAGCTGCAGGCCAGCTTCGGCAGGGGTTTTATCCGAACATGGATGGGTGGTTACGGAAGGCACATTGTCTTCCCACCATTTCAAATCGCAACCCACGGCATTGGCTTCAACGGAAAGGTCGAAAAGCAGTGGGATACCGTCTGCTTTATATCTTTTGGCGGTTTCCACAACACCCTTCGCCAGCAATTCAGGATCCTTGAGCATTTTATCAGCAGGCTCATTGATGATAAATGCGCAGTGAACCCCCGCGTAAGGTACCCAAGGGGGCTTGGCTGTCATTTTTCCCCTGTAGGCATCAAGTAGCATTTGCTTTGCCATTTGGAGTCTCCTTTCTTAAGGTATGCAGTTTATGGTATGAACGATCAATGCGAACGTCTGGGACATCACCCCCTTTCTAGTATGACGGGAAAAAGGTTAAAAAGCCTCCGACCCTTAGCATTAAGAATGTAAGATCGGCGGTCTTCGGTAAAATACAGTTCGCTCAGGTGCAAGATGAAATTGAGGAAATACTAACACTGGGTAGCAATTAGATTCACCTGATGGACTAAAAAAATCAACAAAAAAATCCTTACTCTAGAAGAATGATTCCGTAATAATTAAAGGTATCCGAAGTCCGTGTGGCCACTTTGGAAGATGTGCCGAGATTCTTCAGGGTGCCGATGACATCGATGGAGAAGGATTCCACAGAGGGCCGTTTTTCCTGGGGAAATCGACAGTCGTCCGGAAATGCACATTCCTTGCACAGGGCACAACACTCTCCCACGAGGCTGAAGGATTTGTAATATCCCTCCAGGAACAACATGCGCTCCAGGCTTAATGTTCCTTTCCAGCAGCGCACCTGGCTGGCTCTTTTGCGGCCATTGTTGCGATAAAAATCAGCACAGCTTTTGCTGCCCACCAGGAGCAGGGCCTTCCGATATTCGGACAAAATCAGCCGGACTTTTTCGGGGTTCGGAGTGGCTGGCGGGCAACACCAGTTCGTATTGTACCGGCTGCAGCCGTAACGGCACTTCAAATGCACCCATTCCGCCACGTTGATAAGATCTGTGGAAAATGGAAATATGGCGTTCAGCCCGTATTTCTTGCCGGTCGTTAGAAGGCGTTGCAGCAACGCCTGGGAAATGCCCGTGTCATTCCTGAAGGGCACTACTTTCGGCAAATGCATTTAACTCTCCCCCTTGTCGCAGTCAAAATCGAACCGCACCGGACTGGCCACCGCCATCCCCATGGCCACCTCCGCTGTCTTCAATACGGCGGATGGGATGGTGCAGGAGGCGTGGCAGCCCGAGGCTTCGGCATTCCGGTAAACCGGGTTGCGGGTCAGCGGCAGAAACAGCTCTTTCATCGTCAGGGACTCAAGGCGTTGGTTCAGCCGCTTGATTTGCTTGCATTCCGACTCCCCGATTTCAATGACGACCGATCTTTTTTCTGCCAGACGCGCACGGATGACGCATGTAAAACCGCATACCCCAGGGTTCACAGTCATACATGCGCCATTCGTTGATTCACTCAATCCGAACCCTCCTCACGCTACTGATCCAGTATCTCGTCTCGGACCACGCCCCGCAGATGCGGAAAATCATCCGTCATATGGGGAAGCTGCATCGCCTCCATGAAATCCTGCTCGAAGGTGGCTTCAACGGTCAGCTCGATATATTCCACATTTCGGGAACACCAGTTGGCTTCCACCCGTTTCTTGACGTTCAGAAGGGCGGCCCGACAACCGTCACCGGCCGCATTGCCGACACCCTTGATCATCTCGATTTCACAATCCGGGAAAAGACCCATGGTCAGCGCTTTGGCGCGATCCACATGGGTACCGAAAGCACCGGCAATTTTCACGGTATCCACTTTCTCGAGACCCATCCGCTTGACCATCAGCTTGCAGCCGGCATAGAGCGCGCCCTTGGCGAGCTGGATCTGCCTGACATCTTTCTGGGTGATGACGATATCCTGGTCGATGCTCGATTCCTCTGCCCAGGCCAGAACAAACTCAGGCTGTTTCGTGTCGGGGTTTTTCCGGAACCGGGGATGGTCTTTGAGTGCCTTTTTATTGAATGCACCGGTTTTCCGGATGACGCCGGAGCTGTACAGCTCGGCAAGAACGTCCAGAATACCCGAACCGCAGATGCCTTTGGCCTTCATATCCTTGGGTTCGGAAAATTTACGCCAGGCATCCCTACCGATCACCTTGTAATCCACCTCTCTGGTGTCGGGGTCGATGTTGATCCGCTCAATGGCACCGGGGGCGGCCCGCATGCCGTAGGCCAACTGTGCGCCTTCAAGGGCGGGGCCGGTGGCGCAGGAGGATGAGATCAGTTTGTGCCGGTTGCCCAGCACCAGCTCTCCGTTGGTGCCAATATCGATGATGAGCTGGTTCTCCTCACCCTTGTAGGGCTCTTCGGCGATGAGCACACCCACGTTGTCGGCCCCCACGAAACCCGCTTCGTTGGGCAGCACGAACATGTAGGAGGAGGGATTGATCTTTACACCCAGGTCCCTGGCCTTGATGTCCATGCTGTGATGAATCACAGGCGGGAAGGGGGCTAGGCCCACATATTCCGGATTGAGGCCCAAAAGAATGTGGTGCATGGCGGTGTTGAATCCGATGGTGATGTCCTCGACATCCTCGCGTGCGAGACGCAGGTAGGTCTTGCCCTCTTCGGGTACTTCCACCATCACGGGTTCTTCGCCCTTCTTCTTTTTCTTCTTCTTGGGCGGATAGGTCTGGGCAATGGCCTTGTCGATCAGCTCATTCAGGCCCTCTATGATGTCGTCGCTCATCCGCTTAAGTCCGTCCGGCGTGGTCATGTGGAAGGTGATCCGGGCCATGACGTCTTCACCGTACTTGCACTGGGGATTCATCATCGACACCGTGTCGATGACCTCCATGGTGGTGAGGTCACAGAAATATGCGGCAACGGTAGTGGTGCCCACGTCGATGGCAAGTCCGTAGGCTTTTTCCACCTTGCCCGGACGGACGCGAATGATCTCTTTGTCATTCCACACGCTCACCGTACAGGACCAGTTCCCCTCACGCAGTGCGTCGGGGAGGGTGCGCAGGGCAAAAATATCGATGGTGAGGTCATTCAACGCATAGTTTTGTTCCAGCGCCTTGCAGATCCGCTCAAAATCACCGGTGGGCTCTTCGAATGTGGGCTTGTCCACCTCGACGGTGTAGAGCTTGACCGCGGGGTTATGCTCTATGTTGATATCCCGGGCCGCCTTGCTCACCACCTGCTTGCCGGCTCTCGATTCCTCCGGTACGAATACCAGGATGTCGTCGTTTATTTGGGCGATGCAGCCCAGGCGAAACCCTTTTGCCTTTCGCTCCGCGTTGATAAATTTGTCCTCTTCCTCCTGCCATTCCGAGACGTTGCTCATGCTGGACGTGATGCCGTATTTTTCGAAATGCCCTTCTTCGATACGAACAATGCACTTGCCGCAGACTTTCTTCTCACCGCAGAGCGCTTCAATATCCACACCCAGCAACCGCGAGGCCTCTATGATGTTAACACCTTTGGGAACCTCACCCCTTCTCCCCGAAGGTTGAAAGATAACCATGACTTTTTCGTCACTCATGCGTTAAATACCTCCTCCATCTCATTATTAAGTAAAGATTGTTCCAAAATTAGCTTCAGAATCAAACGCCGACCCCCGCCAACGGTTTCCGCCGATTCGCCTATCAAAACAGCAACATGATGGTAATGACGGATGAAGTAAGACGGAAGCACGGGCGGAATCCTTGGCTCAAATCCGGTACAGTCGCCAAGTCCGGGTTTTTGCCAGTATCTCGTCAAACGTCGTCTAGGCGATGAACGGACATGCCGTTATTCATCACCTCGTCAACATGAATCTGTTGCTTTTTCCGGTGCCCGGGGGATGGAGCCGCGGGCACCGGAGTGGAAGGGGGACAAAGTAACCCCGATTCAGCCGCTATTTCTGCATTTGCCGCAGTCGGCCGATCATCTTGATGCCTTCCGAAACCGCGTTGCCTGCGGATTCGGCATAACCGTCCGCACCGAACAGGTTGGCCACGTCTTTGGTGACCGGAGCCCCGCCCAGCATGATCGCCACGTTGGGGTTCTTGTCCTTGATCATCTGGATAACTTTTTTCATACCCAGCATCGTCGTGGTCATCATTGCGGACATGGCAACCACTTCGGAGTCGGTTTTGAGCTGTTTTTCCACGAAGTTTTCCAGCGGTACGTCACGGCCTAAATCATGAACCTCCCAACCGGCAACGTCGAACATCATCTTGACCAGGTTTTTGCCGATGTCATGGACGTCTCCCTGAATACTGCCGATGACCACCTGGGCATTTACACCGTCTGTTTGTTCCGGCACATGGGGCCGAAGAATATCCAAACCCGCGTAAAGGGCATCCGCACACATCAGGACCTCGGGCACGAAATACTCGTTTTTGTCATAAAGGTCGCCGACGATCTCCATGCCGGCGGCCAGGCCGTCCATGATGCCTTCCAGGGCAGGGTAACCATCATCCAGCCAGGACTGGGAGGCTTCTTTGACCTGGTCCTCTTCATATTCCACAACACCCTCTTTCAATTCTTCCAACAGCTCTTCTCTAGTCGCCATGCTTTTGTCTCCTTTTTAATCCAATAATGATTCTCGGCATCCGTCTTCATTGCAGCCGCCGCCGAAAAGATATCCGGATGATCCGGTTACCGATTTTGTCAACTTCAGGGGCGATAGTCGCTATATTCTGCCAACAGCCGGCGTCGGACCGACTTTGTATTCCCGGGCGGTTTTTTCCATGGCCCGGAAATTTTCTTCCTTGATGTCGGGCCAGAGGTCACATCCGGGCCATACGGCATCCACCAGCCCGTCAATGTTGGTCTTGATACCCTCTGCGGCCTGTTCCACGGTCGTCTCTTCCGCGCAGGGAAGCGTGAAGACGTCGTAGTTGCCGAGAATAATGGCATCGTCTCCTAATTTTTTTCGTGATTCCAAAAGGTTGTTTTTTATATCAAAGCTTATCGCCTGCCCTCCCGAATCCATGAGGCATTCCCACATCATGTCTACCAGCGGATCGGTTGAACCGCAAATATGCAGCACCTTGGGCGCTTCCCAGGCGGAAAGTATTCGTGTCAATCTGGGCTTGATGACCTCCTTGAAGGTTTTGGGGCTTAGCAGATCGGCTGCAACACCCGGCTCACGCAGCGTGATGAAATCGGCCCCTGCGGCTTGCAGGCTTTTTCCAATTTCTGCGATCATATCCGTGAAACTGTCCAGGATTTCCGCCACTTTATCCTTTTGCTTGAAGACCCCTTTCAGGACTTTGTCCAGTTCGATGGTCTGCCCGCACTGGGTAAAGGGGCCGAGCTGCCATGCACCCACCGGCAGTTCAGGGGCTTCCTTCTTACAGATCTTGATGGCTTCAGGAATCAAAGTCATCGGGTACGTATCCATGATGTTTTCGATCTGTGATTTGGTAATTTCCACCTGGTCCAGTTCGGACCAATTTTTTTCGGGGATGGTCGGGTAGAGAATATCCTCCGAATCCTCGTACAGACTGATTTTGTTTCCAAGGGCTTCAGATTCCCAGCACATGTCAAAGGGGATCACGATGGAATCAAGATTGAACATTCTCGCGGATTCGATACCCGCCCAGGCAAGTTTTTCGGCGGATTCTCTGTGAATCGAGGGGAAATTGTACCCCAGCTTTTTGATAGCTGGAAGAAGAACCATGCCCATGCCGGTAAAAAAAGGCATTGTGTCGACTGGTTCACGGTTGAAAAAACGTGTCACTCTCTCGATGGGACTTAGTTCAGCCATACATTCCTCCCTTCCTTGTAAGGTTATCGATTTCTACCTTTCTGATATCGCTTGTCACGTTAAGAATCTAAACATAACGCCGCCTTTCGCCTCCCTCGAAAAGAAGATCGTCCCATTCGCAGTCAACATGTTGGGATGGAATCAGACGGTTTCATACGGCAAACCCATAAACCCACTGGATAGCGTATAAAAACACATTACACATATATGAATTGCCCCTGTTTTGAAAATCGTCCAAAAGATGATTTTCAATATAAAACCAGATGATTTTAACGGTTTTAAAATGCGAGTATTGTGAGGGAATCCCTGATTTTAACCCATTAGGATTATAGATATTATAATGGGAGCTCCCCCATCGCAGATAGGGGGGGTGTTTTGCGCTGCCACGGGCCTTGCGGATTGCTGGGAAAAGGAAGATGAATCAATTGCGATGGAGCGCATCCAGCACGTCGGACACACGGACCCGACCGTAGGCGGCGACGGAAATCGGGGTGTCTCTTTCCGCGGCCGGCAAGGACTTGAGTCGAGCGATGCCCTGGCCGGTCAAGCGGTATTTCCGTTGCGCCGTTTTGCGGACCATCCGGTTCTCCAGGAGGAGATCCAAGACCTCTTGGAGGCTTCTGGCCAGCGTGTACCCGTAACCAAAAGTGCCGTACGGTCTTTGAAGGGGCGGTGGGATGTCACGGGTGCGATCATTTCGGGACAACAGCTCGAGCAACCTTGCCGTATCCAACCCCTCGGAACGATCTTCCAAGCCCAGCACCAGCATCACCCAAAGCGACTTGATCGGGTGCTTTTTTTTCGCTTCGGCGCACCATTCCCGTACTTTGAGCAGTACGGCTTTCAGTGTTTGACCGTCCACGTCGTTGCCGGGGTAGGTTTTGACGAACAGAGCGGATGTGACCCCCAGCATCGTAAAGGTCTGTTTTTTGATCTGTTCCAGATCCGGATCGTAATTTCGGTAGTCGAAGGCGAGTTGATACGGCCGAAAGCCAGCTCCGCTTTTTTTTCTGAGCAGGGGGGTCGGAATCGTTTTCAAATTATCTCTAGCGGAAAGGAGCCGGTGAATGTCGGATCCGAACAAAGGAAAGGTATACAGATGAACATGGACGGTGGATTCTCCCTTGTGTATGCAGGACGCAGCCAGTGCGGCCGTGATTCCGACATCATCGACGGTTGCTTCGGGGGAAAAGAGCTGGACACTCAACCGGGGGAGCACCTTCCCTTCTTTCAACACCTGGATGGACCGGTTGATTTCGGAGATCGTACATCCGCGCCGCATCCGTTTGGAAAGGTCTTCGGTCAGGGCGTCCACCCCTAAAAACGCGACTTTGACATTGGCCTTTTCCATTTGAGACGCCAGCGCTTTGGTGAGTCCCTTGGGGCGCAGAAAACATGAATACACGATCTTTTTGTCTAGCTGCCGATTGATCCGCTCGAAATGACGACAGATCTCAAGCGCCCACTTATCGTCGATGTTGAACGTATCGTCCCACACATCCACAAACTGGATGTCGGGGTTTCTGGTGAGAAGATCAAGCAGTTCATCCACAAAGCCGTCGCTTTTTACAGCGCAGTGAAAGCGCTCGCCAAATTGACTGGCGATGGCGCAGAACAGGCATCCACCACGGGATTTTTTCGCCCAAACACAGGCTCTTTGCAGGGTGATGGCGACCGTTTTTTCCCCCAGCCTGACATGGGAAAAAATCGTCCGCTCCGGTATGGGCTCGGAGGAAAAGGGTGTGGAGTAAAGGGCCCTTCTGTTCGGAAGCCAGAACACCAGACTCGGAATGTCGAGAAGTCTGCGTAAAAATCGCTTCTCCCATAAGCCTCGCATGGTGTTTCTGTCCAGAAGCGGTAGCAAGGTATACAGCGCATTTTCGGCCGCCCCCCGTACGATGAAATCCGGAGCGATGTCTACGGTCCGGTTCGCGAAAACCGCATGTCGATATTGCATGATATTGCGGTGGTTGTTGGACGCTTCATTGCCACCCATGATGATGGGGGCGTTGGTGATCATCCGGAGGCACCGCATGATTTTGGGTAAAATGAAAAGATTGGCGGAGTAGGGGGCGGATAGCAGCAGAATATCGCATTCCGAAAAACCGACCTGCTTGAAAAAATGGCCCAGAAAATCATGGCCCTTTAGGGTGGCGTCCTCGATGGAGACATAGATGCTGTCGACCCCGATCGCTTCACCGCAAACCGGTTGAAATTCAAGGTCGGTGACGATGCGTTTCAATGCCGTGTAGGCAAGGCTGTTTTGACGCGTGAGCGTGAGGATGCCGATTTTTTTCATATTGTGCAAACCGCCGTATTTTCAAGAACGGAAATGATCCCTTCGTGTTCGGTCAAAGGTCCGGGTCCACTAAGCCCAGCTGGATGGCAAAATGGACCAGCTTGACCGGTGAATCGATGTCGAGCTTTTCCATGATGTTTGAACGGTGAGATTTGACGGTACTCATGCTGACACATAGCATGTCCGCGATCACGCGGGTTGAGTGCCCCTCTGCAATCAACTGGAACACCTCCCTTTCACGGTTGGAGAGCTGTTTATATCGCTCCATTCGCGGGGAACTCGCGCGGGGCGATCGATACGTATCCATGAGCACCTTGGATATGGAAGGACTCAGAAAGGTTTCATCCTTCATGGCCGCATGAATGGCCATGATGATGTCCCGGCCACTTGATTCCTTGAGCAGATATCCCGATATGCCGGTTTCGATCAGTTCATGAATGTAGTGCTCATGGGAGTACATGGACAATATGAGAATTTTGGTCTCCGGCAACTGTTTTCGGATCCTTTTGGCGGCTTCGATACCGTTGAGGCGGGGCATGGCGATGTCCATGATGACGATATCCGGTTTCAGCTGTTCCGCTTTTTCCACCGCATCCCGGCCGTTGACGGCCTCTCCGATCACTTTCAGATTCTGCTGCTCTTCTAAAAGCCGTTTGAGGCCTTGGCGTACGATGGTGTGGTCGTCTGCCAGCATGATCCTGATGGGGTTGCTCACGATTCCGCTCCTTGGCTGATGGGGATTTCGATGCGGATCCGCGTGCCCTCGCCGGGTCGGCTCTTGAGCTGGAAGGATCCGTTCAGTAGGGAGGCGCGTTCGCGCATGCCCAAAAGACCAAGGCTTCGGTTGTCTCTGCCGAGGGCGTTTGCATCGAATCCCACCCCGTCATCTTCGGCAAAAAAGATGATGCGGGGGTAGCTCTTGATGATCGAAAGGCGAAAGCACTTGGCCGATGCATGTTTCAACGTGTTGGTCAACGCCTCCTGGGAAAAACGGTAAAAGACCGTTTCGGCATCCGGCGCCAGCCTTTCGTTAAAGCCCACCATGGTGAAATCGATATCGAGTCCCGTGTGATGTTTAATTTCCTTAAAATAACGGTTGAGCGCGGGTTCCAGACCGAGGTCGATGAGCAGGGTGGGGTGAAGATGGTAGGAAAGGCGTCTGATTTCCGAAGAGGTTCTGCTGATCATCATCCGAATTTCATCAATTTCCGTTTGCAGCCGCGCATCCCCAGTTGCGTGGTTTTCCTCGAGACGATCCAGCCCCAGTTTTACAGCTGTCAATGCCTGGCCGGTTTCATCATGCAATTCCAAGGCAATTCGCCGTCGTTCCTCTTCCTGGCTCTGGAAGAGCTTTTCCGTTAGCTGCTGCAGGTCCTCCCGGTGTTGACGGATGGTTTTCATCAGACGGGCGTTTTCAATGGTGCCGCCCAGAAAATTACCCAATGATCCCAAAAGATGAACTTCATGCTGATTGAGCATCCTTTCAGGTGGCAGGTCAAAACCGAAAAATCCAACACCCCGCCCCTTGAAGGTGATGAGAAAGCATGACAGCCATGGTACCGGCTGACCGTTTTGGGACAGATAAGTGACGCGAAACGCCGGAAAGGTGGGCTTGGGTATCAGCTGAGATTTTTCCCGCACGAGATGGCGTTCAAGCTGCGTGTCTTTGAAAATGACGGCATCGGTCGTTTCCGCCGCCACATCAGGCAGCTCCGAGCGAACCTGTAGCCGCGCCTCTCTGGCTTCCCGGTCGATCAGAAACAGCGATCCGCGTTTCAAGCGCAGCGCCCTCAGCACGTCGTTTAGGGTGCCTTCAAGAATCTGATTTAAATCCAGCGTGTTGTTCAATGCAACCGCTACGCTGTTGAGGATGGACAACTCCCTGTTTCTTTCCCGGATCATCTCCTCGTTTCGTTTCCGGCGGGTGATGTCTTTGATGATGCCTTCATATTCGATCTCGCCGGTATCCTGGTTTTCGTAACGGCGGCTGGAGATCAAGACATGCCGTGGTGACCCCGAACGGGTTTTGAAATCAACTTCATAATCCTTCACGAATCCCTCACGATTGATGGTTTCAAGAAATTCGTTCCGGTCTTCCGGGGTTGAGTAAAGCTCCTGGGCGCTGATGGACTGGATTAGTTCCTGCTTGTTTCGATACCCGAGCATTTCCACGCCGGCAGGATTCATGTCCAAAATTTTTCCGGGTTTGTTGGTGATATAGATGCTGTCATGACTGCCCTCGAAAATCCTGCGATATTTCCGTTCCCGGCGGGCAACCTGCTCCTGCAGCTTTTTGATTTCCGAAATATCCTTGAATATTTCAAGGCCACCGGTGATTCGACCGGAGTTGTCGGTAAAAGCGGAGGTCGAGCAGATAATCGGTACCTTTTTGCCATCAATATTGGTAATGGTATACTCCCTGTTATGGATATCCCGACCTTTTTCAACCGCCCGTTTTAAAGCGCAATCCGACTCACAAATGGCGTTTTTGAATACATCCTTGCAATACATTCCCACTGCGTCGTAGGCGGAAAATCCGGTGATCTTTTCGGCGGCAGGGTTGAAATAGGTAATTCGCCACTCTTGATCCGTAGTGAAGAGACCGTCGGGAATCCGGTGAAGGATTTCCACGAAACTTTCTTCTTTCTGATAAATTCTTTCCAGTGCATTGGCGTTGTAGCGCTTCAGTTGTATGGCAATGAAATGGGATTTTCCTTCCGGATGCTGCCCGCCCATGTAATCGAAAAAGGAGCAGGTCAGACAACTGGCGAGTTTTTTAAAAAATCCCTCTTCGTGTATGGTAGTGCAATGGGTCCGGGGGATCAACCAGCATTCGGCCGACCGTTTACCATGGGCCGGACACAGGACTTTGGCGCACTTCAAAGCCTCCCAACAGGTTGCTTCCCCCTGCCGTTCCCGCATGCACAATGAGGAGTTATTGAGATGATTTTCCAGCAACGAACTCACAATATGGATCTCCTTTGGCGCGGCACATCGGCTCATCGGCGGTGAAGGTGAAGCATCCGTCGGGATAGTCTTCGCCGTAAATCAGATCCATGAAAGCGCCGGCCACGCCCCGCAGCATATAGCACTTGCCCGAGCCCGCCGGATCGTATCGATCCAGATAACCGCTGGCTTCATATGAATCGTTGACCCGGATGATCAGTTTTTCATCCGGAATCAAGCCGTTAACCTTTAAATCCCCCCAGCCGAATGCAACAGATACGGCAGTGAATCCCTCGATCTGGTCCTCTTTCGACTCGATCATGGGTTTGACGAGGGCCTCCCATTCCCAGGAATTTCGAATTCCTTGGAATGTCGCGTATCCGCATTCCTGGGCGGCGCGGATCAGCAGGGCTTCCGCTTCCGTCTGGCGTTCGATCCCCATTTTCCTTTCAAATTCAAAAGACAGCCGGTTGTAGTAATGGACCGAAAACATCGAAAGGTAGACCCCGAAAAGCGGGATGATCCCCTTTGATTCTCGGATTCGGCTGCCCTCCATTACGGCGTGGATGATCTTGTTTCCATCTATGGCCAATTATACGGTCTCCTCTTGGGCGTACCGACGCTTTTCTCGCGCTTTGGCTGCAGGGCTCACATGATAAAGACAATCCTCATTGCGAACCATTTTGCATTGCTTTTCCGAGACGGCGAAATGGCCCGGTTCCAGTTGATAAATCGCTTCTATCGCACCGGCGATCCATCCCCGGGCGAAATGGCATCCCGGCGTATCCCTTCTTCCGTGTTTGGCAAGCCAACCGGTTACATGATGGCTTGAAGGGGAGTAGATCTTGCCGCCCTCCGGGCCGATCTCCTGGAAATGCAAAACGCCGAATCCCGAATTCTGGTAAAGGATGGAGGCCAATTCAATCTTCGATTTGAAAGTCTTGATTTGGGTGTACCGGGTGAAAAGCGTTTTCAATACGTGATAGCTCGCCAGCTCTGCGGAATCGAATATCAATTGGATACCGTCGTCACCCAATGTCTCTTCCAGGGTTTTCTGGAGATTGATATTGTAATGATGGCAATGCATGGTGATGGGGTGCCCGGACAGGACCACCCGATGACCCTCGCGAGTCAGCTCTTTTTTCCAGTCAAGAAGGACCATAGTACACCCTTTGTGAAATCGATATGGCCGGCAGCGACATTCCCGTTGTACGGAAATCGCAATGAGTGGGTCGTTTCCCTTCCGCCGCGCCGGGGGGCCCTTTTCTCATCAAGCCGTCCAGAAACGGGATGAACTCGTATGCTAAACGTTCCGCTGATTTTCGTCAAATGAAAAAGCCCCCAGGCAGGGGGCTTTTCTTAAAGGTAGATGTTGGCTATCTATTTGAAGATACTTCGCTTCCTACAGCCCTTTCAGTTCCGCGGCCTTGTCCCATGCCACCTTAAGCTGTTCGGCGAATTCCGGGAACAGCTTTAACAACGGGTGGTTGGGATCCTTTGGCAGCTCCCGGGTCTCATTGAACATTTCGGTGGCCAGAAACGCATCGGCGAGTGCCACCGCGGGCATCACGCGCTGAGCACCGGCCATGGGGCCTGTAAAAATCATGTCATGATAATTGAAAGCCGTCAGGGCTTCCAGACCCGCATCAAATCCCGCCCAGCCCTTAAACTCGAACAGGTCCTTGAAGCGCTGTAGCTCCATGTAAGAACCGTTGCTCGGGGCGCTGCCCGTCGCAAACCCCCATTTTTCTTTTATCAGCTGATTGGCCAGCCCGCAGAGTGCATTGGCAGGGGCGTTCAATGTTGTGGTGTCTACGATGATGCTCTCGAATTTCGCGCCGACCTTGTCGATGGCATTGAGCAGTTTTTCAGTCCCCTTGATTCGGCCTGCGGGGGTCTGGTCGTCCTGATCGAAAGCCACGAGCAGGACATGTTTCACGCCGATATCTGAGATCTCCTTCACCTCTGTCTCGATATCCTCCTCCCAGATTGTCAGGCTGTTGTAAAACATTCGGTCCAGCAGCCCCTTTTCCGCGCAATAGGCTGCGCCATCCACCTTGGTTTTCAACATGATGGCGTCGATACAAAACGGCATTTTACTGTTGGATTCGACAAAATCGATGTATTTATTGAATTTCTCCCCGGGGCTGGCCACAATGTCGGCCATGGCAATGACACCGGTGTCTTCCGCCAATTTCTCAGCCGCCAGCAACAGTTCCTTTGCCCGTTCCTCGTTGAATCCTTTCCGGCGGCTGCCCTTGTCGAAAACCTTATCGCTTTCCTGGAAAATTGAAAAACAGCATGCCGTCGAGTAATCTCCCGGTTGTCCGCCAAATTTGGCGCCCCCGATTTCACAGACCATTGGATCGTTGTCAAAACGCTTCATGCCTACCTCCTTTCGCTTTCAACACACTTGAAGTGAATGCTTCCCCCTAATGTTACCGTCACTATCGCACAATCGTGCATTTTTCTATTTAGAATCATTCGTGTCGACGTTGGTTTCCATCGGAGCCGGTAACGATTCCGAATTCAAAGGTCTCGGAGAATCCACTTGCGAGACCGTTCAACGGTTTTTTAAAAGCAGATACTTGTGTTTGGTTGCGGTCTTTTACGATCCAGGTGCCGATATTCAATGGAACCCGAGAAACGATTGGGGGGCGAGGCGTTTCATGGCTTGTCCCAGAAAGCGGCATTGACCCAATTGGACCTGCTTTCGGCGTTGAGCCCGAACAGAATGATATTTTATCTCAAAATTAGTGAATGATTCCTATCGTCTAAAAGACGATTTTTTTGATGATTTCAGATGATTTTATGGCCCTCAGTTGACAGGATTGCCCGGGTGTGAAAAAAACTCGCTAACAGTTAAAACAACCAAACATGACAGATGGGAGAGTGACCATGGAAAACATCCTTTTCAGCTCCTGGGGAGGGGCGATCGTCGATAACCGTGGCAAAGCGTTAGAGAACTACGATCCGGTGGACCACATCCAATTGCCGGATTATTTTCGCCAAGACGAAAGCATAAAGGCTTTGATGGGATGGAACGGGTTTGTCCTTCGATCGGAAGAGGTCGATATCATCGACCTTTGTCTCAATTACCTCAAGGCCGTTCATGATTATTCCAAAGATTGCGGGAAGTGCAATTACTGTAAAACCGGCTTTGAGGAACTCATGGAGGTTCTCGATGACATACGTATCGGGGACGCTTCTGAAGAGGACATGGAATTTATTGAGTCCGCTTCCGAGGCGATTGTGGACAGCTCAAAATGCAGCATCGGGAAAATCGGTCCGTTGGCTTTCCGACAGGCGCTGAAATATTTTGATGTCGACTTCAAAAAAGCGGTTGCCGGTGAAAAGCCGGTGACCACGGGGGTGTACCGTTCGAAAATGACGGCACCCTGTATGGATGCTTGTCCGCTCCATTTGGATATCCCAAAATATATAGAACTCATAAAGGATGCCAAATTTGACGAGTCCCTGGAAGTGATCCGGGAACGACTTCCCATTGCCGGTGTATTGGGCCGGGCGTGCTTCAGACCCTGCGAAAGTCACTGCCGCCGCGCAAACGTGGATGAGCCCATTGCCATCAAACACCTCAAACGGTTTGTCGCAGATAACGAACGGATCAAAGGAAAGGCTCCGGACTATCAACCGGCACCATCGGAAAAAACCGGAAATGTAGCCGTCGTGGGGGCCGGCCCAGCCGGCGTCACCTGTGCGTTTCATCTCAGGCGTATGGGGCATCAGGTGACCATCTACGAGGCCCAGGAGGAGCCCGGCGGTATGGGCGCTTCCGGGATTCCCGATTACCGGCTTCCCCGCCAAATCCTGAAAGAGGAGATCGGACAAATCGAACAAATGGGGGTTGCCATTAAATACAATCACCGGGTGGGTAAGGAGATCACCCTGTCTCAGCTGGAAAATCAATTCGAGGCCGTTTTCATCGGTATCGGAGCGCAGGAGAGTGCCCATCTGGGGATCGAAGGGGAGGATCAGGAAACCGAAGGATTGTTTCAGGGCTTGTCATATCTGGCAAAAATCAACGCGGGTGTGGATCCCCATCCTGAGGGAAAAAAGATCGCGGTCATCGGAGGGGGCAATGTCGCCATCGACTGTGTTAGAAGCGCTTTCCGGCTGAATAAAAGCGACGTCCATCTGCTGTACCGTCGAACGCGCGATGAAATGCCGGCCGACATAGCGGAGATTCGGGATGCGGAAGAGGAAAACGTGAATTTCCACTTCCTGACCGCCCCCGTGCGGATCGTTTCGGAAAACGGCCGGGTGGTGGGACTCGAATGCTTACAAATGGAGCTGGGCGAATCGGATGAAAGTGGTCGGGCCCGGCCGGTGCCCGTTGAGGGATCGGAATTTGTATTTGAGTGTGACTGCGTCGTGACGGCAATCGGTCAGCAGGTGGATCTGTCCCTTTTGGAAGGATTCGATCGCATCGATACAACGAAATGGCACACCATCGGTGTGGATGACTATACCAAGCAGTGCGCCCACCCGAAATTCTTCTGTGCCGGCGACTGCGAAACCGGGCCGGACGCCCTGGTGACGGCTTGCGCCGGCGGACGCAGGGCGGCGTTGAACATCGACCGCATCATCAACGGAAAGCCGGTCGAATACGACGACAACCATTATTTCGAGAAGCTCTTTTCCGCGCTGGATGTGTACAACCCTGATGAAGAGATTAAAAAGGTGGAGAATAAACCCAGAAGCCCCATTGAAGCGATGCCGCCCGAGGAGCGAAAATCCACCTTTGACGAAGTAGAGAAAGGGTTTTCCGATGCGGAGGCCGTTGCAGAGGCCGAGCGCTGCCTCAAATGCTACCAGGTGGCGACCATCGCCGTTTAGGCGCCTCGGCAAAATCATCCACGCTTTTGCGTGTATCATGTTAGAAGCCGATCGATTATGAAGCCGAAGGGTTTTATCCAGCTCTGCTGGGCGAGGAGATCATGATGCGCGAATCCGATGCCGTCACGGAGAAAGGAAAAGCCGTTGTCATTCTGCTGTCGGGATTTCTCGGCTCAGGGAAGACGACGTTGCTGAAGCGGATCCTATCCTGGGAGACCGATCTTTCCGGTACAATGGTTATGGTCAACGAGTTTGGAGAGGTGGGAATAGACGGGGCGCTTCTGAAGGGCTCGGGCTCCGATGTGGTGGAACTCGCCAGCGGCTGCATCTGCTGTACCATGAGCGCCGACATGAGCCGCTCTTTGGAGGATATTCTCCATCGCTTTCATCCCAAACGGATCCTCATCGAGGCTTCAGGGGTGGCCGATCCTTCAGCGATCGTGTCGGTTCTGGATGGGGAAAAGCTCAGGAAACGTCTGACGATGGACAGGATCATCACTGTCCTGGATGCCGATTTCTGGGAGGCGAGGGAAGCGTTCGGCCCCCTTTTCTACAACCAGCTGCAAATGGCCCACCTCATCCTGCTCAACAAAGTCGATCTGTTGAAACAATCGCTCGTTCCGCAATTTCTCGACGAAATCCATCAAACGGTTCCGGGTTGCAAAGTGGTTCCCACGATCCGCTGCCAAGTGGATCCCGATACCCTCTGGGCCGAGAGCAAGGCCCCTGCTTTCGGCTTCAAGCCCATGGCGTTCTACGAATCGGCATCCACAGGGGGACATTGCAGCCCAACAGCCTCTGAAGACGGATTGACACCAGTGGATGCGAGTCATTACGTCACATTTTCCTTTCAATCCGATGACCTCCTTAACGAAGATTGTTTCAAGGCGTTCATGAGCGGCCTTCCTCTGGAGGTATTCAGGGTAAAAGGGCCCGTGTGTTTTCCTGACCGAATCTCCCTGGTCAACCACGTGGGGGGGCAGACCGAATGGTCGCAGTGGAGCGGGGTGCAAAAAACACAGCTGGCATTTATCGGCTGGAACATCAATTCCGACGATACACTGGGAAAACTCAAGGAATGCGTGATCCGATGACATCGGTTCCGCTGGACCGGGGGGACGGATATTTGACTGCCGGCCGGAACCGGGAACCGAAGGGATAAAGAATCTCGAGATGACCAAAGAACAGTTTCTTGAAAATCTTGAAAACGCCCTAAAACGGATCGTTTGCAACTTGTTGGACGACGATGGCACATCCCAGAGCCGGACGGCTCTGGAAAGGGAGGCGGTTGAATTTGTCCGGAATAACGCCGCGGAATACACCCTGGAGGAATTGATGGAAACCTTCACATCCGCAGAAGCGACCATCGGACTTTTTTTGGAGTACCGGGATGCCAAGCGAATCTGCGGGGATGCGGCGGATTACCGACCCATTTGATTCCTTCAACCGGCCCAACGGGAGGTATTGAGCTGCCAGCTTTTTGAGGTGACCTTTTTTATAAATTTTTCAAGACGTGTTTCCGCATCCTTATTGACCATCTCCTTTATCACGGCGTACTTTCCTAAAAACGCTTTTTTTTGTCCCAGCATCAATGCCGCCACTAGGTAGCTAAAATCGGACTGGAAGTGGGTTTCGAAAAGTTGTTGCACCTTCGAAATGGGTTTGCTGAGCAGATATACCGATTCCAAAAGCCCGATCAGCTCACGGTCCGAAATCTTTTCCTGGGCGTTTGTCGCGACATCCCCGCAGTAATCCATTTCAACCACCAGGTCCTGTACTGGAATTTCTACGCCGAACCGCGCCCATATATCCACCAGGGCCTTCTGGGCCTTACGATTTTCCCGGGTGCGCTCCCGGCCGGTTTTCGGACTCCACAAACCGTATGCCCTGCAGGCGAAGGGCCTTTTAGAATAAATGGAACAGCTCCCTTCCTTCCGAAACGGACAGCCGGGGCGACGGATGGGATGGGTCAGATAGAAGGCGACGAAATTTCGAAGCAGAAGGGTCCGCTTTCCTTCCGGCATCTCTGAGATGGCACGGCACCATAAGAGGGCTTCTATGGCCGTCATTTCTGGAAGAGAGACACAGCAAACGCCGATGGTATCACATCGGCAAACGGTCTCCGGCAGCTTTTCATAGATTTCCAGCAGCGTTTCAAAGGCCGTACCGGCTTGTTTTCCGGCAGTTTCAAGGGTTTTGAAATCGATCATCGTTTTCATCCGCAGGGAAGAGATACGGGTACGGCGGAATCGCCTAACAGCACTTGTATAGACGCAGCAGACGTTCATCCATCTGAAAATAGAATTTCATGAAGGAGGAGCCGTCAAACCGGGTCCGAACCCCGTGAAGGGTGTCCGCCAGTTCAATGGTGCTCCGAAGGTGGGTGATCATGATGAGTTGCCGGTCCGAGGCCACCTCCTTGAGAAAAGTCTGCATCGCCTTGTGGTTGGTATAGTCAAGTGAGGGCTCCACTTCATCCAGGAGATAAAAGGGACTGTCAAATAGTTGAAAGAATGCCAGTTTGAGAGCCAGGCTGGTGATCGATTTTTCGCCTCCTGACAGCTGATGTGCCCGTCTAACCCGGTTCCCCGGCAGTGTCACCTCGATGTCGATTCCCCGTTTACCATTCTGTGACACCAGATCCAGGCGGACTTTAGAAAGGGGCATGAGAAGAGACATGTAGCGGTAAAAGAGGGGAGAGACCGTATCTCGGATCACCTTACCCAGATCCGCTTCGGTTTTCATCCCGATGAGCGACCCTAGGGCGACGAACCGTTTTCGCGGAGAGAGCTGGATGAGGTCGTTGATCTCCTCCTGACGGATAATGGTTTTGAGGGAATGACCCAGCCGGAGGCCAGACAGTTTTTCAGTAAAATCCTTCCGGCTGCAGGGTTTGCCTTCAAACCTGAACCGATTGCGCCCGCCATGAGAAATTTCCCTTGAAAACCGGATGGCGGCGCTTTTGGGGTCGAGGTTCTCCCTGAACAGCAATTCTACCCGGATCTTATCGGCAGGCGGATAGGACCTGCTGCCGCTGAAAAAGAGTTCATCCCGCTGGTAGCACCTGAGCCTGACGATATCGTCCTCCCCCATTGCCCAGACGATGGCATCCAGGATATTGGATTTGCCCACGCCGTTGTTTCCCATGATCACGCCGATACCGGCTAGAAATCCCAACTGGGTGGTTTCGGAAAACGATTTGAACCCCTCGATATTGACTTCTTCCAGATGCATGGCTGCAACTCCCTATTTTTCCGAATATCGCCGCTTGATCTCTTCGATGAGTTCTTCCTGACCCGGAATGATGGACTCGTATACAAGATCGCCGTCCAACGCGACACTGGGAAGGGATTTGGCCTTCAATTCCCTGAACCGTTCCACCCCTTCACGGGTTCTCATATCCCACTCATGAACCTCGATGAGTTGCTGTATCTCCTCCGGTAAAACCTTTACCGATTCCGCCATGTAGACGCAGGCGATTCATTGGTTGAAATCGGTTAAAAGTACATCTACAATAACCCGTTTTTCCATTTGTTTTCCTAAAGTTAGCGGTATTGAGCGTTTGATTGAAACGGCATGTCATAAATTGGGTCGATGTCGTCGGCGTCAATGGCCCGCGTTGATCCTGTCGAATCGAATGCCATCTGCGGTGGATTCCAGGATGCCCCAGCTTCCTCTTTCCTGTTCAACGAAACCCCCCAGGCTGATGAACTTTTTACCCGACACACACCACTGCCCCCAGTCTCCGCGCTGCCCAAAAAGGATGATGTCGGAATGAAATTGGGGAGTCATCGCTTCGAGGGCCGGGAACACCGTTTCGTCCCGCATGAAATCCGTCAGACCGCATACCATATTGATCTCGAGGGCATAGGGATCGAAGTCGGAAAATCCCGGAAGGTCCTGAAGGTATTCCCCGTAAAACATCAACACTTTTCGATTCCCCAATCGAAATGTCAACACCTGGGGAAGCATCGCGAGCCAATCCCTGTCTCTAGTCGCAAGAGGTGTAAGGCCGACGGGAGCACAGCGGGCATGCAAGCCATCCTGCTCACCCTGGACACAAATCACCTTTTTGTGCTGCCTGAGCCACTGGATCACCGCTTTATTTTCGCCAGTGTTCCCCGTGAAATTGCCCAGGCAATACACCGTCTCGATGCCGTTTTTTCCCATACTCGACATCATCTTGTCGAGAAAACGCGGATCACCGTTCATGGGACCGACAATACCCACCTTCGTATTCGGGGTGGTTTCCTCATGGATGCGGTAAGTATCTGAGGGGGAAAGATCGCCACTTAATGCCGATTTCAGGGCATTCGCCAATTGTCCGGGGCAGGAACCTTTTTCACGGCAGTCGATACCCTTCAGCACCGGAAGTACTTCATCCACACTTTTTCCCCGGATGAGGCGGGATACCAAACGCGCGTTCCCCGGGCATCCCCCACCAACGAACCGCACCTCTTCAACGATGCGGTGGTCGAGTTGAAAGTGGATCTCCGGGGGGCAGACCCCAATTGTTCGATAAATGAAGCGTCTAGATACGTTTTCGGATTTCATCGGTGGCGTACGGTCATGCATGGGTTTGATCGTTTCGACACCATACTACAATTGGCCCGGGAAAAAATCGTCCAAAAGATGAATTTTACGGAAAATTCGGACGGTTTTCCTTCACGGCACTACGGCTGCATCGCCTCAAAGGGGCCGGTTCAGATTGACAGAAACACCGGAGAATACGATTTCGTGCCCATCCATAAATGGTCTTTTTCCGCGATATCGGTGTCGGGTGCCATGATTTAACTCTTCGAAATAGCGGGCTATTCCTCCGGTTTAATTCTGACATCCTCCTTGATCTCACGAAAAAATCCCCATCCCTGGATGGACGCAGATTTAGCGCGCTTTCGGATCGGTTGAGCTGCATTTTTCCATACCCTGTGCAAGCGAAAAAGAGATGGTGTTCACATCTGTTTTCAGTGCCTTGCCAAAGGTCGATGTACTATGTTAGAGTCGCTCTCCATCCTTACGGTAAGGGTAAAAATAGTTAAAATAAAAGATAATAAAAAAATAAATAGCTATCTGATATTAAAATAAATTATGGGATATAGAAAAGCGCCTTGCCTTTCGGTTCTCGGGACGGGATCCGACGTTGGAAAAAGTATCGTGACCACCGCGTTGTGCCGCATCCTGACCCAACGGGGCTACCGGGTAGCACCCTTCAAGGCCCAGAACATGTCCAACAACTCAGGAGTTACACCCGATGGGCTTGAGATGGGAAGGGCCCAGATCGTGCAGGCGGAGGCGGCGCGTGCAGTGCCCCATGTGGATATGAACCCCATTCTCCTGAAACCCACGGGAGAGAAAGGATCCCAACTGGTCCTATTAGGAAACGCCGTGGAAAACAACACCGCTGTTGAATACCACCGGAAAAAGGAAGGGCTGTTCGACATCGCCGCAGGTGCACTGGACCGGCTGCGGGCCCGATTCGATGTCATCGTTATGGAGGGGGCCGGCTCCTGTGCCGAGGTGAACCTCATGGACGGCGACATCGTGAATCTCCGGGTGGCGGAACATGCAGGGGCACCGGTTGTTTTGGTGGGGGACATTCACCGCGGAGGGATATTTGCCCAGCTGGTGGGGACCTTGCAGTGCCTGCCGGAACGCCAAAGGGATCTGATCACCGGATTTATCGTCAACCGATTTAGGGGGGATATCCGTCTGTTTGAAGATGGCGTGCGCTGGATCGAGGAAAGGACGGATAAACCGGTATTCGGCGTTTTGCCCTGGTTTTCCCATTTCCGCATAGAAGCTGAAGACTCGGTCGTGATTGAAAAACCCATTTCGGCGTACCCCGGTAAAAGCGATCTACCGGCGGTTGCCATCCTTCGCATTCCCCATATTTCCAATTTTACAGATTTCGATCCGTTGAATGCACTGCCGGGATTGGATGTCTTTTTCGTCGAGACCGTTCAGGAGTTGTCCGGCTTCAACGCCGTTGTGCTGCCGGGATCGAAAAACACCCGGTCTGACCTTCAATGGCTCCACACCACCGGATGGGGGGCGGAGCTGAATCGGTATATTGGTCAGGGCGGTCATGTTTTGGGGATCTGCGGTGGATATCAAATGCTGGGCGAAGCGGTTCACGATCCGGACAGCCTGGAGGGGGCGGCCGGCACCACGCCCGGTTTGAATCTTTTGCCGGTGGAAACCACCCTTAAAGCCCCCAAGACCACCACCCGGACCCGTTTCAAATGGGAAGGGGAGGAGGGCCTGGGATACGAAATCCATATGGGCGCTACGGTGCTAAAGGAAGGCGATCCGGTATTTTCCGTCCATGAACGCAATGATGTGCCCTCGGATGACCATGACGGATGCCGATCCGGTGATGGAAGGATCCTGGGGACCTACATCCACGGCATGTTCGATTCTCCCGGAGTGGTTGAGCGATGGCTCAATGGGATCGGCCTATCCGGGCTGCGGGTGGCCCAGCTTCCCGGACCCGAAGCACGGGATTTGGATTATGAACGCCTGGCCGATCACTTCCGGGAATATGTCGATGCCAAACGCATACTGGGCCTGATCGATCTGGAGTAATTTTTATGGAAAGTGAAATCATTTTTATCGTCGGGGGGTGCCGTAGCGGGAAAAGCCGTCATGCACTTGCACTGGCGGCGGAACGGGTCGCGCCCCGTAAAGTTTTCGTGGCGACCTGTGTACCCAACGATGATGAGATGAAAAAGCGCGTGGCCCGTCATCAGGCCGAACGGAGCGACCGGTGGGAAACCGTCGAGGTCCCGTTGGACCTTGCCGAGGCGATTGATACCCACAGCCGGAAATGCGATCTGATCTTGGTGGACTGCCTGACCCTCTGGACTTCCAACCTGATGATGGAATTGGGAGATTCGGATCGGTTCGAGCCCCACATCGGGCAGCTCGCTCGGGCGCTGAAGAAGGCCCGGTGTCCGGTCATTTTGGTCTCGAATGAGGTGGGGGGCGGAATCGTTCCGGAAAACGCCCTGGCAAGACAATTCCGTGACGTGGTGGGGTGGGTCAACCAGGGCGTGGCCGCCTGCGCGGATCGTGTGGACTGGGTGGTGGCGGGGATACCGGTCACCATCAAGTAGTATCCGGCCAGAAATGGCTCTTTTCCCGTTGAGCGGCGTCCTCAGCATTTTTTCCGACTGCGGCGTACAGCAGTACGCCTCCTCGGAAAAATGCCTCGATCCTTGCTCAACGAAAAAATTACCAATTTCTGAACCGGATACCGGTTTTCGATGTCGACATACAGAAAGGAACACCCATTAAAAGATCACTCAACCATCTTGTTTCGGCACTTCAGTTTATCACCATTCTTCCGGTGGGGGGTCCTGCTGTTTTCGAGCCTCGGACCATGGTTCGGTATTTTCCGATTGTTGGCCTGATTCTGGGATGTTTATTGTCCGCCGTGGATCTGTTGGCCACCCGCTTGTGGTCGGTTCATATCGCCTCCTTGTTGGATGTGTTGTTTCTGGCGGCCATTACGGGCGCCTTACACCTGGACGGGGTGGGGGATACGGCTGACGGCCTATTCAGCCACAGGGGAAAAAACCGGGCTCTGGAAATCATGAAAGATAGCCGAATCGGGGTGATGGCACTAGTGTCAGTGGTTTTCCTTCTTGCCCTGAAATGGGGCGGTGTCAGTGGGCTTCAGCATCATCGGGGGTTGATTCTAATTCTGGTGCCGGCCTATGCCCGTGCCGCCGTCCTTTTCGGAATCCGGTTTCTTCCCTACGGACGGAAAGCGGGTACCGGTCGGTCATTTTTCGATGATCCCTTGGACAATCGGGACTTCCTTCCTTTTGCGGTTCCGGTGGTGCTTTCGGTTTGGCTCGGATGGACGGGATTGGCGCTGAACATGGCATTTGCCCTTATCGTGCTTTTAATCCTCCAATTTTACCGCCGGCAGATGGGATGCATCACCGGCGATATGCTGGGTGCCATGATCGAAGTGACTGAGATGTTTTTATTTATTGTAATTTCAATTCGATATATTTGAAATGGATGATCAGTTTTTAAAAATTGGCAGAGAGAAGCTGGAATCGCTGGTGCGCCGATTACCGAAGACGGACCTGCATGTGCATCTCGATGGATCGATCCGGCCCGACACCCTGATCGATATCTCCAGACGAGACAATCTGAGATTGCCCAGCTATACGGTGGATGGGCTGAACGAAATCCTTTTCAAAGATCAGTATGATAGCCTGGCAGATTACCTTACCACGTTTTCCTATACCTGCGCCGTAATGCAGAAACCGGAAGATCTTGAACGTATCGCATATGAACTGGCACAGGACAACCAGGCCGAGGGCGTTCGATACATCGAAGTACGCTTTGCGCCCCAGCTTCACATTAATGACCGGATGAATATGGCCGAGGTGATGGTTGCGGTAGACAACGGTTTAAAACGGGCGGCACAAGAGTTCAATCGCCGTCCGGAGGTGGCAGGCGGCGGGGAGCCTCCTTTTTATTACGGAATCATTGCCTGTGCCATGAGAAATATCGGTCCATGGTCCGATTACTACAGTGATTTCATCAACTGCTTCAGCTATTCCAATGAAGAGGAGATCAGTCGTTTGGCCTCCCTGGAGCTGGCCAAGGCCATCTTGAAAATCCGTGATGACCTGGATATCCCCGTAGTTGGATTCGATTTGGCCGGCGCTGAAGACGGGTTTCCGGCTGGAAACCACTGGGAGGCGTTCCAACACGTACACGAAGGGTTTCTTCCCAAGACTGTTCATGCCGGAGAAGCCTACGGACCGGAGTCTATTTTTCAGGCGATTACAGAATTGCATACAGACCGTATCGGACACGGTTATTTTCTATTTGACCAATCGCGTATTGAGGACAGGGAGATAAAGGACAAAAATCGGTATGTCCGAAACCTGACACAATTCATTGCGGACCGACGCATCACCATCGAAATCTGTCTCACCAGTAACATGCAGACCAACCCAACCATTGGGCGTCTCGAAGACCACTCTTTCAAAAAGATGCTTGACGCCAATTTAAGCACCACCATCTGTACCGACAACCGCACCGTAAGCAAAACCACCGTAACGCGAGAGATCCTGCTGGCGCTTGAGCATTTTCCCCAAAGCGAAAAAAGTCTCCGAAATATGATCATTCAGGGATTCAAGCGCAGTTTCTTTCCGGCATCCTATACCCAAAAACGGCAATATGTCAGGCAATGTATCGACTACTATCGAAAGATCGCAGGTGGCTTTTTTTCGAATTGAGCGGATTCGCAGCGGAAGCAATTACGATAATTAAGCGTCGCTTACGATATTCAATACGATGATCAATGTTTCTCCAGAGTATATCCTGCTGCCGGCATTTTTGCTGGACCTGTCGGCCGGGGATCCCCGATGGCTTTTTCATCCCGTCCGGTGGATGGGAAAGGCCATTGAACGGCTGGAGCCGGTTTTTCGAAAATGGATCACATCGCCAATCATTTCGGGGGCTCTGTTTGCGCTCTCTCTCATCGCGGGAACCTGGCTCGCTTCCTATCTATTGGTCTTTGCCGCCGGTGCCATCCACCCGACGGTCCAAATCATCGTGGAAACGGTGATGCTGTTTTTTTGTATTTCAGCCCGCTCTTTGGAAACGGAAGCGATGCGGGTGTGCCGCCTGTTGGAAAAACGGAATGTCATTTCGGCGAGAACCCAGGTGGGCATGATCGTCGGACGGGACGTCCAAAACCTGTCGGAGGGAGGTATCACGCGGGCTGCCGTGGAAACGGTGGCGGAAAACCTTGTGGACGGGTGCATTGCCCCCATTTTTTTTGCCGCCATCGGGGGGGCGCCTCTGGCCATGGCATACAAGATGGTGAACACCCTCGATTCAATGGTGGGGTATAAAAACGAGAAATACTTGTATTTTGGACGGGCCGCCGCCCGGATCGACGATGCCGCCAATTGGTTGCCCGCCCGATTGTCCGTGCCGTTTATCAGCCTCGCCGCAAAAATCATGACCGGCAAAGGACGCCCTTCGTTTATCACCGCCCTGCGTGAAGGGCGTCATCACAGCAGCCCAAATGCCGGTTTCCCGGAAGCAGCCTTTGCCGGGACACTGGGAATCCAATTGGGCGGGCCCAACTTTTACCACGGCAATCTGGTTGAAAAGCCCTATATCGGGACCGGATTGGGCAAAGCTGGACCCCAACATATTAAGAGCGCATGCGACCTCATGCTGCTCACCGCCACCCTCTGGGTCTGTTTTCTCTCTCTGACCCGTTGGGTTACGGGCTGGTTGTGTTGATCGTCAATTGAAATTAAAATCGTCACTGACCTGCGCACAAACCAAAACGAGGGTCGCAACAGGTGCGGCCCTCGTTGATTGGGACTCAGCAGCGGGAGGAATTTCAATTATTCTTCATATACGGCATCCTTGGGGAAGGATTTCTTGATGTCGTCTACCGTGACGTCGTACATTCCGGCACCCGCAACATAATGTTGGTCGCCATGATTGACCAGCACGACATATGAAACCTTTGGAGAGCTGTTCTTTTCGCCGGGTTTTGGCCACGAATAGGGGACCCAGCCTTCACCGCTTTCCTCGACCAATTCGTTCATTGCAACAAACAGGTACGTGCCGTTTACATCGCGCATGTCCAGCAGACCTTTACCGTCCAGGGCCGGTTTGATGGGATGCATGACCATGATGCCATCCAGGTTATGAATCCAGACATACCCCTTCCCATCGGCAAACCTGAATGTGCCACCGGCATCTTTGATTTTCTCAAGGGCACCATCTCCCTCGGCCTTCAACAGCACCGCAGCCTCTTTGGCTTTTTGTTTGCAAAGCTCCGGTGTCAATGTCTCTGCGCCGACAATGGATGTTGTGCACACTATAAGAACCGCCAATAGTATACCGATGATTCCTCTCTTCTCCATGATGGACTCCTTTCCCCTTTTTCATTAAGGGTGTTGGGTTGATAAATCCTAGTGATAGCAAATAACTTCCGGATGACATTCATCCTCTTATCTGTGTTGCACTGAGCTCCTTAGAACCCTGTTTATAGCCTGAACTGGTCTACAATCGTCTGCAGCTGGTTGGCCAGCCCTTCCAGTGCGCCGGCATTGGATTTGACCTGTGCGCCGCCGGATTCGACCGCCTTGCTGGCACTGCTGACATCGTCGATATCGGAAACGACCGTGCCGGTGAGACCGGTTGCAGATGACACTTCTTGGGTGACGCCTTCTATTCCGGTGGTCACGTAAGCCACGTTTTGGGATATTTCCTTGGTTGTGGCAGACTGTTCCTCCATGGCTGAAGCAATGGTGACAACGATGGAGTTGACATCTTCTATGACGTTGGCAATGGCTTTTATTTCCTCGATGGTCGACTTGCTGGAGGACTGAATCGCCTGCGTCTTGTTTCGTATATCTTCTGAAGCTTCATTGGCCTGTCGGGCGAGGTCTTTGACTTCACTGGCGACAACGGCAAACCCCTTTCCGGCATCCCCGGCCCGGGCAGCTTCGATGGTGGCATTGAGTGCCAGCAAATTGGTCTGCTCTGAAATCGCCATAATAATTTCAACCACATTGCTGATGGCTTCTGCAGCTTCCCCCAACTCGTTCATCCGGTTGGAGGTCTCTTTCACCGAATCAACCGCCTGGTTCGTCACGACCCTCCCTTTTTCTGTCTGCGAAGAGATCTCGGCAATGGTTGCCGTCATCTCTTCTATGGCCGCTGCCATGGTGGTGACGTTGGACATCGATTCTTGAGAAGTAGAAGTGATGCTGTTCATTGAAACGTTCATTTCACCTGTGGCTTGCTGTGCATTGCCGCAAAGGTCACTCATTTTAACGGCATTGTTGTCCAGTTCCTGTGAAACCCCTGTCAAATTCTGGGACGATGAGGTCAACGAATTGGAAAAATTACTGATTTGCCCCACAATGTCACGAAGATCATCGATCATCCGGTTGGTCGTATTTGCCAGATCTCCCAGCTCATCATTGGCCTTGATCTCGACATTCTCCTTTAAATTTCCCTGGGCAACTTTTTCCATTGCCTCTCCGAGGTCTCTCACTTTGGTCGTGATGGCCCGACTGATAAACACTCCCATTATAAGGGCGATCAGCGTGGCGATGATCGTGATGGCCGAAAGGAAGGTGATACCGGCTTTTCGTACCGAGCCGGACTCCTTGAGCGCATGGTTCATCTCTTTGCCGGCCGCTGAGATGAGTGACTTGATATTTTTGTTGATGTCGCCGGCCGTCGTGCCAAGTTTGATTAGTTTCTCTTTTCGTTCCGCACGCAATTGGGTGTAAATCTGGGCCGCCGCCGTATGCATTTTGCCGAAATACCCGTCCATCCTGGCTGTGGCTCCCATACCGCGGTTCAATGTTTTGATTTTGTCATCGAATTGCTCTTGCCCGTTTATTTTGACGGCCAGTTTCCGCAGTTTCAGAAATTGCTTTTTCTGCTTCCCCACAAGTTTCATAAACTTTTCATCATCTACCTTGTAGGTGTGGAGCCATTGACCCAATGCGCCCTTTTGGGGGTCTGTTTCACCCGTGAAGGTGGTCTCGATATTGACCGCATCTTTGAGTTTTTTGACCCATTCCAAATGAAATCGCTGCACCATGTTTAGGTAAGAATCCAGATCGTACGTCCGATTTTCATAAGATACGGAATAGCGGCTGAACTGAACCGCTTCGCGGATTGCCTTATCCCTGCCAATAAGGTCTTGCCGACCAAAT
>Ga0066187_1000049_pt1 | contig 60573 bp, 48 predicted proteins | sample WorMetexBAHAMAS1_FD_58706 | JGI IMG/M metagenome (GOLD analysis project Ga0066187, IMG submission 58706) | Marine gutless worms symbiont microbial communities from Max Planck institute for Marine Microbiology, Germany - Inanidrilus exumae... | ecosystem: Host-associated > Annelida > Digestive...
GCATAGACGGAAAAAGATCCAGGCGACAGGAATGATCTAATAAGTAACGTTGTAGGGTTAATAAACTACGAAACGACAAACTTGTGAGCCGTTAAAAATATAGGAACGATTTACTTCCCCATTATTAGGTTAGTGCTAGAAACATGTTTGATATTTATTTCATCCTCCGAAAAAGCTTTCTAAATGCATCTTTTTTTCAGTTATGTTTCCTTTTCGTTACGACTTTTTCCAAACACTGTATTCCAGTTTGGCGGACTACCACCGGCGTTCAAACCGTTTTCTCAGATAAACAGCCGCTCCATTCATGGTCACCAGAAACGCCAACAGAACCATGATGGCCGCAGATGTGCGTTCCACGAAAGCCCGCTCCGGACTGTCCGCCCACAGGTACACCTGGACCGGCAGCGCAGTGGCAGGGTCCGTGAAATTGCCGGGGATATCCACGATGAACGCCACCATGCCGATCATGAGCAGGGGGGCAGTTTCCCCCAGGGCCCTGGCCATACCGATGATGGTTCCCGTCAGCATTCCCGGCATGGCCAGAGGCAGGACGTGGTGTGCCACCATTTGCATTTTGGAAGCGCCGACGCCCAGGGCCGCCTCCCGAATAGAGGGAGGTACCGACTGCAAAGCGGAGCGACTGGCAATGATGATGGTGGGCAGGGTCATCAGGGTCAGCACCAGCCCACCGACGATGGGGGCAGAGCGCGGAAAGCCGAAAAAATTAAGAAAAACAGCCAGACCCAGCAACCCGAACACGATGGATGGCACGGCCGCCAGGTTGTTGATGTTGATTTCGATCAGGTCGGTCCATCGGTTTTTGGGTGCGAACTCCTCCAGGTATACCGCCGCCGCCACACCCACCGGAAAAGAGAGCAGCAGCGTAACGATGAGGGTGAAAAATGAACCCATGACGGCCCCCCAGATGCCGGCCAGTTCCGGTTCCCGGGAATCCCCCACCGTAATAAAGGTCTTGTTGAATCTCTTTTCCAAACAGCCTTTTGCAATCAGTTGATCGATCCAGGCCAGTTGCTTGTCTTTCAGGCGCCGCTCATCCTCAGGCCCTTTTCGGCTGCTATGGCCCTTGATCAACATGTCCACGTCGTCGTCCGCCGGGACCCAGACCGACTGTTTTTTCCCGATGATCTGGGAGTCGCTCAGAACCATTTTCCGGAGCTGAAAAGAAGCACCGGAGCTAACCAGGCCGTACAATAAGCGTTTGTCTTTGCGTCCCTTGGCATCCGGGAACATGGTGCGCAGGGTTTTTTTCACGAGGCCCTGATAATCCGCCGTTGCCAGGGAATCCTGACGCAGGGTGTCCGGATCGAAATAGACTTCCAGCTTGACATAGGTCTGCCAGAAAGCGCTGTATCCATTTCCGGCGATGGATATGAACAACATCGAAAGAAAGATAAGGCTGATCACAATGGCTGAAATTCCGTAGATGCGAAAGCGTCGTTCCGCGCGATACCGTTTCTCCAGGCTGCTGTTGACGATATCGATGGTCCGCTTTGTCTTTTTATTCGGATTATTCATACTGCTCCCGATATTTTCGGACGACGTGCAGGGCGATCACATTTAAAATCAGGGTGACGATAAACAAAAGCAAACCCAGGGCGAAGGCCGCCAGGGTTTTAGGGCTGTCGAACTCCTGGTCCCCCACCAGCAGCGTTACGATCTGGACAGTGACAGTGGTCACTGTTTTTAACGGATTGACGGTCAGGTTGGCGGTCAGGCCGGCTGCCATCACCACGATCATGGTTTCGCCGATGGCGCGGGATACCGCTAAAAGAAGACCGCCAATTATGCCGGGAAGCGCCGCCGGCAGAATCACCTGCTTGATGGTTTCCGATTGGGTGGCCCCCAGGCTGTAGGAACCGTCTCTCAGATCCTGAGGTACGGCATTGATAAAATCGTCGGAAAGGGAAGATACAAATGGAATGATCATGATCCCCATCACGAGGCCGGCGGCAAGGGCGCTTTCCGAAGATACCTCCAGCCCCATGGCCGCACCGGTGTTTCGAAACAGCGGCGCTACAGTGAGGGCGGCGAAAAACCCGTATACCACTGTGGGGATGCCGGCCAGGATCTCGATAAGGGGTTTGGCCACCGCCCTGAAACTGCGGTTGGCATATTCAGATAGGTATATGGCCGACATCAACCCCACCGGGGCCGCCACGAGCATGGCTATGGCGGAGATCAGGAGGGTGCCGAGAAACACAGGGATCGCGCCGAATGCCCCGGAAGACCCTACCTGGTCGTCCCGGATTGCCATCTGTGGGCTCCATTCCAGCCCGAACAAAAACTCCGTCACCGGAATAATCCGAAAAAACCGGATCGCTTCATACAAAACGGACAACACGATTCCGATGGTGGTAAAAATCGCGATGGTGGAACAGGCAATCAGGGCGTATTTGATGATATTTTCCACCTGATTGCGGGCCCGCATTGCCGGACTGATCCGGCTTCGTACCAGGGTGATCCCAATAATTGCGACGACGATGGCCACGACCGCCAGGGCAGCGCTGCTGGTGGTTTTCAGGTTGCTGTAGTGACCGGCTGCCGTCCTTAGGGTCATATCGATCTCACCCGACGTAATGTTGCCGCTCACAAGGTTCCGGACGTTGTTGATGATGAGATTAAGCTCCGTTGCCGGCAGGCCGCGCATCCCCTCCGGAAGCTGGGCCACCACTAACTGTGTGATGATGGTGTCTTCAAACGCCAGCCAAAACCCGGATACCATCAAGGCGGGAATACCGCACCACATGGCGGTCAGCATTCCATAGTAGGTGGGCCTTGAGTGGAGGTCACGGATCTTTTCCGATCCCCCGGCCACTGAGTAGGCGCGTCGGTTACCGAGGTAATATCCGACGACTGTGAGCATCAGCAGCACAATCATCAATGTAGGCGCTGACATAAACGATAGTCCTTTAGTTAAAGAATGACTCTAATCCATCATGTATTCAAAGTTTGCGTAAAACCCTATCCAACGCGACCCGGATGTTAAATACGATATGTTAGGTTTTTGTTAGATGTTCATTAACAATTTGTTAACAAATATTTTCGATTTCATTTCAAGCCTTTAGGCTTGATAAATTCTTATGGATCTTGGCAGAACGCCTATTAACGGGACGGAAACCAAAAAAATTCACCAGGACATCTGCTTTTTGCGGTGGTTTGGATAGAACTGCTTCAATTACTCGGTTGAAACCAGGTTGTGATGGATTAATGATGTAAAAAATGCTTTAATTGACAGCAATATCGAGGTCTAATCGATTGTTAACACAAGACTAACAATCGTCTAACACTTGGTCCTTATTAATTTGGGCCATGTTCAGCACCTTTTAGAAATAAAACGTATTCAGTACCTTCGGGTGCGTAACGAGGAGAAGGCATGACCAAACATTTTCAAAGGGAACTGAAAAAAACGAAACGGATGATTCTCTCCCTGGGCACCATGGTCGAAGCCCGTGTTCGGGATACCAGAGACGCGATCGAGAACTTTGATGCCGACATTGCCGCCAAGATCATCAAGGCAGACTATGAGATCGATGAAATGGAAGTGGAAGTGGAGGAAGAGTGCCTCAAAATCATGGCCCTGCACCAGCCCGTAGCAGTGGATTTGCGGTTCCTTGTGGCCGTGATCAAGATCAACAACGATCTTGAACGAATCGGCGATCAAGCGGTGAACGTGGCTGAGCGCATCCAGACCATTCACAAACAGGACAAGAGCAATTTTGTTTTCGATTACTCCGAAATGGCGGAAAAAGCGGAAATGATGTTGAAGATGAGCCTGGATGCATTGGTGAACTTCGACATCGATGCGGCCCTCAAGGTCGTGGTGCTGGACGACGATGTGGACGCCATCAAGAAAAAAGCATATCAGCTTATCAAGGTGGCTATCAAAGAAAATCCCGATCATGTCGGATATCTGATCAACCTCCTCCTGATCTCCCGTCATCTCGAGCGGATGGCCGATCATGCCACCAACATCGCCGAAGAGGTGGTCTACCTTATAGAGGGAGAGATCGTCCGGCATGGGAATTTGTAAATAGGGTTCATCAAATTAAAGAGTGCTTTTTGGAAATCATCGATTTTTGACTTATGCATTCGATTGGATGGGGAAAGGATCCAAGGGTCCAAGGATTCGAGGAATCAAGGGTAAAAAGCAGACGTTTCCGATCGGTAACTAACCTTTAGAGATTGCTATAAATTATCTCCCATTCGGGTGGCAGAATAACTTTAGGCTTTGGATTAAAAAATCTAATGTAAGCAGCGGAATTGGGGGGACCGATCGATTTTCAGGCTTTAACAACATCGGACGACAATTAGCATTGCGACTTGTCGGGTCGTAGCCAAAGGCGGAGTCTGAAGCATTTCCTTATTACACTTGGCCCCCTGAACCCTCGGCCCCTCGAATCCTAATTGCTACAAACTCGAGGGATCTTGGATTTAAAAGCCCACTTAATTCTACCGGAAGTACGCTAAAATTTTAATGAACCGCAAATAGGACCAAATCATGTCTGGAGAAAAAATTCTGATTGTAGATGATGAAGAGGATATCCTCGAACTGGTGTCATATAACCTGGCCCGGGAGGGATACCAGACCCTAAAGGCACTGTCGGGAGAGGACGCTCTGAAACAGGCCCAGGCCGAGCAGCCAAACCTAATCATCCTCGACCTCATGCTGCCGGGGATCGACGGCCTGGAAGTGATGAAGGTCTTGAAAGAGAAATCCACCACGCTCAAAATTCCGACGATCATGCTCACCGCAAAAGGAGAGGAAGCGGACATCGTTACGGGTCTGGAACTGGGTGCAGACGACTACATCACAAAACCCTTTTCCCCCCGGGTGCTCCTGGCAAGGGTCCGGGCTGTCCTTCGAAGAAAGATCGAGCCGGTCGCCCAGGCCCCGTCCACGCTGCGCATCCATGATTTTGAGATTCATCATGGAAGGCGAAGCGTTTTGGTAAAGGGAAAGGCCGTGGACCTGACCTATACAGAATTTCAGGTGCTCTCCTTTCTGGCAGCGCGTCCGGGCTGGGTCTTCACCCGAACCCAGATCGTCGATGCTGTGAGGGGGGATTCCTACCCTGTAACAGACCGAAGCGTGGATGTTCAGATTGTCGGCCTGAGGAAAAAGCTCGGATCCTACGGGAAATATATCGAGACCGTTCGGGGGGTCGGTTACCGATTCAGTGAAAATCCATGAAAAGAACCACCCGCATCATATGGCAGCTATATCCCACCTACCTGTTCATCACCCTCATCGCATTAAGTGCCGTCAGTTGGTATGCCGCCAATTTTTTAAGTGATTACTTCATACAGCGAACCCTTACGGACCTGAAGACCCAGGGGCGAATTGCCGAAGTGATGATCTCCAGGCATATGGAACCCCTTGATGCCATTTCCATCGACCGAATCTGCAAACGGATCGGCCAAAAGGTGCCCACGCGTATCACCGTTATTCTCGTGGACGGAAGGGTCATCGGCGATTCCGAGGAGAATCCTGCCAACATGGACAATCACGCAGACCGTCCTGAAATCCGGACCGCAATTTCCGGCGGAGTGGGAAGTTCCCAGCGGTACAGCCGCACCCTCGACAAACGGATGATGTATGTGGCATTTCCGCTGAAAAAAGATTCTGCAATACAGGGTGTGATGCGAACATCGATTCCCCTAACCGATCTGGATGATGAACTGGCCGGCATCCAAAGAAATATTGCTCTAGGTGGTTTTCTTATCGCGGTTCTCGCCTCGGTCATCTGTTTTTACGTTTCGCGGCGGATCAGCCGGCCCATAGAGGACTTGAGAGAGGGAGCTGAAGATTTTGCCAAGGGAAACCTCGATCATCGTCTCCCGGTTCCCAGCACCCATGAAACAGCGGGTCTTGCCGAAGCGATGAATGCGATGGCGGCCCGACTGGAAAAGCGGATTGAAGCCGAAATCAATCAGCGCAATGAAATGGAGGCGATTCTGTCCAGCATGACCGAAGGAGTGATCGCCATCGACATGGAGGAGCATATCCTCGGTTTCAACCAAGCCGCGGTCCATATTGTCAGAGGACTGGAAGAGACCTCCAAAGGCAAGGGGCTTCAGGAAGTGATCCGTAACCTCGAGCTGCAGCGAATCATGATTCGCACACTTAAGGAAGATAATTCTGTATCGGAAGATATTCTGCTGCACCAGCCGGATCAGCGGATCGTTCATATTCACGCCACCCCCATGCGGGATTCCCAGGAAGAGCGAATGGGAACCCTTTTGGTGTTAAACGACGTGACGCAATTGCGGCATCTCGAAAAAATGCGTCAGGATTTCGTGGCCAACGTCTCCCATGAAATCAAAACCCCGCTCACCACCATCAAGGGATTCGTGGAAACCCTACAGAGCGGGGCCAAGGAAAATCCGGAGGATGCGGACCGTTTCATCTCCATCATCGAAAAGCATACCCACCGGTTGGAGGCGATCATCGAGGACCTCTTGCAGTTATCCCGTATCGAAAAGGAAAACGAGGCAAAGGAGATCCGCTTTGAAAAGGGGTCCATCCGCAATGTGGTCAAATCCGCCATCCAGATCTGCCAGGCCAAAGCGGATAACAAAAAAATCGAAGTCAAACTGTCCGGAGACAATTCTCTGACGGCCACCATCAATGGGGCATTGCTGGAACAGGCGTTGATCAACCTCATCGACAACGCCGTCAAATACAGCGGGGGAAAAAGTGCCATCAACGTCACAACGGAACAAGCCAAAGACGAGCTCACCATCAGCATCCGGGACAATGGCATTGGCATCTCGAGAAAACATCTCCCCCGGCTTTTCGAGCGCTTTTATCGCGTGGACAAGGCGCGTAGCCGGGAACAGGGAGGAACCGGACTGGGTCTGGCCATCGTCAAGCACATCGTCAAGGCCCACGGCGGGCAGGTGACGGTCAAAAGCGAGCGTGGCAAGGGAAGCACCTTTACCATTCGTTTGCCCCTCGATTGACAAAATGCCTAACATCAACCACGGCCTTTGGCCATGAGACTTGAAAAGGCTCTGCCAATACGAAGAGATGGATCGTAAAAATACGAAATTCGAATATCGAAATCCGAAACAAATCTAAAATCATAATTTTCGATTGTTCAAAACATATGATTTCATAATTTTAGAAGAGATGGTCACGGTTTGGGTTATTTGAATTTTTATCATTCGTGCTTGTTTCGGATTTCGTGCTTCGATATTCGAAATTAAAAGGTGAAAATACGTTTTAGCCCCTTTAAAGGGCTTTCCCCATACCCTGTACGATGGGGTGATCATTGATTGAAGAGGCATCACTGATTATCGTCAATGCTGAATACCAATAGGTGATATTATGGACCCGTATGACGTCCTGCCGGATGTGGCGATTAATAGGGACGGTGTCATAGCAGATCAATTCTTGCGGCTGGGCATCACCGGTTTCATCGAGGCCTGCCGGTATGTACATCGGCTGCCCTACGGCTACAACAGCGACCGGGAGGATCTGTTGGTTCTCTTTAAGGAGAATATGGGGAGCTGCGCTACCAAGCACGCAGTGGTGGCGACGCTGGCACGGGAGCTGGACCTGCCGGTGGTCAAGCATATCGGTATCTATGCCATGACCGATAAGATCGTCACCGGGACAAAGGAGATACTGGAACAATACCACCTGCCCTATGTGCCCATGCTTCACTGTTTCCTGGCCTTTGAGACCCATCGTGTCGATTTGACAGAGGGGAACCGAAACGGAAAAAATTGCGCCATCGATCGATTTCTGCATACCGAAGTGGTGATGCCCAATATTTCTGAAAAAGATGAATACCGGCGTTACCGAAACGCTTTGAAGGAAACGATTCTGCTGCAAAAGGAACTGTCGGGCGCCGACATGAAGCAACTCCTGCAGGCCCGGGAAAAGGCCCTGGTATTGCTCAAATCAAAGGTATAGACAGCGCATCCTCGACGAATTCGGTCCCGCTATATTTCTTTTCTTTCCCACGCGAAGATATCGACTGCATGTCGTATTCCACCCGGCTCGATGGCCAAAATCATAACCCGCTGCCCGGCGGATATCGATACCGGTCCTTAGGCCCCAACTCACCTCGACCCCCATTTTTTTCTACCCCAATGGTATGACCGGCCTTAAAATATAAAACTTGGAATTGGACCAACTACCCTACATTTTTATAATATTAGCTGCGAAATGCTAACAAAAAGAAGAAATAATTATCCTAACTTATTTCTAACAATTAATTAATATTTATTTAACATATGTCTATGTATATAATAGGGTTTTAATGGTTTGTTTTCTGGACAAACTCAAATTCTCCTCTATAATTCCTCCTGGTACCCTAAGCGATACTCTAGAAATCAATTCATTATTCCCTGCAACCGCTGGGAGAATGTCGTACGTTAAACCCAAGGAGGTCCTATTATGAAAATCGGAATCGGAGGCATTCAAATCAGTAATCCTTTATTGATCGGCGTCGGTGCCGTCATGCTGGCACCTGTCGTCATACCGGTGGCGGCCGGCGTGCTGAAACCCGTTGCCAAGGCAGCCATCAAAGGCGGAATGCTGACCTACCACAAGGTCAAAGAAACCACTGCTGAGGCCATCGAGGCCCTGGAAGACCTATCTGCTGAAGCAAAGGCGGAATTGGCGGAAGCGGCGGAACCCGCCCCCAAGGCGACTAAAAAAACTGCCAAGGCCAAAGCCTAAGATGATTCCGGATGCATTCATCCAGCACCGGATCGGTAACCGGCGCGTGCGGTTGAAGATCCCATCTCGAAAGGGAGATCGTGGATACTTTGAACGCATCAAACAGGGGGTCGACAAGTTTTCCAGTTATGACCGGCGGGAAATCAATCCCCTAACCGGCAGCATGCTCATCGAAGACGAAGGGCTGGATCTGTCCGCCTTCGGACAATATGCAAAGAAAAAAAGATTGTTTCTTCTGATAGAAGAGAAACCGTCGCCCAAGCCCTTTGCCCTGCAGGCGTCGGAACCGATCCAAGCGGTGAGCCGGCATGTGCGCAATGTCACAGGTGGAAATCTCGACATGCCGGGTGCTGTCTTCATTCTACTTTTACTCTCCGGCCTCATCGAAATCGCCCGCGGTAATTTTCGCTCACCACCGTGGTATACGGCCTTCTGGTATGCTTTCGGCGTTTTTTCAAAAGGCCTACTGGACAGAACCGACACCGGATAATCCTGAATCGTGGAATGCATGGGAATTAAAAAATATCGGCTTCAATGCCGAACCGGTGAGGTGCGTCCAGCTAAAATGATTTGACACAGGGTACCCAGTGGGTGCCGTGAGAATGGAACCGGCGATCTGAAACCTTAGGAAAAACCGCCCAATGGAAACCAGCGACATCAAGGTTCTACACAACCAGGTCAAAGGACGGACCCGCTACCGCGTGCCCGGCCTGTATCGCTCGGAACTCCTAAAAGCGGATCTGGAGTCGGTGCTGGGTCGGCATGCGTCCGTTTCATCCGCTTCGGTCAGTGCCCTTACCGGCAATGTACTTGTTTCATACAATTCTGACCAAAATGAGGAAAGCATTGCCGTTCTTATTTTGTCTCGTGTGGAAAAATTCTCTGCATCGATCCCCACCGAAAAAACAACGACCCGAAAGCAATACCGACAGCCATTTAAGAACGCCTCAGAAAAAGTGTCTCAGGTAGTGGAGGCTTCCGTCAAATCGGTCATGGACCGATTTACTGCTCAGCTCCAAAGGCCATGGCATCGCATCGACCGGCAGGAAACGCTGGATCTTTTGGACACAGACGCCCATACCGGGCTGGCAAAAAAAACCATCAAAAAGCGCCTGAAAAAATATGGAGACAATGCCCTGCCGGAATCCAAGCAACGGACCGACTGGGAGATTATTTTCGAACAGATTCATTCGCTACCCACCTATTTGCTGGCAGCGGCCGCCGGCGTATCCCTCCTGACCGGGGGCGTGATTGATGCAGTGGTGGTGATGGGCGTGGTGGCAGCCAATGCCGCTATCGGCTACGCCACGGAACGTGAAGCGGAGAAAACCATCCATTCCTTGAGCACTCTGGTACGACCCAATGCCACGGTTCTACGGAACCGAAAAATAAAAGAGATACCGGTCAGTCGTGTGGTTCCGGGGGATATCCTGATTCTAAAACCCGGCACCTACGTCGGCGCTGACTGCCGTATTATCGAGTCCCGGGAGCTCACCATCGACGAGTCGATGCTCACCGGAGAGAGCCTGCCTGTTACCAAACACGCCCGTATCTTGAAACGGAAGGGCATTCCTCTGGCCGATCGAAAAAACATGGCTTTTATGGGCACCCAGGTAACCGGGGGACAGGGGTTTGCCGTTGCAGTGGGAACCGGCGGGCTAACGGAGATCGGCAAGCTTCAGTTGCTTCTACAAGATACCGATCGTCCGGAAACCCCCATGGAGCGGCAGTTGGGCAAGTTGGGTGATCAGCTGGTTCTGATGTGCGGGGGTATCTGCGGAATCGTTTTCGCGCTGGGATTCGTGCGTGGGTACGGGGTGATGCAGATGCTGCGTATGGCCATCTCCCTGGCCGCCGCCGCCGTGCCAGAGGGACTGCCCGCAGCGGCTACCATGAATTTTGCCCTGGGTATTCGCAACATGCGGCAGCACAAAGTATTGATCCGTCGGCTGCAGGCTGTGGAAACGTTGGGGGCACTGCAAGTGGTTTGCCTGGATAAGACCGGTACCATCACCTGGAACCGAATGTCCGTTGGTCAGGTGTACACCGGCAATCGGCTCCTTCTCCATCGGCGGGGTCGAATCGAGTCGGACGGCACAGCAGTGAAATCGGACGAACTTCCGGAACTGATGGAATTGATCCGGGTATGCGTCCTCTGCAGTGAAGTGAAACTCAAAGGGAAGGGGGATGGAGATTTTACACTGACCGGCTCGGCGACCGAAAACGCCCTGGTTCAACTGGCTCTGAGTGCCGGTATCGATGCCAAAAAGCTGCGCAAAGCCCATCCGCTCATCGAGGTCAAACATCGTTCAGAAAAAAAGCATTATATGAGCACGGCCCACCGGTTGAACGGCAACCACGGGCTGCTGGCCATGAAGGGCAGCCCCCCGGAGGTGCTATCCATGTGTTCTCACCACATGGTGGCCGGCAAGGCCCTTGATCTTTTAGATTCCGATCGCCAACGCATAGAGATGATGAATGCTAGGATGGCCGGGGAGGCGCTTCGGGTCCTGGGTCTGGCCATGGCCGTTTCGGACGAACAGGGGGCGGCAGTCACAAACGGGAAACTGGTGTGGCTTGGTTTGGTGGGCATGGCGGATCCCATTCGAGAGGGGGTCTCCGATCTGATTGTCAATTTCCATCGGGCCGGGATTAAAACCGTCATGATTACCGGGGATCAGAGCCCCACTGCCTATACGGTGGCCCGTGACCTGAACCTTTCCGGAGACCACCTTCTGGAGATTCTCGACTCTTCCGATCTGTCCACCGTGGATGAAGAAACTTTGGCGGCCCTGGCCCAAAAGGCCCATGTCTACTCCCGGGTGACGCCGGCGGACAAGCTCAAAATCGTTAAGGCGCTTAAAGCGGGAGGCAAGACGGTGGCCATGACCGGTGATGGAATCAACGACGGGCCGGCGCTCAAGGCTGCCGATCTCGGGATCGCCATGGGAAAAAGCGGTACCGATGTGGCCCGGGAAGTGGCGGATGTGGTACTGGAGGACGACAACCTGGAAACGTTGATTCGTGCCGTGGCGGACGGCCGCGGTACCTACAGCAATATTAGGAAGTCGGTCCACTTTTTTCTTTCCACCAACCTCAGCGAGATCATGGTCATGTTTGCCGCCATGGCCGGCGGCATCGGATTTCCGCTCAACGTGATGCAGCTGCTCTGGATCAACATCATCTCCGATATCTTTCCGGGTCTTGCCCTTTCCCTTGAGGAACCAGAGCCGGACGTGATCCAGCGCCAGCCAAGAGACGCTCATGCCCCGCTGTTTTCCGGTACGGATTACCGGAAGATGATGCTGGAATCGGCGGTTATCAGTGCGTCCTCTCTGGCAGCTTACGGACTGGGAGTGTCGCGTTACGGGCTGGGTCGCGGAGCCGCCACTCTGGCCTTTCACAGCCTGACCGTAGGCCAGCTACTCCATGCCTACGGATGCCGGTCCGGGCATCACAGCATTTTTTCCAGCCAGCGGCCGCCGGCCAACCGATACCTGAACACCGCCATCGGTGGATCTCTCCTGTTCCAGCTCCTGACCGTGTTTGTACCGCCGGTTCGGCGCCTGCTCGGCTTGGGGCGGCTGGGCGCAGCGGACATGGCCATCGTGGGAGCCTTTTCCACGCTGCCACTGCTTATCAATGAAGCAACAAAAGGGGGCGAGTGACCCATGCGCGAAGAAGTCATGTTTACGTCGGAGTCCGTTACCGAGGGCCATCCGGACAAGCTGTGCGATCAGATCAGCGATGCCGTGGTGGACCAATTTCTCATTCAGGATCCCTATGCCCGTATCCGTGTGGAGTGCGCAGTGTCCAGTGCCATCCTTTTCATCGCCGCCAACTTTGCCTCCATCGCAAAGGTGGACCTGGCCCATGCGGCACGGAAAATCATCAAACAGATCGGTTATGATCAGCTCGATTTCAATCCGTCGGGGTGCAGTATCCTGACGGCTCCTAAAGCGCTACCCATCGATAAAAGCTATGCCTTCAGCACCCAGGCGCTGACCGATGCCGAGATCGACCGAATCCCCGCCAAAAACCAGGTCACCCTTTTCGGTTTCGCCTGCAACCAGTCACCGATGTTGATGCCGCTGCCAATCTATCTTGCCCACCACCTGGCTCGGCAGTTGGCAGAGGTCAGAAAGCAGTTGATACTTCCCTACCTTTCACCGGACGGGAAGGTACAGGTGGGCATTACCTATCGTGATGGCTTGCCATACCGCGTTCACAGCGTCACGGTAACCGCTCACCAATTGGAAATACGGAAACCGGGTATTCGCGCGCTTCGCAGTGATATCCGGGAGGCGGTCATTCTACCTGTGCTCGAACGGGAGGGTATGCCGGTCAATCGGCGCACCCGAATCCATGTGAATCCGGATGGGCTTCATCTCGGGGGGCCCACCCTCCACTCCGGACTTTCCGGCCGCAAAAATGCAATCGACACCTATGGTGAGTATTCCCGGCACAGCGGGAAGGCGCTCAGCGGCAAAGACCCCATGCGGATCGATCGTATCGGCGCCTATGCCGCACGACATGCAGCCAAAAACATCGTGGCCGCCGGACTGGCGGACCAGTGCGAAGTGATGCTGAGCTACTCCATCGGGCAGACCAAGCCGGTGAGTCTTCAGGTCAGCACATACGGAACCGGCAAAATACCGGACAACGCACTTTCCCAGATGGCGGTCAGGCATTTCGATTTTCGTCTGGCCGGTATTCTGAAGCGTTTCGATTTGCGCCGTCTGCCGGCCAGTCGGCCGGGGGGGTTTTTCAGGCAGTTGGCCGCCTACGGCCATTTTGGCAGAACGGATTTGGATTTGCCCTGGGAAGCCACCGATAAAGCGGAGGCCCTTGAAGGAGAGATTTGAACAGCACGAAAAGGCGAACGACGATGATTTTATGCGTGGTGAATCAAAAAGGGGGGGTCGGAAAAACCACCCTTGCCGTTAACCTGGCGAGCTGCTGCGCAAACGAGGGGTTTCGACTGCGGGTCATCGATGCGGATCCGCAGGGGAGTTTGCTGCAATGGCAATCCATCGCCGGCAGCCCCGAATTCGACGTACTGCATCTTCCCAGCAACACGCTTCACCGGCAGGTGCGGTCTCTTTCCAAAGGGTATGACCACATGGTCATCGACTGTCCGCCGGCATTGGGGGACATCACCCTTTCCATCCTGAGGATCGCAGATTTGGCCGTTATTCCGGTGGGTCCGAGTCCTCTAGACATCTGGTCCTCTCGGGAAACCGTGGAACAGGTAAAAGCCGCCATGAAAAAAAACCGACGCCTTAAAGCCGTTTTGCTGGTGTCCCGCAAGATTTCCCGAACCCGCATTGCAAGGGAAGCCCGCGGGGCAATGGCCGATTACGGCCTGCCGGTGTTGAACACTGAAATTTCCCAGCGCATCGCATTCGTGGAAGCGATGCTGGCCGGCAGATCGGTGGTTTCCTTTGCCCCGGGTTCAATGGCCGCAGATGAGATCCATGCGCTCTATCGTGAGTTGTATTGACACAGGAGGTTCTGTTCATGGCAAAAAGACGCGCCCTGAGGTCGGCGATGTCCGATCCGCTGGTTAAAAAAAAACGTGTCCAGAGAATTACCGCCCAGGAAAAATCTTCTAAACGACCGGTTCCGACTCCGGCTCGAAAAATCGGTTATGTCGCCCTTGCGGCCGCGGTGACCGCTGGATTTATTGGCGGCTGGCTGGCCCGGCGATGGCTGCGAATGATCTAAATTAACACAATCTGCCGATATGCGACGCGCAACCTTTCGGCTGAAGACTTGAAATTTTATGGCAGGGAACGTTTTCATTTTGTTCCCGAAGGTGGATCGACGTCATGGAATCTTATTTGAATACTCTGCTGGCTGGCTTGAATCTACCCGTTATTCTCGGCCTGATGGCCGTTTTCATGGTGATGCTGGGTAAAGGGGCAGATCTATTGGTGGATGAGGCGGTGGGCCTGGCCAGAAAATGGGGGATGCCTCAACTCATTATCGGGGCCACCGTGGTGAGTCTTGGCACCACACTGCCGGAGGCGGCAGTTTCGGTCTACGCCGCCGTCAGCGGGAATCCGGGAATCGCTTTGGGTAATGCGGTGGGCTCCATCATCTGCGACACCGGATTGGTACTGGGACTTGCCACACTGGTCGCCCCTCCCTCCCTCAACTCGGTTTTTATCCACCGGCAAGGGTGGCTTCAACTTGGTGCCGGGATGCTTCTGGTAATTGCCTGTGTGCCCCCCTTTTCAGTACAGTCCGTTTTCGTTCACGGAGGGGTGATGCCCCAGTTTATGGGCATGGTGTTCCTTTTTTTGCTGGGCCTTTATATCTGGATGTCCATGAAGTGGATGGGTAAAGAACCGAGGGATGGAGACTCGCCGTCGATATCGGATACGCCGCCAAGGCAGGGAGTGGTATCTCTTTTCCGTTTTGTGGGTGCGGTGACGCTTATCCTCGTTTCATCGCGACTGCTTATCCCCACGGTGCAAACATGTGCTTTGCGGATCGGCGTGCCGGAAAGTATTGTGGGCGCCACTATCGTGGCCCTCGGCACGTCCCTTCCGGAGCTGGTGACTGCCCTTGCAGCGGTACGGAAAGGTCACGGGAAACTGGCGGTAGGAAACGTGATCGGTGCGGATATCCTCAATGTCCTGTTCGTGGCTGGTGCCGCAGCAACGGTAACCCGCGGGGGACTGGACACACCTGCATATTTCTTCCAGTACCTCTTTCCAGCCATGCTGCTGGTGCTAATCATATTTCGTGCCGGGGTCCTGTTTTCCAATGGCCGGTTGGGTCGGCCCGTGGGCGCCATGCTGCTCAGCGTGTACCTGCTGTCGGCGTTTGTGAGCTATGCACACAGCCTCGCCTAATTAGAACAGGGAAAAGGCGTCGCCTTTTCCCTGTGAGAGTTTGTTTGTCTTATTGAAGCCGGCGGTTAGATCAGCGCGGCCAGAAATGAGAGACCGTTGGCATCCAGAACCCGGCCGATGGCCATGTTGAAGACAATCCGGCCCACCGCTTCGCCGGCCTTTTCGCCGGTCCGGCGCCGTTTGTATCGAGGATCGGCGAGCCGTGATTCATCGTACAGACCGTTGTATGACAGTGCATTCAGAATGCGCCGGTCATCCATCTGGTCCGGATCGTAATGAACCACCACGCTTCCGGTGGCGCGCTTGTGCTCGATCCACTCGATGCCTGAGTGGTGTTCCAGAGCCTCGCGGACCTTGCGGATGCGATAGGGACGCCGTTTAAGTTCCGGGATCCGTACACGGAGTCTTCCCGGTACATGGTGCAAATAATATCCCATTATTTTTGCTCCTCTACTGGTATATGAAGGTATGTCCGACAGTTAGGGTATCCTGAGCAGCGGAAACGGATGCTGTTGGGTCCTCTGGCATAGATGTGCATGGGTTTTTCGCATTCCGGACAATGGGGCCGGCTCACGGGAAGAGCCCGTCTCGTCGTGGGATATACGAACTGCCGCCCGCAGACGAGGCAGAGATAGCGCTGCTTTCCGCTTCGAATCCGGCCGTAGCGATTCAATGCCGAAGTTTCGCATTGAGGACATTGCGGTGTTTCGCTCTCTGCGGCGGCTGCTTTTTTCATAGAAAGGCCCATTTTTTTTCCTTATTCAGGTGACGGTGACCTATAGATAGGCCTGTTTTGTTAGCGGGCAATTAGGGGTGTGTTAAAAGTTTGATAAAAAGTTGTCATGAATTGTAAGAATATCATGATGTTGGGCTTCGGCCGAATCTATGCACAAAAATATCTCCGACTTCCTAACATTCGGCTAACATTTCTATAGTATTGAATCGACGGATCAGATGGTGGATCCAATAAACGGTCGGCAAGGACCAAAATTGGTTTTAACTATTATATTCAACGGGTTAAAAAAGGTTCAGATTCTTCGGTTCACATCTTTTGTTTGTCACTAACCAATCAAAACCGGTCTACGGGGGGAACCAACATGATTTCAGCCAATTGTGATATCCGGGAAACCATCTCGGCACTGGGTGAAAAAGATTTCTTTGAGATGATCTACATGCTGGACCAGGAGGCCACCGAAGCGGAGCGGCAGTTAATCAATCCCAATAGCAGTTTGTGTGAAAGGCAGATCTGCGGACCTGAATATGTTGAAAACATCAAAAACCTGATTTTTTATCTGAGATACGGGGCCCGGCCCAAGGCCCTCCAAAAAGAACACACCCGGCTGATAGACGCTGTTTGCGGTAGAAATGGTACCGGCACGGCGCATTAGCCCTTCCGAATTATACTAAAAAAGATCGTATACCATCCACACCTGATCAGGTTCGGTTGTTCCGGCGAGGTATTTCGTCGTCTTCAATAAAGGACGTCAAAAAATAGAGCACCAGGCAGGCCACCGGCGTCAGAATTACCACCCACAGAAAGACGATGGGATCGATATACTTTCTAAAAGCTAGGCAAAGCAGGTTCAATAAAACGATACCGATCGAGCCCCACAACCACCACTTCGAGCTTTTCCTCATGTAAAACACGTCTCTCTCCTCACCGATCCGGAAGCGAGATCCAAGTCCACTTATTCAATGCCAACTGAATATATCCAGAGGAATGTTCGGTAATCATGGACCAATGAATATAGAGGGATTGTTAGGAAAAGATTAACGTTTAGAGAGCAGGCTGTTTTTTTCGCCACTTCCTCTTATGGATCAATTCTTATTTCGTGCCGTCGCATCCTCTTGCTTTGTTGGAATCTATTCCGCACGCTCATTCTGCCATGCCGACCAAATCCATTAAATACCTAAGATTAAAGGCTTTCAGCGTTGCATGGCAAGATGGTGTTTGTTATATTTTTGTTAGTTTATTGTTAAAAACCAGTTAACCAAAAGAGAAAAAGCAACGTGCCGAGCTTTTGCCGTGAACCGGAAATCAACGACATACAGGATTGCCATCACCCTATCCGTCTGTATTCTGGGGATTATCGTCCTGTGGCTATCCGCCGGCCTTCGAAAACCCCAGGCTGCCGCAGCGACGCCCCATAAGGTTCACATCGCCTTCGGATTTCACGTCAATCTCTACCACTCCTTTCGGCATGACACCAACGACGAAAACGGTTTCGGCCAGGATATCCGCGTCATCCGCCACATCATCCGCACGCTGGACCACTACAACCGCCAAGGCATACCGGTCAAAGGGGTGTGGGATTTCGACAATCTCTTCTCCTTAGAGGAGATACTCCCCGTTCACGCCAAAGACATCATAGAAGACATCCGCCGTCGTGTTCGCCACAACGGTGATGAAGTCCTTCTCATGAGCTATAACAACGGAATGGTGTCTGCCATGACCCGGGAGGAACTCACCGCTGCCATGTCTCGTGCCATCACCAATGACCGGGGCAGCGGCGTGGTGGATCTTTTCGGTGAGGCTTCCATGATCGTCCGCCCACAGGAGATGATGACTTCCCCGGGCAACTTTGACATCTACAATTCCCTGGGCATCCAGCACACAACCCTTTACTACAGCGCCACACCTTTTGATGCCTTCCGCATGTTTGTCAGGCAGCTTTTACCGGTGGAGGCATATAATCCAATATCCTACCGGAATCCGGAAACCGGAGAAACCACTGTGATCATTCCCAGCTATCATGTCGGCGACCTGGTGGAACATGTCAGTCTGAGGCGTTGGGTGGAGAAACTCCAACGGATGCAGGCGGAAGGAGAGGTCGATCGTGATCTGTTGATATTTCTAAATTTCGATGCAGATTCCGAATTTTGGGTCGGTGGCGAACTGCCATGGTACCTCGAATGGCTGCCCAACACCGGCGGTATTTTTCAGTTGATCGATTCGGTGGCGGATCTTCCCGGCGTCACCTTTTCCACCGTGGGTGAATATGTCGAAAACAGATCTCCGGTGGGTTCCATCCATTTCAACCAGGACACGGCAGACGGCAGTTTCAACGGATACCATTCCTGGGCGGAAAAATCCTATGCTTCAGATTTCTGGACCCGCATCGTTCGAAACCGCCGGGCCGTGACGATGGCCAAGGGGCTTTTCGCTCTTCCGGGCATGGGTTCTTTTCCAGCCCAACTGAATCAACTTATCGCAGACAGCTTTGAAACACGACTCCGTGCCCTTTCCACAACCCATTTCGGACTTGCGGCCCCGTTTCTGACCCGCCAGCGGGAATTGGTGGTTGACCGGATTCAAGAGAAATTGGATCGGTATTCCCGACAGATAGAGAAGGTGGTGACCGGTGCCGGACTTCGCTACTTATGGGAACTCCCTGCGCCGAATAACGCTTCCCATGGAGAGCCGCTGGACCGTTTTCTAGTGCTTGACCCGGTCTACGATTCGACCCGGAAAAACAGGGAATATTCGCTTTCCATCACGCTCCCCGAGGGCTACAGCACCGTTGTGGCAGATCGAAAGGGAAATCTTCATCCGGTCCGATCCCATCGGGTTGCAGATGACGGGAACTTAAAAAGAACCGTCGTTACGATGGACGATTCCCTCTCGGACGGTGCCTATTTTCTCTACGATCAGGCCAAACGGGATAAACCGAAAAAGCCGGTTGAAAGAAAGCTTTTCGCAGATACTCGGACCCTGAAAAATGAAATGATCACGGTTCGGTTGACCGAAAGCGGGCATGTCCGGGATGTAACCGCGGGGGGTGAAACGGTGTTGCACGGCGGCAGCCTGTTGCCGTATATTCTGCATGGTGGAAAACGATTGGCACCGGGACCGCTTTCCGTCACGGTTACAGAAAATGGGACTCGGGGTAGCGCGGCAATTCGACTGAAAGGAAAGTGGGCCGGGCCTGCCGAAGACACCCGCCGGGCCGGTTGGGTCGACTACCGGCTGCGTCTCAATCCAAAAACCCCTTATCTTTTCGTTCAAGGGGAGGTGCGATATCCAGAAACTTATCGGAAGGATCTCATGCACGGCGAAAAGCCGATGTTGGCACGGCGTGTCGATCGTTCATGGCAGGCGGCAGTCCCCATGGAATTGCGGTTTGCACCGAGGACACGGCAACGTCAGCCTGTTGTGATCGAGAAGAGAAATTTTCTTGGAGTAGAGGCCGCATACCCGGTGGATTATTATCGCCATTCACCTGAGAATCGGGATTTGGACAGCATCAACAACCATGTCACGGCAGAATATGCCGGTACTGTGGTCGGAGACCGTGGCCTGGCCGTGGCCATGGACACCCGATCCCGGGCAAATTTTGCATTCTGTCCCTTTCGTTTGGATCACGATTCGGTAACCGGCACATTCGGCGTGACCGCCAATCCTTTCGGCACTTATGACGGCCGGCAGTATCTTCCGCCCACCCGGGGGAATCGGCTGGGATACGAGACCACCATCCTGTCCGGCGCACAGTTTCATAGTGCAGCGCCGACCTTCAATGGATACTTCAACCGGTTCGCGGTGATGGTCGCCTTTTTCAAAGGCGATAAGATTTCCGAAACCGTTAAGGCGGATCTCATCGGCTTCGCCAGACCGCCGTCGGTTCTCATGGCAGGTCTTGATTCGGAAATTTTACCGGGATCTAATCCCGCACCCCTCCCTCCTGCCGGCCTGCTGGCCCTGCCCGTGGAGAGCGGCGTTCTGTTTCACTGGGATAGTCCGGCAACGGACACCATTGATCGGTATCAGCTGGTCATAAGAGAAGAGAATGGTACCCTCCTTCGGGAAATGGAGACGACCTTAACCACGATGATGGTGATGGATCTGCCGGCACTTTCCGGATCCCGGTACACTGCCACCGTGGCGGCCATCGGGACCGATGGCCGTGCTCGGGTTTCGCCCGAAATCCGTTTCAGCCTGGACAAAACAGCCCTTCCCCTTCATGCCAGCATACCAGGATCGCTCAAGGTCCGCATGATCTGGGCGAATTTCAGTGCCTGGATTGAAAGCCATCTTTTATAAAGGTTGAATTTGAACCGGATCGAAGGGAGTGCAATGGCGGTAATGGAATCATCCAAAAGCGATCCGGCGAAACACGGCTTTTTCATAAAAAAAGGGCCCGGCAATTGCAACGCACCATTGGAACTTCTGCGAATCTTTGCCCCATGGGCGCTATACATGATCGTTTTGCTGGTTATTTCGCTCCCGGCAGCGTCTATGCCCGCTCAGAAAGTTCACCATTATGCGGAACAAACCGGCGAACGCTACCATGAGTTCAGGCTAACATTTGTATCTGATGGGCAAACCGTGATCACGGCAGAAGAAAGCGACCGTACCTTTATCACCCGATGCAATGCCAGTGGCGACACACTTGCCTGGCAGATCAAGGGCGATGGGACCACACGACGGGCTGAAAAATCGGATGGTCGCCTGAAGGTGTGGAAAAATGGGGCATCGGAAGCGACAGTGCTGTCACAGGACCTTGGGGATTTCCCCTGGTACCAGACCCTGTCCTTTTCCCTCCGGTTTTTTCTTAGGGCGCAGAAAAAAGAGATCCAATTCTGGATGCTGCACCCCGAGAAGATGACCCTGATGAAAATGAAGGCTGAAAAACTGGAGACAGAAACTGCAACGGTTCAAGGGAGCCCGGTGAAATGCCATCGGGTGCGGATTCGGCCGGCTGGCCCCTTCTCTTTTTTCTGGAAAGCGGACTATTGGTTTCGCGACCGGGACCAATTGTTTGTTCGCTATAAGAGCGTTCACGGACCGCCTGGAACGCCTGAAACCGAGGTGTGGCTGCTGAAGTAGCGAGGTTCTGTAGAAATACGCTCCTTTTGCCCGATCTGCGGAAGGTGAATGAATCCTCCAGAAGCGGATCAATAACGGCGTTATGTTAAAATTTTACTCCCTCAGGTGCCACAGGGGGTTGGTCCACGCCCTTTTCCCACTCGCGTCTTCAATCTCGAGACGGGCGTAGGGCCAGTCGCTGGGAATCTCAAATTCGGCCCGGCATATGGGGGTTCGATCCAGCGCATGAACCCACTCCCCTTTTCTCCGCGGTCCGATGAGACGGGCGTATACGACCGGTGAGGTTTCCACTAGAATCCTGTTTTCTTCGTATGCAAAGGATTTGAAATCGGGGCCCTGGGTGGCATAAAAATCCCCGCTTCGGATACTCGAAAGAATCTCCTCTTGCGTGCAATCCTTTGCATTCACCATGATCCAGCCGCCATTCCAGTAGGGCTGGCCCGGTGTAAAATGGCTGTCGTCGGTGGCAAAACCGAGAAAATCACATTTTTGCTTCAACATCCCGTCCCAGTAGGAAAGCGCGTAACCGCTTCCATTTTCACAATGGGAGGAATGATTGTAGATCTCCAGGCCGTGGAACTTGTGCCGCAACCCCTCGGGTACCGTATTGCCGGTCCAGTACGGATGGGCCCAGATCAATATGGCGCCGTGATCGTAGGCGCTTTTAAGGGCCCCTGTGAAGTTCCGGGTAAAAATCGGCGGCTTCATGGAGGATCCGATGGCCAGCACATGGTAGTAGGTTCCCTGTTTGTCATGTCCGTCAAGTTCCACTCCATCAATCACCAGCAACGGCAGCTTTTTCCGATTTCCGTTCAATACCGGAAGCGACCAGTGATCCGTCACGGAGATGAAGTCGAAGCTTTCTTCGGCATACTTCTGGGCCAGTGCCTTGAGGGTCAAGTGGCCGTCCGAACCTACGGTATGCAGGTGGATGCTGCCCTTGTACCACTGGCCCGAAGTTTCGTATCGATATCTGAACCTCTTTTCTTCCATATAATCGATTGCGGTTGCACTTGCTCCCATCAATCTCTCCTTTTTAATTTTTATTGGATCCATATGGATCCAGGTTCCGCACAGATAGACCTAAGCGGGAACAGATGAATCCCAGGCAATGGTGCATTCTTTTTCATTGACCGAACCGAACATGTTCCAGGTTTCATTGAAAGCCGCCTCGAAAGATCGATTTTCCATCTCGGCCCTGGCTGTCCGTCCCATTGCAATGCGCCGGGAACTGTCTTGCGTCAGAGTGGTCATGGCATTAAGAAGGGATTTGCCGCATCCCGCCTCTACTACCAGACCGGTTTTACCGGGAATGATATTTTCACAGGGCCCCCCCTGGTCGGTAACGATGACCGGAAGCCCCGATGCCTGTGCCTCCAAAACGGCGTTACCGAAGGTGTCGGTGGCGGAGGGAAAGACAAAGATGTCGCAGGAGGCGTATACGGCTGCCAGTTCATCCCCCGTTATGGCGCCTGTGAATATACAGGGCAGGTCTTCAGCCGACTTCACCATTTCCGACAGATAAGGACCGTCTCCCACCACGATGAGTTGAAGCCCGGTTGCCGTGCGGACCAGCTCCCGATAGGCCTCCAGCAAAAGTGGCAGGTTCTTCTCCTTGGATACCCGTCCGACGTAGAGCAGTTTGGTGGTCTCTTCCCGGCAATTCCATTTTTTCATGACCCCATTGCGTTTTTCGGGATGAAACCGATGGACGTCGATCCCACGTGGATAAATTCGGATTTTTTTACTGCTGATCCCCTTTTCCACCAGCTCGGCCTTGGTGCTTTCCGAAGGGGCATAGATCAGGTTCATCTGATCGTAGTACCAGAGCACGAACTTCCAGGCCAGTTCCTCCATGAATGCGCTTCCAGTCAGAATCTGGACATACTGGGGAATAGCCGTATGGTAGGTTCCGGAAATTGGAATGTCGAGAAACCGGGAAACCAACAGAGCAGCCAAGCCGATGGGGCCCGGTGTGGCGGTATGGATATGATTGAATTCCTGGCGATGGCAGTAATCGAGCATCTCTAAGACGGGGGGATAAAAGATTTTCAACTGCTCATATTCCGGCAGGCGATAGGCCCCGATGGGCTTGAAATGTTTCACCCCTTTCTCCTGGGAACGATTGCCGTCGTCACATGTAATGAGCGTGTACTCGTAACCGTTTTTAACGGCCATCCGGACCTGCTGTTGAAGAGTCAGGGCGACGCCGTTGATGTCATAATAGGTATCCGTAAAATGAGCCACCTTGACCGGTGGGGCGTATGATGGTTCCGGATACCGGCCGGGACCTTCAAATCGTCTGGCAATTTCGGTCCCCAGATCCCGGCTCCGGTTAAACTGGGAAAAAGCCACAAAATAGGGGGCCAGCAGGGTGGTCAACCCGCCTGCTGAGCCCAATGTGTGGAAGATATTGAATACATTGGCACCTGAGAGATGATCCAGCAGGTGGTTACCAAAGTGGATCATAACCCGGCTGGAGAGGGCACTGACAAACTGAAACCAGCGGTGTTCCCCCTCCCCGGCGTGACGAATATCTCCTTTGGCGTCGGTCAAAAGCTCCGGGTTCTCCTCGATGAGCATCTGGGTCTCGCGTCTCAGTAGGGCCGCCAGCGAGTCGGACAACGGCGTGTGAATCCGCGTCCGTTTTTTGGCGCTGATGGAATGGTAGACGCGGGAGAGCATGCTCTGTTCAAGGGCGGGTTCCAGGGTCAGGGAACGGTCCATGAACTGAACCAGCGGATCCTTGTTGGCGTACCGGTCCAGGTTGAAACGGTTCCGGTAGAATTGCCAGGCGATGCCGTAAAGATTGTGGGCCATGGTACGGGGGGAAGGTGCTTTGGTATGTACCACAATCCGCCCCTCCTCAGTGGCTGAAAGAAGCGCTTCGGCATTCTGGGCATCGATAAATTCGGTATAGGTCCGGGCGATATTCAGGGAGCTGTGATCGTCCGATCCACCAAAAAGTCTTTTCTGATGGGGATTGGAAAATCCCGGTTCGATGCCGTGCTTATCCGATATCCGATGTATGTCTTCAATAGACAAACGATTGACGATGGTTTTCAGGGTCAGGTTTTCGCGGTTGTTTCGGGCACCGTTCAGCTCGAAGTTTTGAAACAGCAAAAGCAGGCGCTCGAAGTTGTCTGGTGTCAGGCGGTCGTTTACAGCATAGAGGGGATGGGCGATGATATGGAAGATATGTTCTTTTTGCATAAACGCGGTAAGTTCATGAACATTCTCCCGAAGGTGCTGGATCTCCTCATGCTGGGCCTCGGAGATGTCAAGTGCCAACACGTGCAGTTTACAACCATCTTCCGGAAAATAGGTGGTGACCTCCTCACTGATGAAGGTCCCGGGAAGATGGGCGATCTCCAGAGCACCGTCGATACAATTGTGGTCGGTGATGGTCACATGGGTCATTCCCCGCATTTTAGCAATTTCGTAGATCCGACGCGGTTCGGAGAAGCTTTCGGGGCATTCAATTTTTTTCAGGATCCATTGGGAGGGCCGCCGGGACTGCTTGGAATGCACGTGCAGATCGATCCGCATTTTCGTTCCTTTCCTATAGTGTCGCAGTGTCATACAGCTTTACCGCCTGCGACCGATTCCGAATTATCATGCGGGTCTTTCCGGACGCGGTTAGACCCCGGTCGCATGGCGCGCTGTTTACGCACGCCCTCTATGTTCATGCGAGTATTAACGGATGACTAAAATACGACTAATTTTTGGTTAACCAGGATTAAGTCTGCATGGAGGGAACTGCATGTGGAGAGACCGTGCGGGTCGGTTGAGAAAATCGTGCCAGTTTGCGGAAGTTGGGCGGCCTGCGGCCGTCAAACAGATCGCAGGCGGCGTAGTATCGAATATCTTCGATCCAGGTGGCCATAGCGCCGGGATGATCCATGGTGCGCCGAATCAAACGCAGGGGGTTGGAGAAGAGTTCCAGAACGGGGCCAAATAGTTCCGATGGATCCCGAAAGCATTCCCAATCGCATTGTCGGCAGGCGTCTTTCTCCGGCAGGGGCCGAAGGTCCCGGATATCCATCTCCCACAAACGGCCGAAGTCGTCATGGCCCCGATACCCGCATGGATAGGTGTGGCCGTCAACCGCACTGACGAAGAGAAAATCGACCCCGCCCCGACACCCGTAGGAGAGATCTCCGTTTTCAGACCCACCGTACTGGCGAATCAGCGTTTCTATGGAGGCGACAGGTGAAAAGATGCGAAGCCGGGAACGAAAACTGCGAATGGCCGACGCCAGGGCGCTGAAAAGCATCCTTTTTTCATCGGCAGCAAAACGGACCACATCCTCTTCTGCAGTGGCGGCATAAACGGCTGAAAGATCCTCCGAGTGGGATTCTGTATCGATACTCATGGGGTAGCAGGTGTTGGCGATGGTGAATCCCAGATCCACCGCCCGCCGGTAAAAGTTTTTAAATGCGGCGGCATAACGCCGGTAAAAAACCTTCATGTACCGATCATCGGAATTAAAATCGGATCGGTGCAATGCGGCGGTGGCATCCCCCCCCACATTGCGATTAATCCCCAGATTGGCAGCCGGATAGATGCCGGCCCGGTGAAAGATCGGCAGGGCTTTTTCAATGCCGGCGACCACACCCGGGAACCCGCGCATCTGTTCATGGATTTCGTCGACTCCGGAGTCAAGGCTGATCCAGAAGTTGCGGAGGGACGTGTCGGCAAGCTGATCCGCCATTTTTTTGATCCGATCCTCAAAACCGGTTTTTTCCGATCCTGCAAACATATATCCGTTGGTCCCCGTGCGGATAAGCGGGATTCCGGCTTTGCCTGCGTAGCGCATCAAATCCGCCAGGCGCCGGAACTCCATCAGGGGCTCCCCGCCGGTAAAAGAGATGGCCGTCACGCCCTGGCTGGCGGCGGCATCGATGGTCCTTTTGATGAGATCCGTATCCAGTGTGGAGCGGGAAAAGGATTCGGTTTTACGCATACCGCACTGGGGACACCTGGCATTGCAGCGATCGGTAATCTGGACGACAAGCTGTCCCGGAATACGGTTGCCTGCCACGCCACGGATAAGTGGGGCGAGCTGGATCACGGGCAGACTCCTTTCATGATGCCGTTGACCGGTATTCCGGTCCCCGCCGGGAATCAAAAGGAATGACGGTGGGTTCCACATCGGAATCGGTCGTGCTTTCAATAAAACTGTTCAGTATGGAAGTGGCGATGTGGTCGGGAGACTGTTTGGCCTTTTTTTTCATATCCGCCATGATGTTGCCGATCTCTTCCGGTGTCTGGATTCGACCCGTGGCAACCGGCATCTCTAGAACGGCGGCACTCACCGTAATGAGGGGGAAACATTGTTTGCGACCGTCGCGGCCCTTTCCTTCGATGCACCCCTGCTCAATGGCTTTGGTATCATAGAAGCTTTCGACATTGATGCGGAACGTTTCCCCGATCTCCCGAATCTCCTGTGCGATGATATCCAGTGGTTGTCCCTTCACACCTAGGAAAAAATCGTCTCCTCCGATATGACCGGCAAATCGATCTGCCGACTGGGCACGGCTTTTCAATAGTTCAGCAAACAGCAGGATGACACGGTCCCCCTGGCGAAAGCCGTATTTGTCGTTATAGACCTTGAAATGATCAAAATCGAAATAGACGACCACGAAGGACTCGCCGACATTGTGCAGCGCTTTGGAGAGATATTCGTAAATGACCTTGTTGCCCGGCAGTTTGGACAGGGGATTCTGGTCTGCGGCCTGGGCCAGTTTCTTTTCGTTGACCATCTTGAGAAGGGAGTGGGCAGTGAGAAAACCCACATACTTCATACTGTTGGTGATCATGATGCCTTCCAGGCCTTCGTGGGAAGAAAATGTCTCCAATATCTCTTCCACCGGTGTATGAATGTCCACCATGGGGACCCGGTTCATGAAGTCATCGATGGTTCGCCCGAAAGTCGGGTTGACCAGCAGTGAACGGCCATACTCGGAGTATGCGAAAACCTTGATCGTTTCCTCTTTTATAATCCCTAACGGCTTTTGGTGGGTCGAGACTACGGGAAGGTAACTGTGCTTCTTGTTCTTCTTGAAAATCTCCAGCAGGCTCACCAGCTTTATCTGATAGTCGATGGGCTGAAGATACTCGATTCTGGCCTGGATCAGCGCTTTGTCCTTGGCGGCCTCATTGCGTTTTTCCGAAGCGGTTAAGTCGTGAATGTGATCGTAACTATTTTTAAGGTTCCCGATATTAAGGGTCGGCTTCTGCACCAGATAACCCTGGAGCAGGTCGCATCCGATGGTTTTGCAGCACCAGTATTCAGCTTCGGTTTCTACCCCTTCGGCAATGACCAGACTGCCCATGAGATGGGCGATCTTGACCATGCTCGATGCCAGCAGGCGTTTGTTGGTGTCGTTTTCGATATTCTGGATGTAGAAACGATCGATTTTGACATACTCCGGTTTGGTAAAATAGAGCAGCTGGGTACCGGAAAATCCGGTCCCAAAATCATCAACGGCAATGCTGCACCCCAGGTTCCGCAGCATTTTCAGTTTTCCCATCAGGTTGTCGGCCTCACAGATGGGATGCTTTTCGGACAGTTCCAGGCAGACCAGATCTTTGGGAACCCGGCGGTTTTCCAGCAGGTCGAGCACCTGTTCAGGGTGGAATTCCGCGGAGTGAAACAAACGGCTGTCGATGTTGAAGAACAGCTTGGCGCGTCCCTCCCATGAGATCCGGCTCATTTTGTCAAATGCCGCAATAAACAGATGCTGGTGTATGGAACCCAGGATTTGATGATTAAAGGCATCATCGAAAAAATCTGGGATCGATTCGAAACCGGCTTCCGCCACTTTGCGGATGAGCGCTTCATAACCGTAAATGGCGCCCGTATGGATATTAACGATGGGTTGGAGTGCGTAGTCGACCACACCCAAAGCCCGCTCCCAATCGTTCGTGATGCCCATTATCATTTTCAACCTCCTGCATTTGATCCATGGTTCAATCAGCGCCCCAGAGCGATCCCAATAGGTAGAGTCTGAATTTCCTCCTGTTCTTTCTATCCTCTTTATCGCCACCCCGTACACAAACTTGAGAAGGCCAACAAAGTTCTAACAAATCGACTCTCGATACGGCGCTTCGTGAGTACGGTTCCTCTGGGTTTTCAATGGGCACTTCGAGTAGATTCAGGATTAGGAGACTCACCATGCCATCCGACCGACACCACAGCCGGCCCCTTTCGACCTGGCACCGGGTGGCGGTTGAAACTTTAAATAAATATTTTTCTTAAAAACGAGCTGCACACGTCGACGATGCTGACGGTGATGATAATGACCATCAGCATGGCGGCCGTGGACCCGTACTGGAAGCCCCGAATGGCATCCCACAACAGCATTCCGATGCCGCCGGCACCGACCATTCCGACAACGCTGGCCGATCGGACGTTGGCCTCGAAGCGATACAGCGAGTATGAGATCCAAAGCGGCAACACCTGTGGAATAACACCGTACACCACATCCTCGATAACATTTGCACCGGTCGCCCGGATACCTTCCACCGGCCTGGGATCGATGGCTTCCACCGCCTCGGAAAACAATTTGGAAAGGGTTCCCGTCGTGTGCACAAAAAGTGCGAGAATGCCCGCCATGGGACCCAGTCCGACGGCTGCGATGAACAACATGGCGAATATCATTTCGTTGATGGCGCGGGCAGCGTCCATGAGTCGCCGGACCGGCTGATATACCATGGGTGGAACGATATTGGATGCCGAGAGCAGACCAAACGGGACTGAAAAAAGGATAGAAAGCAAGGTTCCCCAAACAGCGATCTGAATGGTGACAAACATCTCTCTTAAAATGGTTTGCCAGTACCCGAATTCCGGTTTTAGAAATCCCTGGGCATAGGCGAGCATGTTATCGCCGTAGCGAAACAGGTCCAGCGGATTGAGTTCCAGATCCCGAAACGAGTAGATCAGCGCTGCCAGACCCAGCATGCCGGTCGTGGAGCGAAACACCCGGATTCTGGCCGGAGTGGTCGGAATCTGCATTGCCAATTCGTTAGGATTCATGATCATACCTTTTCATATAAGAATACCGGTGGCGGCCAATGCCTCCACCGGTATTCCGGATCCTTTTTCACTTCAGGGTTACATGTCGTCACTGAATTCGGCCTGAAGTTTGACATATTGCTGAATTTTTCCCAGCCGCTTCTCGAGGTCTGCCAACTTGGCTTTCTCGGAATCGCCCAGATTGCCCCTGTTTTTAAGCTTCATCTTGTCCTTGGCCAGGGCGATCTCGCGAATCGGCTGCAACTGCCGGTTGTCCGAATTGTTGAACGGTGCCCAGCCGGAGGAAACATCTGCCAGGATTTTCCGTTCTTTGTCGACATTGGGTCCGATCCGGCCGTATCCCAATACAAATGCCTTGATACCGGCCTTCAGATCGGCAGGCATGTCCTTGCGCCAGACGAGGGGATCGCTCGGGATCAGCGGGCTCTTCCATATGATTTTGATGTTTTTGTAAAGCTCCGGTTTGTTGACCTTCACCCGACCCATTGACTCGGTGTTGTTGGTGGCAAAATCCACCCGGCCGGTGGCCACTGAAAGGGCGTTGGTTTCATGGTTGGCGTTGGTGACCCGCTTGAAGTGCTTGATGGGGTCGATCCCTTTTTTCCCCCAGATGTAATAGCTGGGGATCAGGTAGCCGGAGGTGCTGTTGGGGTCGCCGTTGCCGAAGTTCAGTTTCTTCCCGTTCGCGATGATATCGTCGATGCTGTTGTAGGGGCTGTTCTTGTGAACGATGATCAAGGACCAGTAGCCGGGGTTTCCCTTTACATCCACGGTCTGGGCGAACACCTCGCCATTGGCCCTGTCCACCGCTTCCATGGCCGATTTGTTGCCGAACCAGGCCAGATGAACCTTGCCGAACCGCATGCCTTCAATGACGCCCGCATAGTCCGGAGCGAAAAAAGCCCGGACTTTCATATTCAGCGCTTTGGCCATATCCGCGAGAAACGGGTCGAAGCCTTTTTTCAATCCTGTCGTGGATTCGGTTGAAATGATGCCGAAATTCAACTCCTTGATCTCACCCAGATTGTTCTGGTCCGCGGCCGCCATACCGGTGCTCAACATGAACACCATCAGTGCGGCTGTAATGAGTTTGCCAAATTGTTTCATTTTCTCCTCCTTGTCATAAACGGGTATTGGGTTGATATGGGTTTATCCGGAATCGTCCGGTATCCTCCTGCGGAAGTTCCGGGTGGTGGTGCGGGACAAGATGACGGGGTCGGTTACGGCACTGAAAAAGACTCCTGAATGGAGACCGTTGCAGGTGGGCGGCAATCCGTCCTTACCGCATCGTTTTGCTTATCAATGCGATCCGATTGCCATTGGCCGGACCGCAGCTCTTCCCCAATCGATATCTCCTCACCGTAGACCTCCTTTAAAATATCACTCGAGATGTCGCGGGTCGGTCCGTCATAGACGATCCGTCCATTTTTCAAGGCAACGGAGCGCGGGCAGAACCGAAAAGCGAAGTCGATCTGGTGAAGGCTGACCATCACGGTCAATCCATCTTCGTGGTTGAGGCGACGCAAGGTGTCCATCACACGATTTGCTGACTGCGGATCCAATGAAGCGATAGGCTCATCTGCCAGAATGATACGGGCTTTCTGCAAAAGCGCGCGGGCAATGGCCCCCCGCTGCTGCTGCCCACCCGAGAGGGTGCAGGCGCGCTGGCCCGCATAGGAAGCCATTCCCACCCGGTTTAGTGCTTCGATGGCGGCCAGTTTCTCGTCCTGCCGGAACCAGCCAATCAGGCTTCGGTAATTGGGGACGGAGGAGAGCATACCGGTCAGGATATTGAGCATGAGGCTCAGCCGACCCACCAGATTGAACTGTTGAAAGATAAAGCCCACCTCGGATCTAATTTTTCGGATATCCCGACAGATACGTCCGTTTTCCTGAACGGTTTTTCCAAAAACAGAGATCCGGCTCTGGTGGTGGTTGTTGCCGGCCACCAAACCGGAAATGTGTCGAAGCAGGGTGGATTTGCCAGAGCCCGATGGCCCGATCAGGGCGACCATCTCCCCTGGCGCTAGGGTCAGATGGATATCATCCAATGCTTTGCAGGATTGAAACGTTTTGCTCAAACCATCGATTTCCACTGCCGGTACATCGCTTCTATCCAGTTCCATCCAGATGCCTCCTTATACGATCTCATACGATGCGGTAGCATGTAACATCCAAAGATGGGTCGAACATAGGGGGGGCCTGTTAGGTGGATATTTCTGAGGTGTGAGTTTTTTGTTTCAACGTTGTCTTAAAACGGCAAAAACGGAGAAAGTCTCTCAGCAGTATACTTCGATTCCGCTGTTTGTGCGTCAGCAAAAAGTAATCACGCCGCATTTTTAGATAGGGTGTCGGCAATTCCATCAGCGATCCGGCCAAAAGCTCTTTTCCGATGGCCAGGCGGGACAGGCAGCTCAAACTGTGTCCCCGTTCCACCGCCTGCTTGATCGCTTCGGGGCTTTCGAACTCCATTGCAATGTTTAGGGATTTCAAATGGTCCGGCAACGCGGATAGAAATACTTCCCGCGTACCGGATCCTTCTTCCCTCATGGTCCAGGGGTACCGGACAAGATCTTCCGGAGCACATTGTGATTTCTGAGCGAGAGGGTGATCCGGAGCCGCAAAAACGCACAATTCATCCTTCAGCCAAAGGCTGCTTTGAATATGGATATTACTGCAGGTTCCGGCAATCAGTCCGATATCGATGGTAAAATTTTCAATTTTGGAGATGATCACCTGTTTATTCCTGCAATCCACTTCCATTTTTATGGAGGGGTGCGAGGTGGCAAAGCGGTCAAGGATTTCAGGCAGGACATAATTGGCGATCGTCAAACTGGCGCCGAGTCGCAGGGTGCCGCTAAGCTGATTTCTTCCACTTAAAAACAGTTCGTTCAGCTCCCTTGCGTTCACCAGAAGAAGTTTTGCCCGGGGCAGCAGGGTTCGGCCCTGTGCATTCAACAGAATCTTTTTTTTCCATCGGTCGAACAGTCTGACGTCCAGCTTTGATTCCATTTCCGACAGGCTTTGGCTGACCGCCGACTGGGAGATCCCAAGGGTTTGGGCGGCGGCCAGCGTGCTGCCCGTTTCTGCCACTGCAACAAATACGCCGAGTTGTTTAAGAGTAAAGTCCATCCTGTTGGATTCCGCGTCCGGGTTATCGGTTTTTCTGATCAAGAATATTAATTTAAATAAGTTATATGCATATTTAATTAACGCTAAAAACATGTTTGGTTAACATTGCAGCCGTAAAATTCCCACCATATCCTTTGGGATCCCATTGTCCGTCGATCGGATCCTGTCGAATTAATCATCTGATATCCAAGGAGGCTTCAAATGAAGAACGTCACAATTGGTTTTGTGTGGGTACTGAGTCTAATCATCGCCGTCGGGATGACACCGGTGTCGGCCGCTGCAAAAGCGCAGAAACAGCGCATCGCGGTCACGGATATCGAAGGGCTGGAGATGCTGCAACGTGAGTTCGGCGCTTTTAGGGATGTTTTATCGCAGAAACTGGGCAAGGAGATCGAATTCTACCCGGTGCCCAATCGGACTGCCGCCGTCGAAGCCGTGAAATCCAAAAATGTCGATTTTGTTCTGACCGGACCTGCGGAATATGTGGTTTTTAAAAAGCTGACCAACGCCGAGCCGGTGATTGGATTCTCCCGGCCGGACTATTTCTGCTCCATGGTCGTCCTTGCCGATAGCGGCATCAACAGCATTGAGGACCTTAAAGGGAAGAAGATTGCCATCGGCGGTGTCGGCTCCACCTCCAAACATCTAGCTCCCATGCAGATCCTGGCGGACAATGGCCTTGCGCCGCTGGAGGACGTAAAAATAGTCCATACCAGCGTGGACCTTGGCTGGCAGGCCCTCAAAAGGGGCGACGTGGCGGCCTGGGGTATGACCACGGATAAATTTATTAAACTGAGAAGCCGGGACAAAGACCTTCAGCCCGGCGCTTTCAAGGTGATCGCCCGGGGTCCCGATCTGCCCAACGATGTGCTGTTGGCGGCTAAGCATGTTGATTCGCAGACCATCGAAGCGGTGAAAACCGTTTTTACAAAGTACTCGGACGAGCTGGTAGCGGCGATCCTGAAAGGGGAAGACAATAAAAAGTATGCGGGGATGAAGTTCATCCCCTCCGTTAAAGACACGGATTACAATTACGTGCGCTCCATGTACCAGACCATCGGATATCCCAAGTTTGCATCATTTGTGGAATAGGAGACGTATTGTTCTGGCACACGGAAACAGATGAAACCGATGCAAGGCTCACCGATGCCGACCAGATACAGCTGAAGGTTTCTTCACTGTCAAAATCATATCCCGGGCGTGGAACGGTACTCGACAACGTCTCGTTCCGCGCCACACGGGGGTCCGCCATCGCCCTTATCGGTGGGAACGGCAGCGGCAAATCCACCCTGCTGAGATGTTGCCTTCGGCTCATCGAGCCGGATCAAGGGGACATTCTACTCCTACGCCAACGCATCACTGCCATGAATGGCAGCCGGCTGAGGAAGTTGCGATCGCGGGTCGGGCTGGTGTTCCAGCGCCACAACCTGGTGCCGAGGCTTACGGTGTTGACCAATGTGATTCACGGCGCAATGGGTCGGGCATGCGGTATAAGAACTTGGTTTCAAGGGGTTGCACCGCGCAGACTAAGGGAAGAAGCGATGATGTGCCTCGAGAAGATCGGCCTTTCGCATCTGGCCTGCTGCCGGGCGGACCAGCTATCCGGTGGCGAGTCGCAACGGGTGGCCATCGCCAGAGCGCTGATGCAACGGCCCCGATTGATGATGGCGGATGAGCCCGTCGCCAGCCTCGATCCAAAGGTGGGGCGCGAGGTCATGGACCTTTTTATCGAATTGATCAAAGAAGAGAATCTGACCCTTTTGTACGTGTCTCACGACCTGGATCATGCCCTTCACTATTCCGGAGAACTGCTTGGCCTGCGCGATGGCAGGCTGGCGCTTCAGGGCAAAACATGCAACTTTTCCAGATGTGACCTGAATGAAATCTATCACTGATCGAAACGATAGCATGCCTCCGGGGTTTCCGGATCGGTTCAGTCTGCCGCCGGCCTGGAAGTTCATGGTTTATCTGGGTGCGCTGGCCTTTTTGATCTGGTCCTTTAAAGGGGGCGGCCTCTCATTGCCGGATCTGCTCAAAGGGATTCCGAACATGATCCGTTTGGTTCGTGAGATGACGCCTCCGGATCTGGGGCGCATCCAGAATATCTCAATGGCCATTCTCGAAACATTCCAGATGGGGATTGTCGGTGCCTTCATCGGTATTGTCATCAGTTTCGGGCTGGCGATTCTGGCTTCCCGGCGTAATACCCCGCACCCTTTCGTTTATTATGCGACCCGCTTTGTCATCGCCTTTTGCCGATCGGTTCCGGATCTGGTTTGGGCGGTATTATTCGTCGCTTCCGTCGGTCTGGGGGTGTTTGCCGGAACCCTCACCATTATTGTGGATACGATCGGATTTTGCGGTAGATTTTTCGCAGAGGCGATGGAAGATGTCGATACCGGGCCGGAAGAGGCCCTCAAGGCCATTGGTGCCAACCGGTTGGATATTGTCATGGCTGCCATCGTACCGGCGGCTATACCTTCATTCGTCAACTCTTCCTTATTTGCCCTTGAAAAAGCGGTTCGCTCATCGGTGGTACTCGGTTTGGTAGGGGCCGGTGGAATCGGCATCGAACTGAAAGTGGCCATGGATATGTTCGAGTACCAATCGGCCGCCACCATCATTCTTTCTATTTTTCTTCTTGTGGTGGTGGTGGAACAGTTCAACACATACGCCCGCAGCCGCTTTACCTGATCCTGACCGGTGTTACTTCCACGATCTACGAAAAGCATAGGTTTGGGGTTTTATTGGAGAGGTATGACTAAATATGGCACATTTATCCTGTGATAAAACGATCATTCTGATGATCGATGGGTTCGACATGGCCTACTTTCGCGAAACCGACATGCCGGTGATGCAGCAAATGGCGCGCGCCGGGTTTTTCAAATCGGGCAGTGCCATTTTTCCCTCTCTGACAAACGCCAACAACATTTCCATCGCCTGCGGTGCATGGCCGGATGTACACGGCGTTACCACCAACAATTATTATGACCCGGATCAAAACCAGGCGATATATCTGGAGGATGCCTCTTTTTTGTGTGCGCCCACCATTTTTGAAAGGGTTCAGTCTGCCGGAAAGGATTCCGTGTTGCTGACATGCAAATCCAAGACGGCCAAAATTCTCGGGCACGATGCAGCTTTGGCTGTTGCAGCGGAATCCCCTTCTCAGGAGGTGTTGAATCGTTACGGGGCGCCGCCGCCCATGTATAGCATGGAAGTCAACTACTGGTTGTTCAAGATCGCTCTTGACTTGCTGGAATCCTCGAATAATATCGGGCTGATATATATCCATACCACTGATTATCCCATGCACATGTGGCCACCGGACGCGCCGCAGTCCCAGACGCACATGAGGGCGATCGACACATTTCTTGCCAGGCTACATGAAGCCGCCCCCGATTTTAGCATCGCCCTTACAGGGGATCACGGCATGAATGGCAAATCCAGATGCTGGGATCTTTCAAAGGCATGCCGGAACCGGGGTGTACCGCTGAAATTCGCCGTTTCTCCGGTAGCCGATCGCCTGGTGAAGCATCATGGTGGGTTTGGCGGTGTCGCCTATGTCTATCTCCATCACCCACGGGACCTTCAGATGGCCGCCGACACCCTATTGGGACTCGAGGGGGTGGAAAATGTTCTGGACCGGGATACGGCGGCCCATCGATTCAATCTCATGCCGTCTAGAATCGGTGATCTTGTGGTGCTGCCGGATATCGATACAGTATTCGGAGACCTGCTCGGAGAAAACGAAACCCTGCCACCCGGGTACAGAAGCCATGGATCCCTTTATGAAATGTCCATTCCACTGATGCTTTTCAACGGTGGGAACCGTCTTCCCCGCTACCGGGGACTCAACTACAACTTAGACCTGACCCGCTTTCTTTTTGAAACGGCGGATTAAGACCCTACCGAATCCTTTTTTTGACGACATCGGAATCGAAAAGGCGGTGTGAAAAAAAAGCGGAAATCGCGTGTAGGGAACGGGAGAAGTGGATATGATCGGAAATGAGCAAAGAGTGCTGATCGCCATGGTTGACGGTCTGGATATGGCATATGTCGAACAGAGTCGCATGCCCAATTTTCATGCATTGGCAGAAAAAGGTTTTTTCAAGGAGGTGTCCGGCGTCTTCCCAAGCGTCACGAACGTCAATAACGTTTCCATCGCCTGTGGCGCATGGCCCACCGAGCACGGCATTACGGCCAACTCTTATTATGACGAAAAATCGGGCAAGCCGGAATATATGAATTCGGCGGACTTGATTCGCTGTCCGACAGTATTTCGACGGGCCGGTGCAATGGGCATACCATCCGCTCTTCTTACCTGTAAAAAAAAGACCCTCGAACTTTTTCACAATGATGTCACCATCGGCATCGCCGCCGAGGCACCCGAACCGTGGGTCGTGGAAACCTATGGAAAACCGGCGGACATCTACAGTTTGGAAATCAATTACTGGCTGTGGGAAACGGCCGTTTCTCTGCTTCGGGACCGCCCGGATATCAAGCTGCTTTACGTACACACGACCGATTATCCCATGCATGCCTTTGGGCCGGAAACCGATCCTTCCCAAGAGCATATGGAAACCCTCGATCATCTGATCGGGGAGGCCGTGGCGGTGGCTCCGGATGCCGCGATTTTAGTGACGGCGGATCATGGAATGAATTACAAAAAGCAATGCTGGGATCTTGGGAGGGTACTTTCGGAAAAAGGGATTCCGCCCCGGTTTGTCCTGTCTCCCGAAAGGGACTATTATGTCGTGCACCACCGAAATTTCACCGGCTGTTCCTGGGTGTGGCTCCGCTCGCCGGAAGAGGCCGGACTGACGCTCGAAACTTTGGAATACTTAGATGGGGTGGAGGAGATCCTGACGCGCAAAGTCGCTGCCGAACGGTTTCACCTGATTCCCGAACATCTCGGAGATTTCGTGGTGTTTGGCGACAGGGACACCATGTTCGGAGAGATGGACGTTTCTTACGAACTGCTTCCCGCCACCTATCGCGCCCACGGCTCCCTCCACGAGATGCGCCTGCCTATTGTCATCTATAACCAGCAGGGTAACCTGCCGGCCCCGGATGAGTTCAACGTGAATCTGGATCTGACCCGGTTTTTGTACAGATAATCGTGATGAATCCGCTGGCAGTTTCCCTGGGTTTTTTCGCTTTTATCATGGTCGAGCTATCGATCCTGTTTCTCGGGATCAGCACCCTGGTCGGCCTGGCACTTCAATATATATCGGAAGAACGGCTTCGGAACTGGCTGTCGGGCAAGGGCGTGCTCGGGAATGTCATAGGGGCGGGCATCGGCGGTTTGACACCATTTTGCGCCTGCTCGACCATCCCGCTGACCGTGGGGATGCTCAAGGCCCGGGTTCCATTCGGGTCCGTGATGTCTTTTGTGGTGGCCTCTCCGCTATTGAACCCCGTTGTAATGGCCATGATGGTCGCCCTTTTGGGACTCAAAGCGGCCCTCATTTACGGGATGGTCACCTTCTCGGCGGCCGTTGGGTTCGGGATGCTGTTGCAGCGGATCGGTTTTTCGCGACACGTGAAGAATGTACAGGTGACGGGCGGGAAAAATTATGCGATTGCTGCCGGCGGGTTTGGGCATCGGGTCCGACTCGCTTTTGCAGACGCCTGGAACGATTTTAAGGGGGTGCTGCCCTATCTGGTCATTGGCGTGGCCATTGGAGCGGTGATCAAAGGATATGTGCCCCAGGATCTGGTCATCCGGATTGCCGGTCCGGACAACCCGCTTGCTGTACCGGTGGCGGCCATCATCGGCATCCCCCTTTACATCCGGGCCACCACGGCCATCCCCATCGGTCTGGCCCTGATACAGAAAGGGATGGGAACAGGAGCGGTGATCGCCCTGATAATCGGGGGCGCCGGGATGGCCATTCCGGAAATGAGCCTGCTGGCCAGTATTTTCAAAACCCGCCTGGTGAGCGCTCTGGTCAGTGTCATCTTTATCACCGCCGTTGTGGCGGGCTATCTGTTCAATATGATTTAATTCGGCACAGCCCGATTAGATATCTTTCAGAAATCTGTTACGTCCGGGAAAAAGGAGCGTGCACCATGGTAAAAAAAGAGAAAGGGTTTCTGGCGAAGCTTTTCGGAAAGAAGAAAAACAGTTGCTGCAGCGTTAAGATTGAAGAGGTCGATCCTAAAACGGAAGACCGGATTGACCCGACAGCGGAAACCCCATCGAAATGCTGTGAGGGAAACCATCATAGCAAGGATTAGCCACGCCCGATCAGGTGGATAGAGACGGAATTTATCTTTCTTTTATACAGTTTAAAGTAGAAGGCGAAATCACTTCCGTGTTAACCCCCAGCATTATCGCGTGAACGGGGCCAGGCTGAGGGCCATGTCCCGGGCGTGATTGCGGCCCATGTCGTTTAAGGGAACGAACCCCTGCTCCGACTGGGACATCAGATATCCCTCCGGCCCGATGGTGCGGTCGTTTGTGAGTTCGTAGAGAAATTTCTGCAGTCCGTTCACCGCGCTGACATGTTTGGTTTTAACATATACGTACAGTGACCGTGTGAGGGGGTAGGATCCGTTTTGGATCGTCTCTTCGGTGGGATGGATGCCATTGATTTTGTTTCCGGCGATCAGGTCGCGGTTCTCCAAAAGAAATGAATACCGGGTGACGGCAAAGGCTTTCGTGTGCGTCTGAAGCCAGTCCAGTACGGTATATTCGCTTCGGGGACTCGCGATCAATGCATCGTCGGTCCGCAGGCTGTGACAGAAGGCAAAACGCTCGGTCATGTTAAGGGTGTCCTGTCCCGGGGTTACACGGCATCCGGGCACCATCACCAGCCGCATAAAATCGTCATAGGTGCCTGAAGCGGCAGGGGGGGCGATGATCCGGATGGGATCATCCGAAAAAGCCGGATCGATCTCCCGCCAGTTTGAGCGGGTGTTTTTGACAACGCTGCCATCTTTCAGCCGATTCGCCGCCAGTGCAGCAAAAAGCGTGGGAGGTGTGAAATCGAAGATTTCGCCGTCACGGCTGTTGGCCACCACAATGGCATCGCGTCCGAATTTGATCTCGGTGATCGCGGCCACCCCGTTTTTCTTGCAGATGTTGAATTCGGCTTCGGTGATCTTCCTGGGCGTTATATTGATATCAGGATATTCAAATCCGATGCCGTCGCAGAACAAGCGGAAACCATAACCGCTGCCGGTCACTTCCAAAGCCGGCGTCGGAAGCTCTGATTTGACGCTGAAGGTCCGAGCCACGGTTTCGATTATCGGCAGCACCTCCTGTGAACCGACGATACGAATACGGTCCCTGGAATGTGCAAATGTCGCGGTCAATAGGAATAAACAAAGAGATAGGAGAAACGTTCTCGTCATTCAAAAGGCTCCTTGGTAGGAAAACACAATATTTTATGCAAGGTTCATCAAAATTAAGCGTACTTACGGTAATGTAATGTGGCGCTTAAAACCAAGAATCATTGGGTTTATTGAGCCAGATTTACTCACCCGTCACTGACTCCCCCATGTAGGGTTTGCCGTATTCAATATAGTAAATATTTTCGGCCATGTTGGTGATGTGATCACCAATCCGTTCACAACTGCGGGCCGCCGATATCAGACCCGTATAATCTCCGGCATTCCCCGGTTCCAGATGATTTCGAACCCGGTCGAATAGGTCGGTATAGATCTCATCGATAAAATCGTCGCGGTGCCAGACATCCACGGCCAATTTCGCGTCCATCTTCTCGTAGGCGATGATGACGTCTTTCAGCATCTCATGGCCGATTCCGGCCATTTCGGCGATGAGCGGAATGAATTCGACTTCCGGCGATTGTTTCGGATTGTCGAGGTGTTTCACGATATTGACCGCGTAATCCCCGATACGCTCCAACTCGGAGAATATTTTGAGAGAAGAGATGACCGCGCGCAGATCGACCGCCACAGGCTGGCGTTGTGCCAACAACAGGATGATCCGTTCCTCAGCCTCTAAATGCATCCGGTTGATATTTTCGTCCTGGTGGATCACATTGGCGGCCAGTTCACTGTCTGCCGACGTAATCGACCGGACGGCGTCTGAAATCTGTTGTCCTGCCGCAGCCCCCATCTCCGCTACCCTGTTTTTGAGGCTTATCAGCTCTTCATCATATGATTTAACGATGTGGTCCCGTTCCATAATCTCCTTATCGTCCTTTCAGAAGCATCGTTAACCGAACCGGCCGGTGATGTAGTCCTCTGTTAACTGGTGCCTGGGATTGGTGAATATCCGCTTGGTCGGTCCTACCTCGATGAGATCCCCCAGATGAAAGTAGGCGGTGCGTTGGGACACCCGGGAGGCCTGCTGCATGGAATGGGTGACAATGGCGATGGTATAATGCTCCCGCAACTCGTCGATGAGGTCTTCTATCACGGCCGTGGCGATGGGATCCAGCGCCGAGCACGGCTCGTCCATCAGAATTATTTCAGGGCTCACCGCAATGGTTCGGGCAATACACAACCGCTGTTGCTGTCCACCGGACAGACCGGTTCCCGGCTGATCCAGACGATCTTTCACCTCCTCCCAGAGTCCGGCCTTTATCAGAGAGGTTTCGACAATTTCATCCAATTCGCCTTTACTTCCGTTCAATCCGTGAATCCGCGGCCCGAAGCAGATGTTGTCGTATATCGACTTGGGGAAGGGGTTGGGTTTTTGAAAAACCATACCCACCTGGGCGCGCAGGGGCACGGCATCGATCTTACTGCCGTAGATATTGACGTCGTCGAGGGTGATTTCACCGGTGACCCGGCATCCGTCGATGGTGTCGTTCATCCGATTAAGACATCTGATAAACGTGGATTTACCACAACCGGAAGGGCCGATCATGGCGATCACCTCATTGCGGCCGATATCAAGGGAAACGTCCTTGATGGCATGCTTGTCGCCATAATAGACATTTACGCCTTTGCATCGCATCCGTGGGTTTTCGATGGTGATGTCTCCCACCGTCTGGCGGTTCTCCCGGCTGACAATCTGACGCTCCGGCAAAGGTTCTGTGACATCCGGTGCACGATCGCCATTGCCTTTACTGAATGTTGGGTTGGAGGGTTCCATTGTGTTAATTGAATCCTTACATCTTTTTAGTGCCCATCCTGAAACGGCATCTTTCGGCCCCTGGCGGCGTCCTCGATCGCTTTCAATCCTCGAAATAGCAGGCTATTCCTGCGGGTGAAAACTCTCTCGATCCTTGCCAGGAACCAAAATCTACCATTTCCGGGTGGACACTATTTATTAAATTTTACCAACGCCGTTCAAAGCGCTTTCTTAGAAATACTGCCGTCGCGTTCATGGCGATAAGAAAAGCCAAAAGCACCATGATGGCAGCAGATGTCCGCTCCACAAAAGCGCGTTCCGGACTGTCCGCCCAGAGAAAGATCTGAACCGGCAATACGGTGGAGGGATCGGTAAACCCGCCCGGTATATCGACGATAAACGCCACCATTCCGATCATCAAAAGCGGCGCCGTCTCCCCCAGGGCCTGGGCCATGCCGATAATCGTACCGGTGAGCATGCCGGGCATGGCCAATGGCAGGACATGGTGCATTACCATCTGGGTCTTCGAAGCCCCGATCCCCAATGCCGCTTCCCGGATGGAGGGAGGAACCGACTTTAAAGACGCCCGGCTGGCGATGATAATGGTGGGCAGGGTCATCAGCGTGAGAACCAGTCCGCCCACCAGCGGAGCGGAGCGGGGCAGTCCGAAAAAATTAAGAAAAACCGCCAGCCCCAGCAAGCCGAACACGATGGAGGGGACGGCGGCCAAATTGTTGATATTGATTTCGATGAGGTCCGTCCATCGGTTGGTCGGCGCAAACTCCTCCAGGTAGATGGCGGCCGCCACACCGATGGGGAAGGAGAGGATCAAGGTGATGGCCAGGGTGTAGAAGCTTCCCACCGCAGCTCCCCAAATACCGGCCAGTTCCGGCTCCCTCGAATCGCCGGCAGTAAAAAAGGTGGTGTTGAAACGCTTTTCCACGCGACCTGCGGCTGTCAGATGGTCGAGCCAGGCCAACTGGTTGTCTTTCAGTCGCCGTTCCCCTTCCGGCACGTCCCGGTCGAAATGGCCTTTGACGAACATGTCCACATCATCGTCTGCCGGCACCCAAATTTTCAAGGTTTTTCCGATCACGCTGGGATCCTTAAGGGCCGTATCCCGCAGGTAATAAGCGGCTCCGGAACTGACCAATTTGTACAAAAGGCGCTTTTCCCTTCGATCCTTCACCTCTGGAAACATCCCGCGAAGGGTCTTTTTAACCAGTCCGGGATAATCGGCTGTTCTCAAAGAATCATTACTGAGGATCTCAGGGTTGAAATAGACCTCCAACTGGACATAGGTCTGCTGGAAGGCCGTGTAGCCATTTCCTACGATGCTGGTAAAAAGGAGCAGCAGAAAAAAGAGACTGGTCAGAATTGCAGCAAAACCGAGCATGCGGAACCGTTTCTCGGCACGATAGCGTTTGGCCAGGCCTTCATTGACGATATCCATGGTTCGTCCACGGACCCGGAACCCTTCTTGTGTGGCGGCGATCGTATTACTCATATTGCTCTCTGTATTTGCGGACCACGTACAATGCGATGACATTCAGGCACAAAGTGACGACAAACAGCATCAGGCCCAGGGCAAAGGCAGCCAGGGTTTTGGGGCTGTCGAACTCCTGATCCCCCACCAGAAGCGTCACGATCTGGACCGTTACCGTGGTCACGGCTTTCAAGGGGTTGACGGTTAAATTGGCAGCCAATCCAGCGGCCATCACCACAATCATGGTTTCTCCAATGGCCCGGGAGACTGCCAACAGAACGCTGCCCACAATGCCGGGCAGTGCGGCCGGCAGGATGACCTGCCGAATCGTTTCCGAACGGGTGGCCCCCAGACCATAGGCACCATCCCGCAGGGCCTGGGGCACGGCATTGATCACATCGTCTGACAGGGAAGAAACAAACGGGATGATCATCACCCCCATCACCAGGCCTGCGGCGAGCGCGCTTTCAGATGAGACATCCAGGCCGATGCTGCCCCCGGCATTTCGAATCATGGGGGCAACCATCAGGGCGGCAAAAAAACCGTAAACCACTGTGGGAATGCCAGCCAGGATCTCCATCATCGGCTTAACGGCGGACCGAAAGGCCGGGTTTGCATACTCCGAAAGGTAGATGGCGGACATCAGGCCGATGGGAACGGCCACCACCATGGCGATTCCCGAGATCAGCATCGTTCCCATGAGAACCGGTATGGCACCGAATGCCCCCGAAGCGCCAACCTGGTCGGAACGGATGGCCATTTGCGGGCTCCATTCCAGGCCAAAGAAAAAATCCATCGGGGGTACCGCCTTGAGAAAACGAATGGCCTCGTAAAGTACGGACAGCACGATGCCGATGGTCGTGAAAATGGCAATGGTAGAACAGGTGATGAGCACAATCCGGATGATCACCTCGACCTGATTGCGTGCCCTCAGCTTCGGTTTGATCCGGTACCAGACCATGCAGACACACAGCATGGCCAGCGCGAGGGTGCTGACGGTTAAAGCCGCATTGCCGGTGGCGGTGAGGCTGCGGTAATGGTCGGCCGCCGCCTTCATGGTTTTATTGATTTCCCCAGACACAATGTTGCCGTTCACCAAATTGGCAATGTCGTTGATTACCAGGTTGAGCCTGTCGGCGGGCAGGCTGCGTATCTCCGGCGGCAGGTCAGTAACCACCAATTGGGTAACGATGCTGGGTTGAAACGCCAGCCAGAATCCGTAGATGACAAATGCCGGAATTCCACACCATAGCGCCGTCAGGGCGCCATAGTACGCCGGCCGGGAGTGCATGTCCTTTATTTTAGATGCACCGCCGGCAACCGAGAATGCGCGCTTCCGACCGACGTAGTAAGCGACTGCCGTCAGCGCCAATAGAACGGTAAAAAGAGTTGTTGGAGACATTTTTCAGACTTTATCTACGAGTTAATAATCAGATCCTTATGCATCGTTCAATTGGCTGGTTCAGGTGAATGAGTCAAAGAAGAACCTGCGATCATTCTGATGTGAAGCATTTCCAGAGAACGGATGCCGCAAAAAACCGACTGATCGCCAACATAAATCGCTTTTATTAAGGATTTGTTAGAATTTTGCGGGATCTTTATGAGGGAGTCCACAAAATGGCGTTTCCGAGGCCCGATTTTGAAATGAAAGCGGGAAAAACTGGTGGCGTCGCTTTATTTGTGCTGTCCGGGAAATATGATTCTAGCAAAATTCAAACATCAAGCTAACAATAAAATGCCAGAGGTAACGGCTTATTTATTATCAATAATTGGAAGAGATTGGATCTATTGTCCGAAGAAAGGGTGGCAATGGAATCTCGAAAAATGACGACCCGCCGGCTCATCCCATTCGCCATGATGTTGATGATTTTATGGGGAACCGGGAATGCCCATGCCCATGCCGTTTTAAAGATTGTGACCGTTCCCTGGCAGAAAACCGAAACCCTTGAGCATATATATGCACCGTTGATCGAACTTGTGGGCCGAAAACTGGAGACAACCGTCCAACTGACCATTGCAGGGGCATATAAAGAAGTGGGGGAACGTCTTCACCACCGGGCCGCTGACATCGGTATCACGGGTGGCAACGCCTATGTCGAAGCGAAGGAGGCCTATCCGGAACTGATCTATCTTGCCACCTGCAAACAACCGGACGCCTACTACTACAGCCTTATCATTACCCACGTGTCATCCGATATCCGGACCATTTCCGATCTTGTCGGTAAGAGCTTTGGTTACACGGACATCAAATCAACTTCAGGATATGTCTATCCGCGACTGATGCTCAAAAACGCCGGCATGGATCCCCGGACGATTTTCAATAAGACCTATTTCCTCAACAAACACGACAAAGTGTACGATGCTGTCGGCAAAAAAGTGATCGACGCCGGCGGTGTGAGCATTACGATGTGGGATCGGGCTGTAAAGAGAAACGGAAATGTCTATCGGATTCTCAGCCGTTCCGAACCGATTCCCCGTAATGCGATCATCGCAGGTTCTCATCTGCCGGAAAACCTGGTGAACCAATTGCGTGTCATCCTTGAGCAGGCTGAAAAGGACCCGGTTTTTAGCACCAAAAGCAACGTTTTGAAGGGGTTTTTGATTAAAAATGACGCCTTTTACAATATTGTCAGACAGGCAAAAGAGACATCGTTAAGGCCGTAAAAATGCGCTCAAGTCTGATTCATCAGATCTTTATCTTCATTCTCGTCCCTGTGGTATGCGTCGTCGGGTTCACCTATTTTCAAGTCCATTCCCTGCTCCATCATCTCAAGACCCACCTGGAATCCGACCTGGAAAACACCCTCACCTTGGTGGAGCGAGAGCTACAGTTGATCGCCGATACCACCAACCAACTGGTTGACATGATCTCCCGCAGCGAGTCGGTGGTGCGAGCCTACAAAAACCGACAGGCGGATTTTCTTTTCAGGTGGGGCAGTCGGCTGGTTGTTTCTAAACTCGTCGACCGGGTGATCTTTATCGACCACGATGGTGTCGTACTGACCCGGGGACATGATGAGTATTTATTTAACGACACCCTTTCGGACAACCCATTTTTTTTCCAGGCAAAATCAGGAGAGACCTTCTCCGGTATCGCCAAATTTGAAGGAAACCTGTCTCTGATCACTGTAAAACCGATGATGGAATATGGATCCATTTTTCACGGTGCGGTCGTTGTCACTAAAAATATAGTGCCGGATGTGCTCGACAGATTGGAAGCGGGCCTCGACATTTCACTGATGATCCATCCGGAGCCAAATGACCCATCCCCTTCCAGTGAAAAGGCGGAAGGGGTTTTTCAAATCTCTAAAAAACTGGGGTTTCCAACATTAGCCGCACCGCCCTATTTCATCACGATCACAAAAGATTATAAAAAAGAACTGGATAGATACCGGATGATTCGATTTGGAATCATTCTGGTGACCATCTCCGTCACCTGTATCGCGATGTTTTTCGTTTACATCTCAGTCCGTTATCTTCTTAAGCCCATCCGAACCCTCCATCGATGGTTGGAAGCCTACAACAATGGGGATATGGCCACGGAAAGGCTAAGCCATGAATTCGAAGCGTTTCGAAACCGCAAAAATGAGCTTGGTCTTATTGCCAAAGAGGCCTTTTCGACCCTGCAGGAACTTGAATCCACCCGGTCTCAATTGGCATCCAGCAACAAGGCTTCGATCCAGAGCAAGGAAAAAGCCTTGAAGGCGAATCGAGAATTACAGCATCTTTCCCAAAACCTGGAAAAACTGGTTGCCGAACGGACCCGGGAGCTTTCCAGTAAGTCTGATTTGCTCGAAAAAGAGGTGGTGGATCGCCAGCTAGCGGAGCAGGAGAGCCGGGCGTTGAAAAACCGGTTGCAGGGAATTTTTGATGCGATGCCCTCCGTTCTCATTGGGATTGACGCATCGGGTCATGTGATCCATTGGAATAAAGCGGCCCAAGATGTCAGTTCGGTAACAGATCAAAAGGCCATTGGTATTGATCTTGAAAGCGCCCTTCGATTTTTCGGTGTCGCGGATAACCCGCTACCGGATGACATCACCGCTCGGCCTCGCCGTCAGAGTGTCAAATTGAACGGAAAAAAGAGATATTACGATATCAGTACCTATTCCTTCGCGTCGGATACCAACGCCGGTAAAGTGATCCGAATCGATGACGTCACCACTCACGTTCTTTTGGAGCAGGAGCTCTTCAAGACCGAGAAATTAAAGGCCATCGGCGTCCTCGCCGGCGGGATCGCCCATGATTTCAACAATCTTTTACTATCCATATTGGGCAATATCAATCTTGCCATGGTTGGCGGGGATCTGGACGGGAAAGTAACATCCTACCTGAAAAGTGCCGAAACGTCCTGCATTCAGGCCAAATCCCTTACCCAGCAGCTGCTGACCTTTTCCAAGGGCGGAGATCCGGTTAGGGAGGAGGCCGGATTGGGCGAAATCCTTAAAGAGGCGGCGCAGTTTGCCATCACCGGCTTCAATTCAGTATGTCGATTTTCCATCCCTTCTGATCTCTGGTCCGCGCATATCGACAAGGCCCAGATTGGCCAGGTGATTCAAAATCTCGTTCTCAATGCCAGCCAAGCCATGCTGGAAGGGGGAGAAATTAATCTGAGCTGCAACAACCTGAGGTCAGAGGAGGACCGGCGTATCGATCACCTCAAACCGGGGGCCTATATCCGGATTGCCATTTCAGACAATGGTCCGGGCATTCCCTCGAAACTGATTGAAAAAGTCTTCGATCCCTATTTTACGACCCGGGAAGACGGAAACGGCCTGGGGTTGGCGATCTGCTACTCGATCATGAAGAAGCACGACGGCCATATTGCCATAGCGTCCACTATAGGGGAGGGAACCACCTTCTTCCTGTATCTTCCGGCGTATGAAACCTTCGAAAATGTCAAAACGGAGCAACTCAGTCCCATCGCCCAAAACCGGGGCGTCCGGAAGATACTCGTCATGGATGATGAAGAGATCATACGGAAAACCATGGGGGCGATGCTGGAAAAACTGGGGCATCGGGTTGAATTTGCCGAGGACGGTGAAACCTCGATCTCACGCTACCAAAAAGAGTTTGATTCCGGCACGCCTTTTGACATTGTGTTCATGGACCTAGTGGTGAAGCACGGAATGGGCGGCAAAGAGGCGGTGAAACGTATTTTACAGATCGATCCCAAAGCAAACGTGGTTGTTTCCAGTGGATATTCCAACGACCCGATCATTGCGAATTTCGACAAGTTCGGTTTTACAACTGCCATCGCAAAACCGTTTACGTTGAAGGACCTTGCGTCGACCATTGAAAAGATAACGCGTCTATACTGATATCGGTTTTTGTTGGACGCTATTTTTTTATTAATATAATGAATCTGGCAGATCCCTGGTCAATATGTGATTCTGGTGGCGGAAAGTGATGAAACGGCGGTTATTTCTTTTGTTCGAGTGTGTCGGATTGTTTTACATAACACCGATTTTATTATACGGAATTCGCCGCCATCTTGCTTTCAATGTAGTGCCCCTTTTGATCGTAGGGGCTTCGGTTTGCAGTTTTTATCTGAAAAAATCCGGCCATTTCGATTGGCGCACTTTCACCAGGCTTAAAGATAGTAAGGCGCATGCAGCATCTATATTGGGCTTTTTTGCCATTGCCGGGGCCACTCTAACGGGTATCACTTACGTTTGGCTGCCGTCTTTGTTTTTTTCTTTTCCCAGCAGCAAACCGATATTGTGGGGCGTAGTGATGCTATTATATCCATTGCTGGCGGCATTGCCCCAGGAAATCGTCTTTAGATGCTTTTTTTTTTTGAGCGGTATGACTTATTGTTTCCCAATCGACACATGTTGATTCTGTTTAATGGCGTGAGCTTCGGGTTGTTTCATTTGTTCTATGGAAACTGGGTCGCACCCATTATGTCCACATTCGGTGGCTGCCTGTTTGCTTATCGTTACCATGTATCACGGTCACTGCCGATTGTAACTGTGGAGCATGGATTGTGGGGCAATTTCCTTTTCAGTGTGGGGTTGGGATGGTATTTTTACAGTGGCGCCATCCATTGAAATCGAGGCGAATAACGGTTGCATGAGGGAACCCTCCGTGAACTTTGAAAATCTCTTGAAATTCGCTGCGATCGATATCGGATCCAATGCGATCCGCCTGCTGCTGGCGGGTGTTCAGGAAAATGGCGGCAAGCCAGCGTTCCACAAGATGTCGCTCATCCGGATGCCCCTTCGATTGGGACCGGAAGCCTTTACTAAGGCACGGTTATCAGAATCGATGCAAGCGCAGCTAATGGAGACGATGTCCGGATTTGAACACCTGATTGCCGCATATCGACCACTCAATATCATGGCCTGTGCAACAGCCGCTCTTAGAGCCGCAACGAACGGCGTGGAGATCTGCAAACGGATACGGGGTGAAACCGGCATCCATATAGAGATCATCGATGGGAAACGGGAAGCACAAATTCTTCTTAAGAACAACTGCACCATGGGATTGGGTGAAATCCCAGACGCCTTGTTTGTAGATGTCGGCGGTGGAAGCACCGAACTATCCGTTTTGCATCAGGGCCGGATCGTTCAATCCGAATCTTTTCCCATCGGAACACTGCGTTCCGGGCTCGACACAGAAGCATCAAACGATTGGCTGGGCTTGCAGCGTTGGCTCGCCCGTTATCGCCCAAGTCTCGAATCGGGATTTGCCATCGGCAGTGGCGGAAACATCAACAAGATATTTTTCTTGGTCAACGGCACACGAGACCAGCCGATTTCCTATCGGCAGATACAGGACACCGGAAAGATGTTGGAAGCCATGTCGCTGGATCAACGGATTTCCCGTTTGGGATTGCGGCCGGATCGCGCGGATGTCATCGTCCCTGCCGCTTATATTTATCTCCGGGTGATGGAATGGGCCGGTATTCAAAAAATGATGGTTCCGATACTGGGCCTGGCGGACGGTATGATTCAGCTTTTATACAGCGATTATTTAGAGACACGAATGAATAACACCGGTACCGGGAACAGGAAATGAATCGAAAAAAAACTTCGACAAAAAAACAATCCGGGGTCGTTCCTTTTCGCATTATCGATGGAGAGGTTGAAATCCTGCTTGTTTCCTCGCGTGCCGGTAAGAAATGGACCGTTCCCAAAGGCGGAATTAAAAAGATCCTGTCCGCTTCTGAATCGGCAGTTGAAGAGGCTTATGAAGAAGCCGGCATCCGAGGCCGCCTGATCAGGCCCAACTTGGGACGTTTTGAGTACCGAAAGGGGGGGCGGCGACATCGGGTCAAAATGTTTTTGTTTGCCGTCACCGAGATGGCGTCCAATTGGCCCGAATCTGACTTTCGAGAGCGCCGTTGGATCCCTCTTTCAAAGGCTCAGCATGTCGCCAAGTTCAAGGGGTTGAGTAAAATTTTCGAAACGGCAGGGCAACGGATTGCTTCACTATAAAGGGGTTGTTGGAATTCCGTTCCCATACAAAGTCCTTAGCAATCGGCACCCCCCCTGGTTCATATTATCTCGCAGACTTCTTCTTTTTGTGAAACTTCTTCTGCCGCTTTTTGAGCAACTCCGGTCGCAGGGCGGATCCCCGGCCGGATAGACTCGGATTGGTCATGAAGAACTGGTGGGCATTGAAACGCCTTTTTGGGGTTGCCATGCGCACATAGCGGCCATCTGCATCCAACGACCAGCTCTGTTCGGTATCCCTTAAGTTCGCCACCATAATCTGATCCAGAATTTGCTGATGTACCGTCGGGTTTACCACCGGCACCAGGGTTTCGATCCGGCGGTCCAGATTGCGGGGCATCCAGTCCGCTGACGAAATATAAACCTTGGACTTGGCAGACGGTAGCCCGTGACCGTTGCCGAAACAGGCGATCCTGGAATGCTCGAGATATCGCCCCACGATCGATTTCACCCGAATATTATCGGAAAAGCCGCTGATCCCCGGTCGAAGGCAGCAAATTCCCCTTACGATCAGATCGATCTGTACGCCTGCCTGGGATGCCCGGTAAAGTGCGTCTATGATAACGGGATCCACCAGGGAATTCATCTTGGCCCAGATCTGGCCCGGCCTGTCCGCCCGGACATGATCGATTTCAGATTGAATGTCTTTTAATAACCGCTGACGCATGTCCAGGGGAGAGATGACCAGTTGTGCCAAATTCTGGGGCCTGGCATAGCCTGTCATATAGTTGAAAACCTGCATGACGTCGGCACAGATTTCGGGATCGCAGGTAAAAAACGAGAGATCCGTATAAATCTTGGCGGTAACCGGATGGTAGTTGCCGGTGCCCAGATGGGCATAGGATACGAGCCGATTTCCTTCCCGCCGGATGACCAGGGACAGCTTGGCGTGGATTTTCAGATCAATGAATCCGTACACCACCTGGGCACCGCTGATCTCCAGATTGCGGGCGAACTCGATATTGGCCGCTTCGTCAAACCTGGCTTTCAATTCCACCATGGCCGTTACATTTTTTCCGGCCTCGGCGGCTTCGGCAAGCGCCTGGACAATGGCGGAATCTTTGCTGGTACGATAGAGGGTCTGCTTGATCGCGACGACATCCTTGTCCTGGCTGGCCTGGCGGATGAATTGAACGACCACGTCGAAGCTTTCGTAGGGATGATGCACCACGATGTCCTTGGAACTGATGGCAACAAAACAATCCCCTCCGAAATCACGGATCCTTTCGGGAAATCGCGCGCGGTATCTGGGGAATAGCAGGTCGGGCCGTTCATTATTAATCAATTCCCCGGCATCTGACAAACCTACATATTTTGAGCAATAAAGGTCGGTCGGTCGAACCCCGAGGTTGTCCATAACAAGAGACTTGAGCTCTTCCGGCATCTGTTCATCGACGGTGAGGCAGACAACATTGCCCCGTCTCCGGCGGTTCAACGCCGATTTGAAGGTGCGGACCAGGTCTTCCGCTTCCTCGTCGATTTCAAGCTCGCTATCCCGAATGACCCTGAAACTGCCGCTGGCAAGGCACTGATAGCCGGGGAACAGCTTGTCCAGATACAGGACGACCAGTTGCTCAAGACGGATGTACCGTATGACGTTGCCCGGAAGGCGGACAAAACGCTTGAGTTGACTGGGCAGTATCAGCAAGGCGAACATGGCCTCATCGTCCGATTCATTTTTCAAGTCGAGGACCAGCCCATGACCCAAGTTGGGAATAAAGGGAAACGGGTGTGCCGGATCCACGGCGAGGGGACTAAGTACCGGAAAGATCTCTTCCTGGAATTCCCTGTCCAGCCAGGCACGATCAAACTCGGAAAGCTCGTCCGGTTTGGCCAGATGAATTCCTTCCTTTTCCAGTTCGCCCATCAGCCGGTTGATGCACTGATATTGCTTCCGGTTTAAATCGGCAATGCAATCATTGATGGCATTGAGCTGCTGCTCGGGGGTCATCTCATCCGGGCTTTCAGAGGTGGCGCCGGTGCTGATCTGCGCCTTGAGACCGGCCACCCGAACCATGAAAAATTCATCCAGATTGCTGGCGGATATGGCCAGAAACCGCAGCAGTTCAAGCAATGGATGAACCGGATTGGATGCTTCTTCCAGCACCCGACAGTTGAAATGTAGCCAGGACAATTCGCGATTGATAAATCTTTTCGGTGTTTTCAAATTGATTTGAAGAGGCTGCTGACCCTCTTTTTCAGATACCTCCGGATATTTTTTCCCCATGGTTGATCTCCTGCCGTCTGGATGAGTTGAAACCTGTTGAGGCTTTAACCCTAACATCGGTTTGTTACTGTTTTGTTAGGGCCGCGGCACTGGCAAATCCGGACCCCGTTCACCTCATCAACTCCTAATAATTATATGATGAAGTGTTCTTTTTGAACGCTACCAAAGGGGAATGGAAGGTGTTCTTTCCATAGATAACCGCCTTCTGAAAGCTTCGATGAATCATTATCAAGGTTTGACGTCATGGTACACTTGAGTACGGTACATGGTTTGCGGCTTCGATACATCATCGGTTTGAGCGCCATCGCGCTTTTGGTCACCGCCTCTTTCATCACCATGAAACGGGTGGTGTCCCGGCAACGCGACTACTCAAGCCTGGTCAATATAGCCGGCCACCAATCCGGTTTATCCAACCGCATTGCCTATTTTGCTAGCCTGATGGCCATCACCGATGATGAGTCCGTTTTCAACATGGCGCGCGCTCAGGTGGGGCGGGCCATTCACAAAATGAAATCCGCCCATGCGCGCCTTAGAAAAGGAGATCCGGCGGCCGGCATTCCGCACATCACCAACGACAACCTCACGATCATCTACGAAAATCCAATGGTCGGTCTGGATCTTGCGCTGAACCGTTTTTTGAGGCGGGCCGGAGAAGTGTATGAGAGCGATATGGCCAATCTCGACACGGAGTCTATTGCCTACATCTATGTGACCACATACGGACCCCATGTGCTGGATCCAATGCTAAATGCGGCCGTCGACGAATACGAGCTCATCGGCCGGCAGGCCATATTTAGAATCGAACGGTTTGAGCTCATCATTTGGCTCGCGACACTCGGCACTCTCCTTCTCGAGATAGCGTTCATTTTCCGGCCCATGGAGCGTCATGTGAGAGAAACCATCCAATCCCTCGAATCCTCTATAACCGAGCTCCAAAATACACGGAAGCGGCTTCTGGCGGCGCAGAAGTTGGCAAATGTCGGAGACTGGGAATGGTCTCCGGAAACCGGTGCATTGACCTGGTCCGATCAAATATACGAAATCTGCGGTGTGTCATCCCATACGTTTGTTCTCAATAAGGACGCATTCCTCCGGCTGGTTCATCCGGAAGACCGTCACAAGGTAAAACCAATGTTAAATTCGATGGACTGCGATAAGATCGTTTCGGATCTGGAGTATCGGATCATTCGTCCCGACGGCGTCGAACGTCTGGTATTTCAGCAGGCGGTCGCCCCAACAGGAAAAACCAAACCCAGAAAAAGCCTTTCCGGAACCATACAAGATATCACGGATCGGAAGAAAATCGAGGCGGAGCTGCGGGATAGTGAGGAATTCCATAAAGAGCTTTTCGAGATGTCTCCCATCGGGCTGTACCTTCAGGATTTCTCAGAAGTATTGGTTTATGCAGAAACTCTGAAAAAGGATGGCGTAAAAGATCTGAAACACCATTTGTCCCACAACCAGGAAGTACTTAAACATCTTATCGGCCTGGTGAAGATCAAGCAGGTCAATAAAGCCGGGGTCGATCTGTATCAAACTGGATCCAGAGAAGCGGCGATAGCGGACTTCGGTCGGATTATTAGCTTGAATGAACCGCAGCATTTTATCGATCAGGTGGTGGATTTTTCAGAAGGCAAGGACTGGTATGAAGGAGAGGCAAAAAATGTCGACCACAAGGGAAACATCATAAATGTCCTGCTGCGGAAGGCCGTTATTAATAGAGAAGTATACGGACTTTCCAAAATCCTCGTGTCCGTGGTCGATATTACCGATTTGCGAAAAGCGCTGATGGTCAAGACAGAATTGGAGGCGCGCCTCCAGCAGGCACAAAAGATGGAGTCCATCGGCACTCTCGCTGGCGGCATTGCGCACGATTTCAACAACATCCTTTTTCCCATCATCGGAATATCGGAATTGATGATGCAGGATTTTCCCCCGGACTCCATTGAATATCAAAATGCGCACCAAATCATGAAGGCCGGTAAAAGAGGCAGCAACCTCGTTAAACAGATTCTGGCCTTCAGCCGTCAAACGGAACAAAAAATGATTCCCATTCGGGCTCAGCAAGTTCTTAAGGAGGTACTGAAACTCAGTCGAGCGACGATTCCGGTGAACATCGACATCGAACAGGATATTCAAAAAGATTGCGGTACGATTATGGCAGACCCCACAAAGATACACCAGATTGCCATGAATCTGATCACCAACGCCTACCATGCGGTCGAATCACAGGGTGGAAAAATTACGGTTCAACTGAAGGAAATCCTCATTGGGCCGGAACAGCTGCCGAATACTGCCATCGATTCGGGAACATATGCCGTGCTGTCCATTTCAGATACGGGTACCGGTATCGATTCGGCAATTCTGGATAAGATCTTTGATCCGTACTTCACCACTAAAAAACAGGGAAAAGGCACGGGCCTTGGGCTGGCCGTGGTATACGGCATTGTCCAGCACCATCACGGCGAAATCCAAGTCCTCAGCCAGGTGGGGTTCGGGACCACCTTCAAGGTTTATCTGCCGGTGCTGGAAAATCCCCCTGACGCCATTGAAACTGAATATGAATCCGCCTCTCCCCGCGGAAACGAACGGATTTTGCTGGTTGACGATGAGAAACCGGTGCTGGAGATTGAAAAACAGATACTGGAGCGACTCGGGTATCAAGTCAGCACACGTATCAACAGCTTGGAGGCGCTGGAAGCATTCAAAGCCAATTCCAAAGCCTTTGATCTGGTCATAACCGATATGGCCATGCCGAATATGACAGGAGAGCAGCTCGCCCGTGAGATCCTCTCCATAAAGCCGAACATGCCCATCATCGTGTGCACGGGTTTCAGTGATCGGATCTGTCGTGAAACAATAAATTCCAACGGGATCAAAGGATACCTGATGAAGCCGGTCATAACCGCAGAATTGGCACAAATGGTTCGGAGAGTTCTGAATAACGCAACTGAGTAAGCCGCCATCCCCTTGTTTTTCTCCTATTGTAGGCATTTATTTTTAATCCGGTACCACTCCCTCTCGATGCCATATCCCCAAAGAAACCTGTTTGAGATCCACTATATACAAAACAAACGCTGCTCTAATCCGCACTTAATACTGCTTGTGATATGACCTGCAGCCTGACGGAAGTAAATTAACATAGAAGATAAGGGGAGCATACAGATGGAAAAGAATAAAAAAATGATCAAGATGGACATACTGAACAAGTTTAGAGAAATGGAGGAGGACGTGGCACGTACCATTCCAAAGGAATGGCTGAAGAACGACTACTTCACCCGGCTGACGATCAATGAAAAAAAATTATTTAAAAAAGCGGTCAATGAATTGGCTTTAAACGGTTTGATCAAGTATACACCAGGCGCCCTGCCTGAAGTAAAACTGACCCGAAAAGGGGAGTACTTGATTCATTATTGAATCCATTGTTTTTACCACACAGCAAGGAAGGTGAGCCATGGCGGTACTCGGTTTTTTCGACAATCTGAAATTGCGGTATAAAATGATGTTCCTCTCCTTACTGGGAGTCGTCCTTTTTCTATCCGGGATATTGTTTTATGTACTTCCGACCATCGAGCACAATATTCGGCAGGAAAAAAAAATAGCGACCCAAAATCTAGTGGAAATGGCGATGTCCATTGTAGAAAAGTATGCAGCCCTGGCATCTGCCGGAACAACGAATCCTGCCACCGCTCGTGCGAAATCACTTGAAGAGATCAATCGATTGCGTTACGGGGGCGACAATTACATTTGGATCTCCGACCTCGACGCCGCCATTGTGATGCATCCCATCAAACCGGAGCTCAACGGAAAGGATATGAGCGCTTTTGAGGACCCAACGGGTAAAAAGCTGTTTAGCGAGTTTGCCAGGGTCTGCCGTCAGGACGGTAGCGGGTTCGTGGATTATATGTGGCCCAAACCGGGCAGCGAACAGCCCGTACCGAAACTCTCCTATGTCAAACTTTTTCCCGAATGGGGTTGGATCGTCGGTACGGGTATCTACGTGGACGATGTGGCCGCGCACCTGTTTCGCTTGAAATTGAACATATTGGTCATAACCGGATTGATCGGGCTGCTTGCTGTTTTCTTTGCTTATCTGATTTCACGGCGTATCGTCGGCCAGCTTAACGAAACAGTACGGTTCGCAGAGAAGATGGCCGGTGGAAACCTGAACAGCAGCGTTGCGATCGACCAGAAAGATGAAATCGGCAGCCTTGCGATCTCACTGAACCGGATGACAACCCATCTGAGAGAGATGTTCAGCAACATTTTAAAGGGCGTAGGGACACTCACTGCCTCCTCCACGGAACTGTCGGCCATTTCACAACAGATGGCTGCCGGCTCCGAACAGAGTTCCAGCAAATCGAAATCGGTCAATACCGCTACCGAGGAGATGAGCGCTCGCATCCAGGCCGTGGCACAGGCATCCGATCAAACATCGAGCAACGTTCAGATGGTCGCCACCGCCGCCGAACAGATGACGGCGACTATTAATGAAATCGCCAGGAGTACGGAAGAGGGCCGGAGGACTGCCGACATGGCGGTGGACAAGGCCAGACTGACATCGTCACAAGTGGATGATCTGGGCCAGTCGGTAGAGACAATTGGCCGGGTGACCGAGACGATTACCGAAATATCGGAACAGACCCATCTTCTCGCGTTGAATGCCACCATCGAAGCGGCTCGCGCCGGCGAAGCCGGAAAAGGGTTTGCTGTGGTGGCCAATGAGATTAAACAATTGGCCAGACAGACAGCGGATGCGACCACTGAAATCGAGGGTCAGATTTCCAATATACAAACCAAAACCCGTGACACGATAGGAGAAATTGACCAGATTACCCATGTGATTCACACGCTGAGCGAGATCGTTGTGTCCGTTGCCACATCCATGCAGGAACAGTCGGTCGCCACGCGGGAGATCGCAAAAAATGTGAATCAAGCCGCACAGGGCATCGAAGATGTGAACCGGAACGTGATTGAAAGCTCCCGGGTATCCGGCACAATTTCACAGGATATGGCCGAAGTCAACCAGGTCGCACAGGAGGTGGCGTCGGGCAGCTATCAGGTGAGTCAAAGCGCCAAGGATCTTTCCGTCCTCGCAGCGCAGCTTGACCAGATGACGCAACGTTTCGAAATATAGAACGCCTGAATGTCTATTACCGTTCGGCGTTAGGAAAAACGGGCGGATTGCTTTCGGGGTCAGGGCCCGGTACGGCCCATCCCTTGATCGTTTTGGGTAGGTGAAGTTTGGGCGACCCAGTTCGGCCCCAAGTCCGCTTTTCGTTGGTTCGCTTCCGGTCGTGCTGCTGATAGACACTGCTGCCGCCCACCCATGTCTGTTCCACACTGACCCACGGGCCCGGCCCCGGCCCGGATCGATCGACAACCGTCAGATCCGCAGGGGAGCCTTCGGTTAGCCACCCCGCATGGGGAAGCGCATTCAAACACCGACCGGGCTGGGATGTTACCATTTTGAGGGCGGTGGCGACATTGAGACCCACCTTGTTAAGGGCGATAAATGGGGCCTGGATCAGGCATTCGGGATAGTAATCGCTTACGAGGCCATCGCACATGTGGCGGCTGATGGTATCCGATGCTTTTAAATTTCCATTGGAAGATTTATCGCGGAGCAGGTTCGGGGCACCCATGAATACCATCATCTGCTTTGCCTTGGCCGCCTCTGCCGCCGCAAGCGTTACCGGAAACTCGGATCCCGATACCCCGAGCGTCTCCAGTAACCCGACCTTTAACACGGTATCGTCATCGTGGCTTAGAATCGGCACCACCTTTTTACGTGCCAGGTCGGCCAGTCTTTTGAGATCCCGCCAGTTGTCCTTTTGGTTTCGCTGCTTGCGCTGGGCAAAGTCCAGGACTTCGTCTTCCGTCAGCTGATAGCTCTCTTTGTAGAAATCGACATATGTCTCGAGGGCCTTGAATTGGCCCTGTCCGGGAGTATGATCCATAAAGGAGATCAGATCGATCATGTCTTCCGACAGCAGCCGGCTCAAAATGGGTTCGCTCATCACCGATCCGACTTCGAATCTCGCATGAATCCTGTGCCGGATCGATGCCATGGGCGATCGATTGAATTCGGTTATGTGCCGGACCAGCTTTTCGGCCTCATCGGCGTTTCTCAATCCCAGTTCGTCATCTGCAAAACAGATTGCATGGCATATCGTCGTGATGCCACAGGCTGCAAGACGCCGGTCCAGATTCTGCAAAGCGAAGTCGGAATCGAAATAGACTCCGGGCCGCATTTCGATGCATTTCTCCAGCGCATCGGAATGCAGGTCAACCAGGCCTGGCATTATCAGTTTTCCGTCAACGTCATAACAACTGGCGTGGGCCGTTGGCGGTAGTCCACTAAAAATATTCAGTACGGAGCTGTTGTCAAAAACGACACCGCCATTTTCGATGATCTGATCACCGTCAAAAAGTGTTCCGTTATATAGACAAATGGTCTTTCCGGGTCTCATTCCCGTTTCTCCTCTTCTGGCCGAATTATACACACCCGCGAAAGAACCTGGATTGCCCGCGATCCATTTAAAACACCGGTTCCGCCGGTGGGGGCCATGCTGGGTTGAGCAAGCGCTGAGGTTTGCAAGTTGCCAGAATTATTTGTTTAACAGCGTACCCGACCTCTATCAGGCAGGTATTAGTGGTCCGTTAGATATCTGTAAGTGCCGTCGGGGATGAACGATATGAAAAAATCGGGGTTTACCCTTGGGAATTTTTTGTTCTTGCGATATAGAAAGGAAATCAATCAAGCGGGCAGACGGCCTCAACCCTGTTATCCTGCTTCATCCGACTGAGCTGGATCAGACCCATGAATTTTCAAAAGATAGGCTTCATGCGAGATCGGCAAAAAAAGGAGAATGAATTTGACTGAGGGTCTAATACAGAATTTACATCATACTGATACAAATGCCCGATGTCGGTAAAAGAGAACGATCCCATAGGGAGGAATCCCATACCGGAACTGTACCCGGATTCGAAGCCCGAGCCGAATCCCATAATCATGGCGTCTCCCCGCTATGCCGTTTATTATACTCCAGAAGCGGATGAATCGTTGGCGGATTTCGGCAAAACATGGCTGGGACGCTGTGTCCGGAGCAACCGGGCGATACGGCAACCGGTGGTGGCCGATATCGATACCCGGCGATTTTACCAGATAACCGATTCCCCGCGGCGATACGGTTTTCATGGAACACTGAAACCCCCGTTTCGCCTCAAGACGGGCTATACGAGTGAAGATCTACAGAAATTTGCCAAAGCTTTTGCCTCATGCCAAAAGCCTTTTGCATTGCCTCCCCTCATACCAGCGATTCTCGACGGTTTTTTGGCGTTGATTCCAAAAAACCGAAGCCGTGAGCTGATAAACCTGGCTTCTGCGTGCGTCAGGGAGTTCGACCCTTTTCGGGCGCCGCCCACCCCGGAGGAGCTACGCAAACGGAGATTGTGCGGATTGACGTCATCCCAGGAATGCCATCTTCAGCAGTGGGGCTATCCCTATGTCATGTCGGATTTTCGTTTTCATCTGACCTTGACCCAGAGGCTTGAAAATGGGAAAACGCGCCGATTGCTGCTCGATGAAATCAAAAAACGAACCGCTGTATGCTTCAAAACGCCGTTATGGATCAACTCTCTGTGTATTTTCAAGCAGAACCGGCTGGACGAACCGTTCATCCTGAAAAGGCGGTTTCGGTTTGGCCAAAAAAAGGAGGTTCATCAAATTGAAGCGTACTTTTTGGGAAATCATCGGTTTCTAACTATGCATTCGA
>Ga0066187_1000050_pt1 | contig 59953 bp, 54 predicted proteins | sample WorMetexBAHAMAS1_FD_58706 | JGI IMG/M metagenome (GOLD analysis project Ga0066187, IMG submission 58706) | Marine gutless worms symbiont microbial communities from Max Planck institute for Marine Microbiology, Germany - Inanidrilus exumae... | ecosystem: Host-associated > Annelida > Digestive...
ATTTTGCATGATCCCGCCATTAATGATATGCAATGATGATAAAACGCTATTCAATGAAATCAAAACCCATCATGAAGTCAAAAAAGGAAGAAGGCTTATTCAAACGACTCATTCGAAGGGTGGGTTTATGAGAGTCCGTGTCATACTGGTTGTGCTGTTTATTAACTCGCTTGCTATGGCTGGAACAATTCGGATTCCCAAAGACCACTTTCTTGGAATCTCAGAGCCCTTCCCTACCCTTTCGCTTGCGCGTGAATCAGCATTTCAGGAGGTCGCAAAACAAATTCTGAGGACAATCGGCGGCAACTACTCAATTGATTTTGAATCCCGCATTACGCAGAATGGCAATTCATCAAATCTATATGCTGATGAACAGTTCCGATATTCTGCATCGGGTTTTTTATCTGAAATTGAACGAAACATTGTGTCGGAAACCTACGAGCAAACTGTTAATGGCATCGTATATGAGATGCTTGTTCATTTCCCGACTCGAAAAATTGAACGAATGCGCCGGCTATCAATGGGTGCAAAAGTGCTGGTTTCCAATATCGGTGGCGGGATTTTCGAATTACGAGAGGTCAACCGTATCAGCGTGGTGCTGACTGATGTCGAAATCACTGTCATTGAAAAGAACCGTCATGCCGACGTTTTGACCCTTTTCGTGATGAAGGTTCCATCCGGGGATTCAAGGACGATCAAACAGTCTCTTCGGGAGCCAATAGTGTTGAAAGGTGGTGTTGTTCGGCGACTGCATTTGCCGGTTCTAAATAGTACAAATTTCGTTTCTGATATGGTTCTTGGAACTGATCGATCAATCCGAACTGTTTTGACTGGCACGGATGAGGTGGGGAGAGTGGTGAGAGTGGATGTGCCCCTATAATCAAGATGTCACTATTAGGTACCTCAGACTTATCCAAGGTTTTTGGAGAGCAGGATATTTTTGCTTTCTGGCTGGCTATCTCAGGAGCTATAAGGGTGAAAGCATAAAATTGTTTCACCCTGGCTTTTTAATTTAAGCGTGCAAGGTGTCAATCCATTTCGTGGCTTCACTATCCCTGATCTTACCCAAATATCTTTCTGTGGTGACAAAGGTCAATAAAAGCACCCCGCTATTTTTTACAGTTAAACGAGAATACAGTTATTAAGATCCAGAGGTACCGAATACGGACAGTATTATGGGTCTTTAGACGAAACTCTGATACCATAACATCCTTCATTAAATGGCGTGTACGGCATTTAACCATCTAAAATTTATTGACATTTCATATTTTTCTTTGTAGTAATTTTAGTCAAGCCATTCTTGGGAGCCCCTCCATGATTAAATTTGATCTAATCGATGTACTGAAATGTGAATCTCGTATTGTGACAGCTGAATCCAAAGTAATTGTATGAATAATAACGGAAAGCACACTACTGACAAGACTCTTTAAATGCCAAGGGACAACCGAGTAATCGATACAGTCAGACCCTCTCGTGAGGGACATGAGTTTCACGAAGCGTGGACTGCTCGTAAAGCCATGCAGTTACTAATGCCGAAGGATGATCTTATTGGCATCGCTGTTGAAGGGCTCGAAGAGGAGGACCAATCCCGTGCTTCACCGGGAACCGTTGAGGTGGCAGACCTGACAGTCTATTATGGTAAAGATGCGAATTTCAAAGATGCTCACCATGTTGAGACTCTTCAGTTCAAATACTCGCCGAAGCTTTATAATCGTCAATTTAGGGCCAGCGACGCCAAAAAAACGATAACCAAGTTTGCGGAATCGTACCAAGATTATAAGCGCAACTATGGAGCCGCTTCCGTAACTGAAAAGCTAAGCTATCAGCTTATAACAAACAGGCCTATCTTTCCTGCCTTGTATAATGCCATCGAAGGAATCTCTAAAGGTAAGCAGCTGACCGGTTATGTGAAGAAACAGGGAGAGCAGTTCAAAAAAGCAGCCGGACTTAACGGAAAGGAGCTTGTTGAATTCGCGGGTAAATGCCGGGTGATAGGCCTTGCGGGAAGCTTACAAGAAACTAAAACGGACTTATCCAAAATTATTGTTGACTGGTCGGCGACTACCGATGCCCGTGCAAAAGCAAGACTTGGCTCTATGCGGGATATGGTCCGTAAAAAAGCAGGATTTAGCTCAGAGTATAAAAAGGTCATCAGGCAGGTAGACGTGTTAGACGCGCTTGAACTTTCGGATATCAGCGATCTGCTACCTTGTCCATCAAGTCTTGCAAACATCGGAAAGATCGTAAAACGCGAACAGTTGGAGATTGCAGCGACACTCGTACCGTCTCTTGTCAAGCCTTTGTTGATCCATGCTGCTGGTGGGATTGGCAAGACTGTCTTTATGGATAGTCTTGCGTCACTACTATCAGACCACCATGAAGTGGTTTTCTTTGACTGCTTTGGTGGCGGGGCTTACCGTTCACCTGAAGATGCCAGGCATCTTCCGAGCAGAGGGCTCGTCCACATTGCCAACGTTCTCGCTTGCCGGGGACTTTGTGACCCAATTCTGCCAGGTAGTGATAATGTGGAAATGTTGTTTGGAACGTTTCGAAAGAGACTTAGACAATGTGTCCGAACCCTTACAACTGTGTCTTCGAAAAGAGGGCTGATTTTATTTATTGATGCAATAGATAACGCTGCATGCCACGCCTTTGATTTTGGGCAACCTTCATTCCCGACACTATTACTGGAAAGCTTTCAGCATTCCGGTGCCGTTTCCGGGGTAAAGCTCGTTGTATCTTGCCGATCACACCGAATAGAAAAGTCAATCAGGGACGTACATTATGTGGATTTTAATCTTCGTTCATTCAGCTTAACTGAAACTGACTCGTATTTGAAGGCACGTTTGACGGATGTCAGTGAAACCGAGATTCAAGTTGCGCAGGCAAGATCGGACGGCAACGCGCGAATCCTGGAACACCTTGTAACTAGTGACAGAGGATTGCTAGATCAATCTGAGATCGACCAGCCAATAGATCTAGATGATCTTTTAACAAAGCGTATTGATGACGCTTTGGCCGAAGCGCTAAATCGTGGCTACAAAAAAACCGAGATCGATGCGTTCCTCGCAGGTCTTTCCGTTTTACCCCCTCCTGTTCCCCTCGAAGAATACGCCGGTGCTCATGGTATGAATATCAGTGCAATTAAGAGCTTCGCTGCAGACCTCGCACCGTTACTTGAATGGACGCAGCAGGGCATGACCTTCCGTGACGAACCGACGGAGACTCTTGTACGCGAGAGTTATGGGACTGATAACCAAGCCCTAAAGCGTGTTGCCCAAAACTTGCACGCGCGCCAAGAGGAATCTGTTTACGCTGCACGAGCGCTCCCTGGATTGCTTCAAAAGCTCAAAGATGGAAAGATGCTTTTTAAACTTGCTTTTGATGAGCGCTTTCCTGCTGCGATCACAAGTACTGTTGGCCGAAGAAGAATTCGCTCTGCTAGGCTAAAATCAGCCGTCCTGCATGCCGCAAACAATGGCGATAGTAACGGGCTTGTCCGCCTGCTCGTTGAGTTGTCCACTATTACTGCAAGTGATCAGAAGGGAGCTGATTTCATACTCGAGAACCCAGATCTTGTCGTTAACGCGCAAGACGTAGACGCCTTAAGAAGATTGTTCGAGACTCGCACTAAGTGGCCTGGAGCAAGGCATGCGAGGCTAACCATCGCGAACATACTCTCTGGTGATCTGGATGATGCCTCCCGCCACTTCAGTAATGCAGTTAATTGGATGCGCCACGATTTTGAAAGTGGACCGGATAAGGAATTCCACCGCGCAAGACCAAAACACATCGACAGGGCTGCGATTCCCCTATTACGAGTGATACAGGGTCGCCCCAAACCAGCTATTAGTTTCATGCGTCTTTGGTATCCTTGGTATGGCTACGAGATTAGTGAGCATTTCTTTAGTTTTCTTAGGCAAGCTATACAAAATACCCCTAAACACCGGCGTCAAATTAACAATTTTATTGATAGCATGACAACCGAGATTGGCTGTTTGGCTGGTGCGTTGTCATTCATAGAATTAACTGAGAAAAAGCGTCTTGCTTTGGTTGGAAAACTGGCCAATGCCTGCAAACGTGCGACCAAGCTAATGACAAGTGGCAGGTTGTCCCGAAAGCGTAAATATGAGCTGCAGGATGGTTTGAGAAAAGCTGCAGCAATTGCATCTTCGCTCGGTCAACGTGATGAGGCCCTTAAAATTTCCTATCGCGCCCCACATAAGCGACCAAGCATTTGGAATATGGTGGATTTGCATTCTGAACATGATGTCCTGCCTTTTCTGTTTCGAGTCGCTCTTGAATCGGCAGTCAAAGGTAATAAACTATATGAATACAAAATCTTACCGAGCGATCTTGTTCCATTCTGTAAGGGGATAAGCAGGAAACTTCCAGTAAATGAGTTTAAGAAAAAGCTGAACCAGAAAATTGAAAAACAGATGCAAAAGGAACGGGACACCGACGATCCTGGGAAAAGCATAAGTATCGATTTAAAACAGAACATTGATCGTTTTCTTAGTTATCGTTGGAGCCCATTGTTCAAGATAACGGAGGCGTTTGCTGATTTTCTCGGTTCTCCATTACGTAAGGCGGACAGACCGTTTCAGAATTTGATCGATGTGTGGGTAGAAGTCCGGAAGCTTCGGGAAATGTACTACCACGAACAACAAATAAACTCATTCTTTCAACAACTCGGCATTCGTATGGCCGTTTTCGCCTTATGGGCACGTAGTGACCTCAAGGCTGTATCTGTAAGGAAATTACTGAAGCACCTTCATGAACAGCAATACCTTAACCCTGAAACGTTGATTGATGTCATTGCTATTATCAGTATCCAGCGACGTTTTCATCTGATATCGGGAGAGGAAGCAATTAAAGCAAAAGCTTTGATCGATCGTGAGGATGACGTTGCAGTTCGCGCTTCATTATATGCAAAGCTCGCTCGAGCGATATTGCCTGCCAGTGCGTCAGAAGCAACTGAATACTTCAAGATAGGGCTTGAGCAATTAGATGCGATCGGCTCTGGTGACTACGAATTTACCAACGAACTTCTTATTTTCGCGTCCTCATTGAAGGGGGATGAACTTAATGAGCAAGACTTTCATACACTAATGAATATTTGTGAGCTCAATATGTCCTACGATGAGGAGAAATTTCCTTGGGCCGTCTTTGGGAGTGCAATGTCAAGAATTTCTGGTTTTCGTGGTCTCGCTAAACTCTCACGTTGGCATGACCGTGGAAAGATAACGCTGGACTATACACTATTACCATACCTAACTGCTCTCATAGGAGACGAAAAGATCGCCCAAGAAGATGCCCTCGCACTTAATAGGCTTGCTAATCCGGCAGAGTTGTGGGCCTGCAATACCGAGACCTTTGCAAATAGTCTCCATGCTAAGCGGTTTCCTAACGAAAAGAATATCATTTCTGAGCTTATACAGCAGTATGAAAACAATAATCCCGACATTTCTTCCATGAGTACTATCAAAGCCCTCAGTTCCATCGCTGGAAAACTTCTCGGAAAGCGGAATCGTACGACCCAATATCTATCAACTGCACATAAGCATTTCGACCGTATAGGACACGACTTTCATTTACAGAACAAAAGCAATCTATCCTCTGGAAGACGTCTTGGGAGATTCGCGAATAGCGATCTTCGAAAAATCGCTGCATTAAAAAAAATTGTCACGGCGACTAATCCTGTTGATGAAGTTTCCCTTTGTGATGCTATTAACTATTTGGCCCAAGAACGTCTATCGCGCGAGTTGGAGCAAGAGTTTTTTAATAATTTGCGAGTAAAGGTCCCTTTTAAAGAACGTCTAAAATATGTCAAGCTTATTGCCAGACTCGATCATATTGACAAGTATGCAAAGCTTCATGAACTGAAAAAGTGTAAACAAGAATGGGCAGGTAGCTCTGTTGCTTTAAATGCGGCGTATCAATCTCTTGCTGCTCCGATACTTGAAATTCATGCTGAAGAATTTCTCAGCTATGATAGATTGTCCGGATACCAGATTCAAAAGGTTTCAGACCTTACTGGTGTACCGTTGCCAGCTTTAGCTATCCAACTCGTAAAGGTTTTCGCTCAGCCGGACTGGACAGTTCACGCGGCAGCGTGGCTCGGTCTATCCTCTATAATTAATGAAGATTCTGACGAGGGATCGGGACAAAAGGCCCTATCAAGGCTATTGAATAGTAGTTCTGCGAAATTGTCCTCCAAAGTGGCGGACGGACCGTGGAAGCATGGGTTGTACCCTCCCAGTGACATATCCGCTGTTGCATCAGGGCTTATCTGGCAAATGTTAGGGTCTCCACGCGTTTCAGATCGCTGGCTAGCTGCTCATAGCATACGATGTTTCGCAAGACTTGGACGCTGGGTAGTCTTGGATACTCTGATAGCGAGATATCATTTAAAAGAATCAAAGAGCTTCCAAGCGCCGGAATTACCTTTTTATTATCTTCATGCGCGCTTGTGGCTTCTCATTGCTTTAGCAAGGGTTGCTCTTGATGCTCCGGAAAAAGTTGCCAAACATTCAAGGTTTTTGGAAAAAATCGCATTAGACCAACAGTTTCCGCATGTACTTTTGAAGCATTTTGCCACGAAAGCGCTATTGGCTTGCGAAGCTGAGGGTGCATTAGAAATATCAGATGCTCAAAAGGTGAGACTTAACAAACTTAATACGTCTCCTTTTCCGCCTTTAAATGAAAAACAATTGAAAAACACTTACAGTGATTTCTACAAGGGACGCCCAGATGATGTGCAAAAACCTGAATTCGAATTCTACCTAGAGTACGATTTTAACAAATATGAGGTGCACGGGTTGGCCGATGTATTTGGGTTACCTGGCTGGAAGATACAAGATCTTATTAGCGAGGAAGTCCATAAGCTAGACCCTGATGTTACGACCATATACGAAGACGCCGGACGCGTTATGCCCAGCCGTCGCAGTTCGGTCGGCCTCAAATCATGGTTTCACATATATGGTCACTACCTTGCATGGCATGCCCTTCGGATTGTTGCCGGACGGTTACTTGAAGAGTACCCCACCGCGAAACATTGGCATTATGAAAATCCGTGGACAGAATGGCTCAATCGTAAGCTAATAACAAGGAGTGACGGATATTGGCTCTCAGACGGTATGGATAGGCCCCCGCTAAGAAACAAGATTAATGTGCTCGAAGAAGGAAAGGAGGGTCTCGTCTTGACCGGCAACCGTGATAAGCTCATGAGTTTTGTCGGGATTGATGAAGGCATAATTGGCGACAAGGTTGTTGTTGAAGGTGACTGGAAATCACTAGATGGTGTCAATGTCTATATAAGCTCTGTATTGGTGCCAGTTCGCAAAGCAAAACGGCTGTCAGAACATTTGATCAAGGAAGAGCCTTTCCATGTTTGGCTCCCCACTCTCGAATATGATGATGACGAAAGCGTGCATTTCAGGAGAGAGAAACTGGAATACAATCCTTGGATTGTCAGACCGTCTATAGAAGGTGGCAGATTTGATCAGTATGATCCACTAAGTGTTATTGCGGTGGAACGGCGTCCAAGATTCGTAAAGAAAATCATTAACGAGTTTTCGCTTAAATCTGGTGATCCCTTCCAACGTTCATGGCGAACGCCCCGGAGAAAAATTGTAGCAACGACGGACGCTTGGGGTTACGATGAACCAGATAAAGATCGCTCAGATGTAGGGGTCCGCCTTGTCTGTAAGTCAGATTTTCTGCGTAATATCTTAGAGTTAAGGAATGCATGTCTGTTGTTGCTGATTAAACTCCGACGATATGAAGATTCTCTGATAGGTCACAGAAAATCCAAATTCTCTAATACGGTCGCTGTAATCCAAATAAGGAAGAATCTCAAGTTTAAGTATTTTGCTGGTGCTGTAAATCATGTCCTTGAATCTCGCTTTTAGGGACCCAGTTATTAGATTGGGGAACAGTATTGTAATTATTTATTATGGTTTTCTTTTATTCGGAAAACCTACATAAGATTTTCTATTAGCGAATGTGCCAGAAACATTAAATAAAAATTGTACTTTTGGCTACCTATCCCAAGTTAGCCCGAACCTGTGATAAGAGAATAATCACGGAAGTCTGAAAAACTTCCACCAGCTTCCTTATTTTTATTTGGGAGCACATAGGGAGCACTCTGGGAGCCAAAAGGGGGTAAAATGCGGGATTTTCTGGTATAATGTAGTAGGTTGGAAATATTATTTAACTATCTGTAAAAATGAATATTTTTAAATATTCTAAGCCTCTGCTGACTTTCGTGGTTGAGGATTTTAAGTCCCTTGCGTCTACCTATTCCGCCACCCAGGCACATCGTCTAACTCTCTGGCATTCTATCGAATTGCTGAGATGTAATAACACCTTTACAGTATTATCGGAATGACTCAGGGTCATACCCGATCACGTCTTAAAATGCAATAGCGGGATTCCCTATCATGACTGCTTGTCCGTCTCAAACTTTCTTGGACCTTGCTGCAGATATTCCGTTTTAATGGAACGGACATATTGATGGTGGGTTTTGCGGGTCCGAGTCATGCGAAGATCGATGCAGCACACCTCACAATAAGGCCTGGATAGATGCCGGTAAACCTCCCCGGCATTCAACCGCTTTTTACATAATGTGCAGTTCGTCATCCTCGACTCTCCGTTCATTTTTTCACTTGACCCCCTGACCCCTCGACTCCTTGGACCCTCACACAATGGCATGCATCACCCCGTGGCAACTGCAGGCGGTGCTGAGCAGCATGGGGCCGCGTGTTTCCTGTACTTCATGCAGCAGATCGAACAGGGCCTGGGGACGGAAACCACCCACCCCCGGTAAAAGCTGGAGGCTCCGCAACACCACAGATCGGTAGTTTTCGTGCTGGATGTCGGACAGGATTTGAAACAGCCTCCCAATCCGGGATTTCCCCGTATGGCTGCAGACGCCTGTGGGTTCCGGGCAATCCTCCGGGCATTCGAAATCCGCCAGGCTCATGTAAATCTCCCCATCGTCTCCGGCCATGGGGTTAGGCAGGAGCTCCAAAACACCTTTTGGGACAGGACTCGCCTGTAGGGGATAACTGGATTTTGACATGGCCCGAACCCAGAGATAGGCAACGTGTTCGGGGATCACCGGTACGATCCACCTGGGATGGGGCGGGTTTGAAAGGCCTTCAAGAAGGAAATCAATGCCGTCCCGATGAAACGTTTCAAAACCGGATGCTTCCGCCTGTCGGCACGCTTCGAAATCCACATCCACCACGATGATAGGACTGTCCGGGTGCCTTTTCCGAAGCAATTCGGCTGACTTCAGCCCGAAATTCCCTCCCCCGAGAATCCAGATGCCGGAGGCAGCGGATCCGGGTTCAGGTATGGTTTGAGTGGGCATGCTCACTGCGGTATTCACTTTTCTGTGCAATCGATTCCGTAATCAACTGCATCGTCCATAGAAAAAGGTATTCGGAATGTCTCCTAAAACGGGGTGGGGGAAGCCGCCGGATCCGCTAAAATTCGAAGCCCTAAACTTGAATCTCGAAACAAATCCGAATAACAAAATTTCAAATGTCTGAAACTGAGGGCAACTGTATCAAAAGCGATAAGCACAGATGCTTTGAAAATTCGAAAATTGGGATTTCGAGACTGTTTCGGATTTCGAAATTCGAATTTCGTATTTTGTTGGTCGGTACAAAGCTTCTTGACGACAACGCTTTCTCGAGAGTCACGGCCAAAGGCTGTGGCACACCTACAATAATTCCCTTTTTAACCCGGGATCCACCCCTGCCCCAACACCTTGTCAAACCCTATCATATCTGCTAATGAGGCGCCATGCAAAATCACCGGCAGCAGACCAACATTATACTGGCTTCCCAGTCCCCCAGGCGCCGATACCTCCTGGAGCAGGCAGGACTTTCCTTTTCGGTCGTGGTCAGCGGCATTGACGAAAACGCGGTTCCCGTAACCGACCCCGATCATTACGCCCGGACACTGGCCGAGGCAAAGGCGGACGAGGTCGCGGACAGATATCCCGACAACTGGATTATTGGGGCGGATACCATCGTTTTGATCGACGGCATGATCCTTGGAAAACCGGATTCAAGAGACGGGGCCCGGAAAATGCTCAAACGCCTTTCCGGACAGACCCATCAGGTGATCACCGGGTACTGCATCTGCTGCAAATCCGCGAATCGCAAGGTGACAGATGCCGCTGTGACCCGGGTGACATTCAAGACCCTTTCTCATGAGGAGATCGAATGGTACGTCCATACCAAAGAACCCTTCGACAAAGCGGGCGCCTATGCCATTCAGGGACTGGGCACATTTCTGGTCAAAAGCATAAGCGGATCCTATACCAACGTGGTGGGCCTGCCGGTTTGTGAAGTGATTGAATTTCTGATAAAAGAAAGGGTGATACAGTATTAAAAGGCAGGATTCCAGGGGCCCCTTGGATCCTTAAATTCACAGCAACTCAATCAACTGGAATTCATCCATAATAGGGGTTACCAGCAACTAGCCGGATGATGGTCCAACAAAGAAAATACTGATGTCGAAAGGAATGAAACAACGTCTGGATGCTCTGAAAAGCCGTATCCGACAAACTGCACTGGACTGCGGCAGGGACCCGGCGTCGGTTCGACTGGTAGCAGTGAGCAAGACCCATCCAGCGGAGAGGGTTAAAAGTGCAATCGAAGCCGGAGCGGAAATTCTTGGCGAGAACTATATTCAGGAGGCCCGGACCAAAATCGACAACCTGTCTGAAGAAAGTGTCTCCTGGCATTTTATCGGCCACCTCCAGCGGAACAAGGCAAAATTCGCGGTGCCGCTTTTCGATCTGATCCACTCGGTGGATTCGGTGAGGCTGGCAAAAGAGATCGACAAGCAGGCGGCCAAGCACGACAAGGTCCAGGAGATCCTCGTGCAGGTGAATATCAGTGGGGAGGAAACCAAGTCGGGGATCGACCCTGAAGAGTGCCTGGTCATGCTCCGGGAAATCGCCGGGATGAAACGGGTTGCCGTGAAAGGCCTGATGACCATGCCGCCCTTTTTTGACCAGCCGGAAAAAGCGCGCCCCTTTTTCTCGGCGTTAAAAGGGCTGGCCGATGAGGTCCGCAATGCGAAAATCTCCGGCATCGAGATGGCGGAACTGTCCATGGGGATGACCGGAGATTTTGAAGCGGCCATCGCCGAAGGCGCCACCCTGGTACGGGTGGGAACCGCCATTTTCGGAGAGCGGCAGTGAAGATTTTACTCCACGCCTGCTGCGCCCCCTGCGCCATCGTGCCGCTCAACACCCTGAGGGAGAGTCGGTTCGAGGTGATGGGCTTTTTCTACCGGCACAATATTCATCCCTATACCGAATGTCTCAGGCGCCAGGAAGCCCTCGAAACTTTTTCCGAAAAGGCCAAGTTACGCGTCATCTATCAGGAAGGATACGAGATGGAGAACTTTGTCCGGAACGTGGCCTTTAGAGAAAAGGACCGATGCCGTTATTGCTATTACGACCGGCTACGGACCACTGCCCTTTATGCCAAAAAGGGTAAGTTCGATTGCTTTACTTCGTCTCTTCTATACAGCAAATTCCAGAAACATGAACAGATAGGGGAGATCGGCGAATCGGTCGCCTGCGAGGTGGGGCTACCGTTTCATTACGAGGATTTCAGAGGGGGATGGAAAGAGGGCATCCGCCGGTCGAAGGAAATGGGTCTCTACCGGCAGCCCTACTGCGGCTGTATTTACAGTGAAAAAGAAAGATATTTCAAGTAGTTAATGTTTGGTAATTTTCTATATTTCATCATCGCCCTTCTCATCTACTCCACCTATCAACCGGCGGAAGAACCCGGTTTTACGGCAGGTGAGGCCGCCGTGATGGTGGGAGCCCTTTTCCTTCTGTTTGTTGGATTTGCCCGGCTGCAGTTTTCCCGGATAGAAAAACGTCTTTCCACTGCACTCCATTTCAACCTGGATGCCGAATTCGATACGGTCGTCACGCGGCAGTCGATCCTTTCGGTCGCTCTTTTTGCCGTTTACATTTACGTACTTGGCCTGCCTTCGTTTTTCATCGACATTCCCCTGTTTAAACATCTGCCCACGCTGCTGGCCTTATGTTTTCTCGGGCTTTTCATTCTGCACATGGCCATGGTCTGGGATCAGGCCTATCGGTGCCATCAGCTCCTCTACGCCGGCGAAATGACGCGAAGCGAATACGTACGCTCCAATATCTCCTTTGCCCTCCCGGTACTCTTGCCATGGCTGGTGCTGTCCGGTGTCATGGACTTCATCGGCATACTTCCCTTTGAATGGCCCAAGCAGATGTTGAACACCACGGTGGGTGAGATCACCTATTTTCTCACCTTCCTGCTGCTGGTCACCATTTTCGGCCCGGCGATCATTCAGCGGTTCTGGCAGTGCCAGCCGCTGGCGGAAGGCCCGGATCGATCCCGCATCGAAAATTTATGTAAAAGGGCCGGTCTCCGCTATCGGAACATCATGTACTGGCCCATTTTCGGCGGCAGAATGATCACTGCGGGTGTGATGGGACTCGTCGCGCGATACCGCTACATCCTGGTGACCGATGCGCTGCTTCGATATCTCGACGACCAGGAACTCGAAGCGGTTATTGCCCATGAGATCGGTCACATCAAACGAAAGCACCTATTGTTCTACCTGCTCTTTTTTGTGGGGTATATGGTTTTTTCCTATGCCACTTTCGACCTGATCATTTTCATGGTCATTTACTTCCAGCCCCTGTACGGATTTATCGGCCGAACGGGCATGGATCAGACAACGTTTCTTTCGGTTGCCATTAGCGGCATCATGATCATCACTTTCCTCGTTTACTTCAGGTATATCTTCGGATATTTCATGCGGAACTTCGAACGTCAGGCAGACACCTATGTATACAGACTATTCGACAGCGCCCAGCCACTGATATCGACCTTTGAGAAGATCTCCGCCACCAGCCGGCAGGCCCCGGACAAGCCCAACTGGCACCACTTCAGCATCTTCCAGCGGGTGGAGTATTTGAATCGATGCGAGGCGGACCGAAAATGGATCGTCCGTCACGACCGAAAGGTCAACAGAAGCATGGCGGGATTTCTCGTTGCGCTGGTTCTGGTGAGCGGGTTGGGCTTTCAGATGAATTTCGGTGAAACCGGCCGCCGCCTCAACCGCCATTTTTACGAAACCGTTCTTACGCGGGAGCTTGAAAAACATCCGGAAGATCCGAGGCTGCTCGCTTCTTTGGGGGATCTTTACTACCATCGGAAAGACTACCCGGCCACCGTGACCGCCTACGAGGCCTCGCTACGCTACCACTTTGAAAATCCGCACGTTCTCAATAACCTGGCCTGGCTCTATGCCACCTGCGAAGTGCCCGAACTTCGCAATCCCAAGCGGGCGCTCGCTCTTTCGAAAAGGGCTCTGGCGCTGGCCCCCTCCCCACACGTACTGGATACCCTGGCGGAAAGCTTTTATGTCAATGGCCGATTCCAGGATGCCATCCTGGCGGAGCGCCAGGCGCTCTCAGTGGTCAAAACAGACAGGGATTATTACGAAAAGCAGCTTGAAAAATTTATGAACGCGGCGGTTGAGCAGCAGAAAAGGAAAGAAGAGTAAAGAAAAAAAGGCTTCAGGCGTCTGATATATCCGCCTGAAGCCTTTTGATTCCTTGTAGATGGCTTCTACTTGATGCAGACCTTCCGGACCTGTATCAAATCCAGCAGTCCGCCGAAGATCTTACCGATGCCGTCCTGTTTCAATGTGGTCATTCCGTCTTTCAGCGCCTGGTCCCGGAGTTCTTCCATGGGGACGGTATTCTGGATCTTGTTTTTCATCTCGTCGGTGCCCATGAGCAGCTCGTGGAGGCCACAACGGCCGGCATATCCCGTCTGGTTGCACTTGTCGCAACCCACTTTTTTTCGGATGGTCACTTCCTCGTATTTGAGCCCCAGCTTGTCGAACTCCTCCTGGGTGCCGTACTCCCGTATCAGCTCTGCATACTGATCTTCTGTGGGTTTGACCTCCTCTTTGCAGTTCTTGCACAGGGTCCGGCCGAGACGCTGGGCCAGGATGCACAAGATGGCGTCTGCGAAGTTAAAGGGGTCCATCCCCATGTCCAGAAGGCGGGTGATGCTTTCCGGTGCGCTGTTGGTATGCAGGGTGGAAAACACCAAATGGCCGGTGAGGGAAGCCTCGATGCCGATGGAAGTGGTTTCCTTGTCCCGCATCTCACCCACCATGATCACATCCGGGTCGGCACGGAGGAAAGCCTTCATGGCTATGGCGAAATCGAACCCGATCTTGGGCTTGACCTGTACCTGGCGAAGCCCCTTCTGGGTGATTTCCACGGGATCCTCGGCGGTCCAGATCTTGGTCTCGGTCTTGTTGATATAACCAAGGGCCGAATGGAGGGAGGTGGTTTTCCCAGAACCGGTGGGACCGCACACGAAGATGATGCCGTAGGGTTGGGTGATGACGCTGATGAAATTGTCGAAATTGTCTTTGGTCAGCCCCAGCTTGTCCAGGGGAATGGGCTCGCCCGCCGCGAGGATACGCATGACGATGTCCTCCAAGCCTCCCTGTGTGGGGACGGTGGCCACACGAAGCTCGATGTCCAGGCCTCCGAATTTCTTGAACTTGATTTTCCCGTCCTGGGGTTTCCGGCGCTCGGCAATGTCCAGGTCGGACATGATCTTGAGACGGGATACAATGGCGTTCCGATATTGGTAAGGAATGGTCTGATATACGGTACAGGCGCCGTCGCAACGGATCCTCACCTGGGTGTTGACCTTGCCCGGATAGGGTTCGATGTGGATATCCGAAGCGTTCCGATTGTAGGAATCGATGATGATCTTGTTGACCAATTTGACGACCGTGCTGTCCTCCTCGTTCATGGCGGACTCGGCCTCTTCGATCTCATCCTCTTCGGCCTGCAGTTCCGACAGGATTTCATCCATGGACTCCAGCTCTTTTTCGTCGTGGGTGAAGAGCTTGATGAATTCCTGGACATCATCCTTCAGGGAGACATGAAATTGGATCTTTTTCCCTGCCAACAGTGCCTTGATACCATCTGTTTTCTGAAGGTCATGGGGGTTATCGATGGCGATGATGATCGTATCGTCTTCGGTTTTCAACGGTACCCAGTTGTTTTTCTTCAAAAACGGGACTTTCAGGTTGGCCAACAGTTCTCCGGGAATGGGAGTGTTCTTGTTGTATTCGACAAAAGGCACCCGATAGAAATTGCTCAGGGACTGGCCGATGTCCTTTTTCGATACCTTCAACTCGCTCATCAGGACCGATTCAATGGGTTCTTTCCGCTGCCTGGCATCGGTGATGGCTTTGTCCAGCTCTTTTTTGGTCAGGATGTGGTTCTCGAGGATATAGTCGAACTTGGTGGGCCGGGTTTTTGTGGCCATCCGCTTCTGGTTGTAGAGGGCGATCCCCAGAATCTCGGCCACCTTGGCCACCGCCTCTTCGTCGAGCTTTGTGAATGCATCACCCGATTTCCGGTTGATAAGCTGTATGGCCCCAAGAAGGAATTTTTTGTAAATGATCGGATACACCAGCACCTGTTTGGTCCGGTACCCGGTTTTTTTATCCCAACTACGGTCAAATTTCAGAATCGGATCGATGGCGGCCAGTTCTTTCTGGTTATACACATCCTTAATATTGAGAAGCTTCTGTTTGGCCGCAGAATATCCGGACAGACTGGTAGGGGCCACCGGAATGCGGATCTCGCCAATCTCGAGACCCGATTTGAATCGGGATACCAGCTCGCGGGTCTTTCCGTCCACCACATAGACGGTGATACGATCCGATTCAAAGAGGCCGGTAATGGCATCCTTCAAGTCGATTAGTATTTCGTCAAGATTTTTGGCGGCAAAGATCTTATTGCAGATCTCCTGAAGCTTCCCCCGATATTCGACCTCTGATTTTAGGTTCTGAACATCGGAGCTTTCACCCGAAGCGCTTTTTTTCAGTGCGACTGCCATGGTAAAAACCTCTGATAATTTTTATGGTTGCACCGACTCTGTTTTTTCTGCCTTTTGCCAATGATCGTAGAACTTTTTGACACCGCCACCGATGAGCATGATGCCCATAAGATAGAAACAACCCCTTATGATGATAAGGACTGATGCGAATTGTTCAATGGTGGCGATCCGCGGCATCACCTGAGGGATCCGGATAAAAACCCCTATCCCGGCCAGGATCAGCGCCGCTCCCCAGATGAGTTGTCCCCTGCTCTTTTTATTCGGCAAATCGTAAATATTGCTCCTTTATCCCATGGATTCAGCCGTTTTAATCTATAATAAATAGCGATCGATGTCAAATGCGTTACCGGTTCAAGGATCCCTTGAATTCGGCTTTTCGTTTTTCAAGAAACGCGGCCGTCCCCTCTTTGGCATCTTCGCTTCCGTAGCAAAGGGCAAAGGCATCGATCTCCATGGCGCAACCGGTGTCAAGATCCACATCCATACCGTTGTTGACCGCGAACTTGGCAGCCCTCAAGGAAGCTTTCCCCTTTGCAGCGATAACGCCCGCGGTTTTATTCGTTTCGGTCATGAGATGGTCGGCAGAGAGCACCCGGTTGACCATGCCGATCTCGAAGGCTTCTGCGGCGGGGATCATTTTGCCGGTAAATATCAGCTCCTTGGCCCTGTTTTTTCCGATGAGCCGGGGAAGGCGCTGGGTTCCGCCGAATCCGGGAATCAGGCCGAGGGTAATTTCGGGCAGGCCGAATTTGGCATTTTCCGAAGCGTATATGAAATCACACGCCAGTGCGATTTCACTGCCGCCGCCGAGGGCGAACCCATTGACCGCCGCCACCACCGGAATGGACAGCTGCTGGAGCTTTCCGATGACGCGATGGCCCAGAGTCGAAAAATGGCGCGCCTCAAGGGCATTGAAGGTGGCCAGTTCGGTAATATCGGCCCCTGCGACAAAGGATTTGTCTCCGGCTCCTGTCAGAATCAACACCCGGATCTCCTCGCTTTCCCCAATGTGGTCCAGAGCCCGGCTGAACTCCCCGAGAAGATCGCCGTTTATCGCATTGAGGGCCTTGGGTCGGTTGAAGGTGATGGTCGCGATACCGTCCTTTTCCTCATAAATAATGTTTTCAAATTCCATGGTGGTCCTCCATATTTCAATAGGTTTACCGTCTCTGCCCGGCGGCGGTCACGCAGATCGCCGTGAGAATCAGCCCGCATCCCATAAATTTAACCGCCGTCAGACCCTCTCCGAAAAAAAGATACGCCATGATAGTGGCACCGATGGGTTCACCGAGGAGTCCGACGGCCACAACACCCGCCCCGAACCATTTCAGCGCCCAGTTATAACTGCTATGGCCGATCACCTGAGCTACCAGTGCCATCCCCCAAAGAGAGGCCCAGGTGCCGGTATCGAATCCCGAAACCGGAAGACCGAGCAAGATCACCACAACCCACAGGAATACGGCAGCGCTGCTGTAACAGACAGTGACATAGGCGGTCAGAGACAGATTGCGACGCAGGTTCCGACCGAGAAGCAGGTACAACGCCGCGCATAGTCCCCCTGCCAGTGCCAAAAGATCACCGACAAAGGCCCCTTCCCCGGCTTTCATATCCCCGACACCGATCACCACCGCACCGATTACACTCAGGACAATGCCGATCCCGGTGGTCATCTTCACCCGCTCCCCGGTTACAATAAAAGAAAGGAGTCCCACCCAAATGGGAATGGTGTTGACCAAGACCACGCTGTTGGCCACCGATGTATAATCCAGTGAGGAGATCCATACGGCAAAGTGAAGCGCCAGGAAAAAGCCGGAAATAACCGCAAGCCCCATCTCCTTTCGGGAGAGCTGCTTCAACTCTTGTCCAGCCCTCCATACACCCATGGGCACTATCATTAAAGCGGCCAGGCCGACACGGTAGGCGGCGGTTACGAGCGCCGGGGAATCGGCGGTTCGGGCGAATATGGCACCGGTGGAAACGGCCATAATACCGATGGTAAAGGCGAAATAGGCATGCCATCCAGGGGGCGGCGCGATACCGGATGGAATACCGTCGCTTCTGACAGGATCCTGCCGGGTCACAGTGGCATTATCCTTTTGATCCCCCGGCACCCTGAATTTGGAACCGGGCCGATGAACTGTTTTCCCGTATGTATTGCCGGATCCCGTTGAGGATCCCCTGGCTCAAATGGTCCTGGTATTTAGCGCTGGTCAGGCGCCGGCATTCACGGGGATTGCTGATAAAGGAGGTTTCCACCAGAATCGCGGGCATCTGGGCACCGAGGAGTACATAAAACGGCGCCTGCTTCACACCCTTGTTTTTGATCCGGCTGTAACGTTTTTTCATATGGTCGTGTAGTGAAACCTGTACCATTCCCGCCAGCCGGCTGGACTCGTTGATTTTGGCATTTTGCATCAAATCGCTGAGAATGGTCTGGAGATCGCTGATATTCTTTTTAGAAGTCGCATTTTCACGGGCGGCCACCAGGATGGCATCATCATCGGTGGCCAGGTTTAAAAAGAAGGTCTCAATACCGTGGGCACTTCTGTGCCTGGCAGAGTTGGTATGGATGGAGATGAACAGATCCGCATCCTTTGTATTGGCAATGGCGGTTCGCTCCTCGAGGGTCAAATAGCGGTCGGTTGTCCGGGTCAGGATCACCTCGCAGCCGATCTCCTTTCGGATTTTTTTTGCCAGCCGTTTGGCGATAGCCAGAACGATATGCTTTTCATGGGTTCCCTTCAGATATCCCGGCGCACCGAAATCCTTTCCGCCATGACCCGGATCGATGACGATCCGGCTCACCCCGAGGGCAAGCTGTTTGGCCAGGGCGCCTTTCGTTAGTTTTCCGTTTTGTACCGCGATCTTAGGTGAAGCGGTTTTCTTCGGTTTCCGCTTCTGGGTTTTTCCCCAGACGTCGATGACGATCCTGAAAGGGTTGCGAAGTGAAAAGATCTTATAGGTTTTGTAGGATTTGATATCCACCACGACCCGCACCTTTTCCGCCTTGTATTGCCCGGCACGGGCATCGCTAAGGAGGTTGTCGTTGATGGGAACGGTTTTGGGAATTCCCTGCCCCAGCCTGGAACCGGTAAGGTCGATGTAAAGCCGCTGGGGCTTGTGGAGAGACGGGTCTTTTTTAAGCAAGCGATGGGAAAAGGGTGTTTCCCGATCCGCGTCGATCACCACCCGGGTATAGCTGGGATTTGACCAAAACCGCAGGCCCTGAACCGTGGTCAGCTTGCCGGGTTCCTGGCCGGCAGGTACGGCGGGCTGCGATCTCCCGGCGGATTTTTCTATGACAGAGGCGATGGCGTCCTTTTTCCTTTGGGGTTTCTTTTGCTTTTCCGCCAAAGGCGCGCTCTCTTCCAGCGGAGCCGGTGCCGGTTTTGAAGGAAGCGGCCTGCCCAATGCAGCACTCGCTTTTGTTGCAACGCCGCTTTCCGGAAAAAGGTTTAAAACCCGGTCGTAGCGGTTCATGGAGGCCAGCTTGTCCGATTTCCGGTAGGATAGGCGATGCAGCTCTTCGTAGAGTCGCCCGGTCATATACAAACTCTCGGCAGCCTTCGGACCGGTGGGTGCCTGTTTAAAGGCAGATTCATAATGGTCGATACAGCGCAGCCAGTTGTCCCGGTATTTCTTTTTTTTGCTGCTGGCAGTGAGTGTTGTATAACACTTCTCTGCGGAACGATACGTTTTCTCAGCACGGTTTAAGGTGCGGGTGGCGTTTTTCGTAGACACCTTGACCGCGGTTTTTTTCGGGGCTTTGGCTTTCCGTTTAGCCGGCTGTTCAGCACTTTTTTTCCGAGCGGTCACCTTCGTGGCGTTCAACTGGTTTTGCGCCCTTTTCCGGTAACGGCTTTTTGGATACCGCTTGACTACCCTCTTAAAGATGTCTACCGCCTCTTTTTGGTCCGATTTCTTGTAGGACCGGGCGTAAAGATCCAGGTATAGCTTTCCGCTCATGTAGAGCCCGGCGGCTGCCCACGGACCGGAAGGATCATGACGGTAGACCTTTTCAAAGCGCTTGATGCATTTCTGCCATCGGTCGCGATATTTTTGGGCTTTGCTGTTTTTTAGAAGGCGATGATAGGCAGCGTCCGCCTCGAGATACAGCGATTTGGCCGTTTCTGGGGCGGCCGCCCCGGGGAGGATCATCACCATCATACAAACGGCGACGGTCCAGACGGCGGTGTTTTTGATCTGCAGCATAAAACTCTATCCTGATTTGGCACGTTCCTGCAACTCGTTTAACCGGTTGAGCGCCTCAAGGGGCGTCATCCCGGCGATGTCGAGCTTAATTAGCTGATCGATCAAGGTCTTTCCAGGATCCTGAAAAAGATTGAGCTGAACGTGTCCTTTGGACGGGCCATGTCCTGCCGGCTGCTCCGAAGTCAGATGTTCGATCACCCGGTTCTGGGTTTCGAGATCCAGCAGGATGGCCTTGGCCCGTTGGATGACCTCGTTGGGTACACCTGCCAGGCGGGCAACCTGAATTCCGTAGCTCCGGTTTGTCCCACCTGCCACCAGTTTTCTCAAGAAAATAATTTCGTCGTTCCACTCTTTTACCGCAATATTAAAATTTTTAAGCCGCGATTTGGTTCGGGAAAGTTCTGTCAACTCGTGATAGTGGGTGGCAAAAAGGGTTTTCACTCCGTGCCCCCTCAGATCGTGGAGGTATTCCGCCACGGCCCAGGCGATACTCATGCCGTCAAAGGTACTGGTTCCCCGGCCGATCTCATCCATGATGACGAGGCTCTGCCGGGAGGCGTTGTTTAAAATATTGGCCGTTTCCTGCATCTCCACCATGAAGGTGCTCTGCCCCTGGGACAGATTGTCTAAGGCACCGATCCGGGTGAATATGCGGTCGGTAATGGAAAGCGATGCCTCCAGGGCGGGCACAAAAGCGCCCATCTGACTCATGAGCACCATCAGGGCCACCTGCCGAAGGATCGTCGATTTACCCGCCATATTGGGTCCGGTGATCACTAGGACCTGGTTCTCTTTGTCGTCCATTTCGATGGTGTTGGGAACGAATCTCTCGCCTACGATCATCTTTTCGATCACCGGATGGCGGCCCTCCCGAATCCACAGCCGCCCTTCCTCATTGATCCGGGGGCGATGGTACCGGTTTAGATCCGCAATCTCCGCAAAAGTGGTCAAGCAGTCCAGTCGACCCATAAAGCGGGCCACATTCTGAATGCTCCTGTTTTTGGAGGCTGCCTGATCACGGATTTCTTCGAACAGGGCATGCTCCAGTTTGGCCCGCTCCTCTTCTGCGTTGAGGACCTTTTCCTCAAACTGCTTCAGGTCATCGGTGATAAAGCGCTCCGCATTGACCAACGTTTGTTTACGGATGTAGTGTTCCGGTACCGAACTGCTGCGGGCCTTGGGAATTTCGATGTAATAACCGAACACCTTGTTAAACCGCACTTTGAGGGTCTGGATGCCGGTTTCTTCCCTTTCGGCGGCTTCCAGCCGAGCCAACCAGCCCTTTCCGTCTCGGCTGACACCAATCAGTTCGTCGAGTTTCTCACTGTATCCATCACAGATGATCCCCCCTTCATGAATCGTCGGCGGCGCGTCCTCCCGTATGGCGGCATCGATCAGCTCGCTTAAATCATACAAGGGCTCCATGGGCTCCTGCATCTGAAAAAGTGGTGAACCCAGCCCCCCCAAGGTATCGAGGATCACCGGCACCTGCTTCAACGATCGTTTCAAAGCAGTAAGATCCCTGGCATTGGATTGCCCCATGGAGATCTTGCTGCCCAGCCGCTCCAGATCGTGGATCGATTTCAGGCTATCCCGTATCTCTCGTGTAAAATGGATCTTCGAGACTGCCTCCTCCACGGCCTCATGCCGGGCTTCTATCTCCTCCTTCTCGATAAGGGGGTAGCGGATCCACTGCTTTAAAAGCCGGCCACCCATGGCTGTGATCGTCCGGTCCAGGGTATCCAGCAGGGTTCCCCTCCTTGATCCATTTTGTATATTTACTAATAATTCTAAATTTTTGCATGTCGTTTCATCAACCATCAGATAATGGTCGAGACCGTAGGTTTCGATATGGGTCAAATGGTCGGTGGCCTGTTTTTGGGTCTCCCGAACATAGTGCAGCAAGGCGCCTGCGGCTCCCACACCGGCCTTGAGATGCTCACACCCGAATCCCTCTAGGTTGAGGGTATTGAACTGGGCGATCATCCGGGACCGGCCCTTTTGAAAGTCGAAGACCCCCTCCGCAAGACGGGTGACTGTTTTATCCGGCAAGGCTCCCATCAGATCGTTAAGCACCGGATCGCCCTCAACGGAATCGGGAAACAGCGCTTCACTGGGATCGATACGGCGGACCTCTTCTGCAATGGTCCGGATATCGTCCGATTCGGCCAGTCGGAACGTACCGGTGGAAATATCCAGAAATGAGATACCGATCCGCGCACCGTGCCGGGCCACGGCCAGCAGGTAGTTGTTGGTCTTGGCGTCTAAAAGCTCGTTGTCGATGATCATTCCGGGAGTGATCACCCGGACCACATCCCTTTTGACCAACCCCCTGGCCGTGGCAGGATCCTCGACCTGGTCGCAGATGGCCACTTTAAAGCCCTGGTCGATGAGCCTTGCAATGTAATTCCGAGCGGCCCGATGGGGAACGCCGCACATGGGGACCGGGACTTCGTCATTTTTGTTTCGAGATGTCAGAGTGATTTCAAGGGCGCGGGATGCGGTCTGGGCGTCTTCGAAAAACATTTCGTAAAAATCGCCCATGCGGTAAAACAGAATGGAATCGGGGTATCTCTCCTTGATGCCCAGATACTGCTTTATCATCGGGGTTGCCTTGGGAGGACTCATGATTCGATCTTCATTTACCACTCAGCAGGTACGTGTTCAATTGGCGATCGCATGCGGGCAACCGTCGATAAAGTCCGGTGTCTGTAAACAGAAAAAGCGCCCCCTCGCAACGCATCCTCCACGCCTGAAACACCGCTTGCCGGTAAGGGCAGCATGTGGCAGGTCTTGAAATGATGGTCACAAAGTGCAGCGCTCCTCTTTTCTTATTGCTTTTCTTCCGCTCCCTGCTCAACGGCCTCGGGTTGATCGGCACCGGCATTCTGGTTGGGGTTATCGGGCTGCGGCGTTTGGAATTTCGCCAGCTCGTTTTTCAATGAGGAGATCATCTCAAGATTGGCGTCAACCGTCGCATTCAGCCCCTTGATGGACTTGTTCAGTCGAAATCGTTCCAGTAGGCTGAAAAAATATGCGATCAACAGCCCAATCAGTAGAAATGCGACAAAGAGAACGGCATTCCACAATTCGGGGAGATGGTATTGTTCCATGAAAGGCAGCTTCAGGCTGAGAATATGTTTTTCCATGAAAAATGTCTGGTTCTGGTAAAGGAACAATCCGATAAACGCAGCAATAATCAGACCGAGCACCATTTTGAATTTTTTCATCGAACTCTCCATCGTTCCGGCTTGAACGGTAATAGGCCGTGTCGCCCCGGCTTAAGTTTCATGTTCATTTACTCTTTTAGCCCCAAAAACTCAACCCCTTTTTTCCTTGAACGGGACGACCCGAATGTCCCCCCACATACCGATCCGGTCGCCGACAATCACGACAATGCCTTTGATACCGGGGATCTGGTTCCCGAAATCGATGGCGTTCTGAACATCGGATGCCGCCTGGACCCGGTTGCCGATGGCCGTTGCGGCGGCATCGGCAAGGGGACACGATGCCGATACCACGCATACCGCGTCTGCCTTGCCCATACTCATGGAATGACCGATGGTGCCCGATGAAGTGCAGACAGCAATGGGTTTTCCACCGGTATCGATTTCAATGCCGACCTTAAGGCTCAGTTGGGATTTTCCGGCGAAAATGCCCGCGGTGAACCTTCCCTTCAATTTGAGAAAAAGATCTCCGCCGTTCTCTACGATGGTCTCGTCGGAATGATCCAACAGGTCCCATCCCACCTGCTCTGCGATGGCGCCGGCAACCGCAGCCATCGGGCCCACCCCCGCTTTTTCACCGGCATCTGCCATCTCTCTTACAATCTTGGGGCAGGGCCCGGAAATGGTACGAGGGGATAGGGCCGTTAAAAAGTCGGGATCCCGGGTGATCCAGCTTTCCAGATATCCCCGGTGCTTCAAGATCGCCTCCCGGGCGACATCCTCAAGGGGTCGACCGGCCTGGATGAAAAGGTCGGTCTCCTTTACCGTCACCCGGAATGATACGAGATGGTCCATTTGAAACAGCCGGCGATAGGCGCGATCCTTGATCAACATGGTTTCATTGACCTCAAATATTCAGTTCGGCGGGCCGCATCTTTTCCGGGCACTGCCTTAAAAAATAACGGTCGGTCATACCGGCGATATAATCCCTGACCAATTCTGCCGTTCGGTGCTGGGTCAGATAGCCTTCCGACTTGTCTTTGAGAAAATCGGTAAAAATCGGAGCGGTTCGGTCCTCTTTTTCGATCTGTTCACAATACCGATGAAAGAGCATATCAAAAAGTGACTCGATCCGCTGAATGTGGGTCTTGATCTGCGGATTCATGTAGATCCGTTCCAGATTGAACTGTTTCAGACGAAACAGGGCGTCGGCAATCTCTCGGCTGAACCCCACATGTCGATGGCGATAACTGTTGTGAATGACGTCGGTGACCAGGGTGAACACGATCTCACCGTTGGTTTTTCCCAACACCCGACTGCATTTTCGGGGCAGGTCGCTCCGCCGAATGAGATTCAACCGGATGGCGTCTTCGATATCCCGCCCGATGTAGGCAATGGTATCCGCCAAACGGACCACGCAGCCCTCCAGAGACATGGGCCGCAACCGTACATCCGCTCGTTTTTTTTTCCGTTGGATCTCATTTTCCAATGTGACAAAGGTTTTATCACGGTCGGGCAGAAGTGCCCGATCGTTGACCTCGCCGTCATGGCAGAGGATCCCATCAAGGGTCTGCAGACAGAGGTTCCACCCCTGTCCCCGTCGCTCCACCTTGTCGAGGAACTGGACACTCTGAAGGTTATGGTGAAAATGCCCGATCCCCGAAGCCAGGCAGAGCCGGGACAGGAACCTTTCACCGTCATGGCCAAAGGGTGTGTGGCCGATATCATGTCCCAATGCAATGGCCTCGATCAGGTCCGGGTTCAGTGCCAGAAACCGGCCGATGGTGCGCGCGATTTTCGACACCAGCTGTACATGGAGCACGCGGTGGGTGATATGGTCGTTGCTCACCAGGTAAAAAACCTGGGTTTTGTCGATATAACGGGCGTAGGCGAGGGAGTGGAGGATCCGGTCCGTATCGATTGAAAAGGGTTGCCGATAATCCGCATCCGAAGCGGGAGGGGTGCGGCGCCGTCCCTCCTTGCTGCGGATCGCATAACGTGAAAGTGCGCGGGCCTCCTCCCGGTCGATAATCGAACGGATTCGATCCATTGTCAGGTGTCGGGTCGTCTCTTTAGATTTCACCATTTTCGATCAGTGTTTCCATGAGTCGGTGGAAATCGATTCCGGCTTTCCGAAATCCTTCCTTGCCGTATTTCATGTTTCCCTCGAGTACCATATACCCCCTGTCCGTGGGCAACAGATCGATGCCCACGTCATTCCATCTACATGCGGTGGCAGTAAAAAGCGCCAACTCAAGGGCCTCTTCCGGCACGCGCTTAAGGCAGACCGTTCCTCCGACCGCCACATTGCTTCTGAAGTCGCCATCTGCTGCGATTCGCCAGTACGCATGCACAACCTTCTTACCGACAATAACGATCCGGATATCCCTTCCCGTGGGCAGATACTCCTGAATATAGGCAACCGCCGTCAGGTTGAGATAGGCGTTGAGGGCCTTTTGGTTTTCGATGAGGAAAACGCCCCTGCCCAGTGCCGACCCCCTAGGGATCTTTGCAACGAAGGGATAATCGAAGTACTCCCCAATGCGGGACTGCTGCCGTTTTCCATAAAAAATCCGAGTTCTCGGATGGGGGATTCCCATCATCTCGAAGAGTGCATTCTGTTTGATTTTGTCCTGGACGTATTTGTAGGTATGATAACTGGGAAATGTGGTTTTTCCCATGGTATCGAATAGCTCGGCGTAAAAGGGCGTGGGGTAGTAGATCTTCTCTGCATCCCGGATACAATTGGCTGCATCTTCGCTATAATCGGAGAAGTTTGGCTTTACACCCAGGGTGATCACATTTCGGCATCGGGAAAGCCGCGATTCCAGGGCGATCACCTTTCTTTTAAAACGGGTATCGGCCGATTTAGTCACCATGTCGTGTCAGGATTGGGTTTTCGACGGTGCTGAGAGTATGAAGCGGGAAGGCGCCACCGGGACATCCGTCCAGTACTTCCGTGTGCGGAGTGTAACCTCTGCGGTGCCATCATCGGCAAACCGAATTTCTGACGGCACCCGGTAGTTCCCGGCCCGGCGGAAATGACGGAATAACACCCGGTATGCCAGGGTTCCATCCGAATGAAAGAATTCCACCTGCACCACCCGTTTATCCGGAAGATTGACCTGTATCCGCTGCACCACATTCCCGAAAAAATCCTTGAGGACCAAAATCGTGTCTGCGGACGGGGTGTTGCCAATGACCGAATCCACCGGGATTTTGGCTTTCTGCTGCGGTTCAACGGACTGAAATCGGTGTTTTCTAAGGGGCACGCGGCCGCCGAGCAAAAAGGTCATATCGCCGGGTCTGACCGGAATCTGAAAAAGGTCCTGAAGGCTGTTACCGTCAGCTCGCTTTTTATAAAACCGGCTGGGTTGGTGCGAGAGGAGATAGATCCACTTGCCGTCACTGGAAAAAGTGAAAGCCGGACTTCCCGTGGGCGCCAGCACCTCGACGCGCAACTTATCTGCTCCCGACGCCATCCAGGCGGTTGTCATGGTTTGCCGGATACTGTTTGTCCGGAGGGTGGCTTTACCGATCCCCTTGAATCCGTCAAGTCCGGAATTGATCGATTCCAGAAATCGGATATGAGATTGGACGATGCTAGAATGGGATGACGCAGCCACAGGATCCTGTTTTAAGGTACTGCTCGAATAAATGCCGCCGCAGGCCGAAAGCAGAAGTACAATCCCAATGGGCAGAATTACCTGGATTTTCCCTTTCATTGCACCTGTTGTCCGTCCCCGGTCAGTTCCCGAATTTTCGCTTCGATCTCCTCTTTGCTCTCTTTCTGGTTGTCAAATGACTTCTGGTAAAACTCAAGGGCTTTTTCCCTGTTTTTCAACTCGAGATAAACATCACCGAGATGTTCGAGGATGATGGGATCGTCCGGGACCAGAGACACCGCTTTTTTGATATACTTAAGGGCCTTTTCAAACAACCCTCTTTTGTAATACACCCACCCGAGGCTGTCTGTAATATATCCGTCATTTGGTTTATGCACCAACGCTCGTTTAATCAGGTCTTCCGCTTCATCGAGGTTCCGCCCGAGATCCGCGTAGGTGTATCCCAGGTAATTCAGTGCATTGGCATGTTCGGGATTCAGGCGGATGACCTCTTTCATTGCGGCGATACACGCCTCTTTACGGCCCCATTTATCGTATACCACGCCCAACCGAAAATGGATTTTTTGATTGTTCGCATCGATGGCAAGGCCTTTTTCCAGCGATTCAACGGCTTTTTCATACTCCTTTTGCTCTTCAAAAAGCGTTGCCAAAAACAGTCTGAATTCGGGATTGCCTGGCACTTTGCCGATGACTTCCGTAAGGTAGACAATGGCCCGGCCGATCTTTTTTTGCTCCTGAAGGATCAATGCGGTGTTGACCACTGCATTTTCATAAAATCGGGATTCCTCCGCCACCTTTCCGAACTGGACGATCGCCTTTTCCTTTTCGCCGAGTTCATTGAAGGTCAGGCCGGATAGGTACAGAAGATCGGAGCTTTCCGGTGCGCCCGTCAGCATATACTTGAGCAGGACCGTGATCAGATCGAATCTTTTCTCCTCAAAATACTGCCGAATAATCGCGGAAAGAACCGTTTTTTCACTCCGGCTTCGACGGCCGAGATCGGAAAGAATCCGCTGGGCGTCACCGGCTCTTCCGATTTCGTCGTAAAACAAACCCAGTTGAAGTCCCGCCCTGATATTCCGGGGATGTTCCTTGAGCAGTTCCTGATAAAGGGACAGGATTCTACTGATGATCTCCGTGTCGCTCCCCTCACCTTTTCTTTGCTTTTTCAGCAGGTCGATCAGCTCAAACCGCGGCTCCACCAACCGGGGTTCCAGCACCAGTGTCTTGTTAAAGGATTGCCTGGCCATCTCGTCTTTACCCTGCCTCGCGTAGATCTTCCCCAGGTAGAAATAACCCACAAAGGAGCCGGGATAATGATCGACGAGCTTTTCGAAAATACGATGGGCATTGGGCAGATCATCGCTGGACATGTAGAGTCTGCCCAAGGTGGTATACACCGCTTCCTTTTTGGGATCCCCCTCCAGTACTTTCTCAAATGCGGCTTTGGCCTGATCCAACTGCTTCAGTTCCAGATTCAGCCGTCCATACAGCATCAGGGTTTCCACATCGTCCGGCTCTTCTCCCAATACTTTTTCAAGCATGGTCAGTGCGTTTTGCGTATCCTTGCTATCCAGATAGACCGATGCCAACTCTCGTTTAAGAAATATCGATTCCTCATCTGCCGAAATCGCTCTTTGCAAGTACTGGATCGCCCCTTCAAGGTCCCCCTTTTTCCGATGAATCTGCGCCTCGGTATAAAGGTAGTAGCTGGTATCCGGCCTTTCCACTAAAACGAGCTCCGGGGCCTTTGCCCCGGGGGGGGGTTGCTTCATCGTGCAGCCGCTCAGCAAACCGGCAGCCGACAGTATTACGGTAATCAGTAGGACATTTGTTTTCATTGCTATTTTCTTGCTTTGTCGATGGGTTCCTTCGGGATTTGAAACGGAAGGCAAAAAACCGCAGTGACCGGTTATTCCCCCGTTATATGATCGGTATAGGCGGCGTAATCGGGAATTTCCCGCTTGAAAAACTCCCGCATTTTTTTGATGATATTTTTTTCCACCTGCCGGACACGTTCGCGGGAAATACCATACCGGTCCCCGATCTCTTGAAGGGTTGCGGGGGAATCGGAGAAGATGCGCGTGTCAAAAATTTCCTGTTCCCGTTCAGTCATCTGGTGTCTGAATTCGTTGATTTTGTTGTGTAGGAGCGTGTCCATCTCCTTTTTCGCGACCTTCTCCTCAAGGGAGGTTTCGTCCGATCCCAAAAACTCGATCCGTTCGGTATCGGAATCATCCTTTAAGGGCGCATCCAGTGATACATCCCAGCTATCCAGTCGCTGATCCATGTCCACGATTTCTCTTTCGGAAACACCGAGCCTTTCAGAAAGCAGTTTTGGCTTCGGATCGAAACCTTCGTCGATCAGCTTCTGTTTTTCCTTTTTGAGTTTAAAAAACAGTTTTCGCTGACCCTGGGTGGTACCGATCTTCACCAGGCGCCAGTTGTCCATGATGAACTTGAGGATATAGGCCTTTATCCAGAACGATGCGTAATAGGAAAACTTGACGTTTTTATACGGATCGAATTTTCGAACCGCCTGCATCAACCCGATATTGCCCTCCTGTATCAGATCCAGTAAGTTCTGCATCCAGATCCGTTGAAATTCCAGGGCAATTTTCACCACCAATCTCAGGTTGGATGTCACAAGGGTATAGGCCGCATCCTGATCCCCCTGCTCCTGGATCCTTTTCCCCAGTTCCTTTTCCTGCTCCCGCGTCAACAGGTTGAATCGGCTGATTTCAGTGAGATACCGCTGCAGCGGATCGAATTTGACCAGAGCCGTGTCAGAGGCTTTGGATTTTGGCGGTTTCGAAACCCGCTTGGCGCTCACCTTTTTTTTTGCCGTTTTCTTAGCCGTTTTTTTTGCAGCTTTTTTCACCGGCTTTTTTGTTGCTTTCCCAGCGGTCTTATTTTTCTTCGCAACCATATTTTTTTATTATATTTCAGTAAATTATGAAAAATTTTTCCACAAAAAACTGCCCCACGTTTTTTATGGACAACCCACGGAAGTTATGCTATTCACCCGATTTATTCCAAGCGCGCCTGTAGCTCAGTTGGATAGAGCAACGGACTTCTAATCCGTAGGTCGCAGGTTCGAGTCCTGCCAGGCGTACCAGCAAATTCAAGGGGTTGTGCACTTATGCCAACCCCATTTTCATTCAATCCCTCCCTTGACCGTAAGTTTGCTATCTTACTTTGTTTTGATTTCTTACGCAAGGTTTCTGTTGATTCTAGCAACGGAACGGTGCATCGGCAAGAGCCATGAACCGGCAAACCATCAAACTGCCAGTGTCGTTTTACCTTTCCGCAGTTACCAGTCGAAGCGCCAGAAGAAAGAACACCGTTCCCGCCACCCGATTCAGAATTTTTTGGGCCTTTTCCGAACCACTCAACCACTCCCCGATGGCCCCGGCCAAAAAGCTGATGGATCCGAATACCAACAAGGCTGCGATGATAAACAAGCACCCTAAAAGGATGATTTGCAGGGTCAGGTTTCCCCTTGCCGGATCGGCAAACTGGGGCAGAAACGCCAAGAAAAAGATGGAGACTTTGGGATTGGTGACATTCATGATGATCCCCCGCCGGTAGAGCTGTCCGGGAGAAAGACGGGGGACGCCCTCCCCTTCCATCTTCTGGGAAGAGGCCCGGAACGCCTGGAAGGAGAGATAGATCAGATATCCGGCGCCTATCAGCTTGAGGGCGGTGAAGGCGACGGCCGAAGTGTGAAAGATCGCCGCAACCCCGAGTGTTACCGCTGTCGTATGCACCAACAGGCCGGTACAAAGGCCAAGGGTGACGAATATGCCGGAGAGTCGCCCGTTGAGAGCGGATTGCGTCAACACGAAGATGTTGTCCGGGCCCGGCGCCAGGGCCAAAAGGACCGAGGCAGAAAAGAACAGCATCAGGGCATGGAACTCGATCATTGGATCTCTCATGGCAAAGTGTGCTGAATGGAAACGAAATGGGTCTTTACCATGAAATCCATCAGGACACAACCGGCGGGAATCAGCGCTGGTCCACCCGAAGATCCATCTGGTAGAGCATCTGCCAGGCCCTTTCCACATCCGGATTGGCCCGGTTGATTGCGGAGGTGACGATCATCGCCTGGATCACGTCGTCGCTGACGCCCGCCTTTTTCAGAGCAACGATCTCTTCGGCGGAGGGGACGCGTTGCTTCAGTGTGGATTTTCCGTAAACAACGGTATCGGGCCGATCGCCGCCACCAGCCTCCCGGATCAGCGTACGGATGTTTTTCTCGCTCAACCCGGATTTTTTCAGGCGGACAACCTCCTCAACTGTAAAGGCACCGGTTTCAACCGATTTTTCACGGATCAGCAGGGTGATGGTCTCGATGCCGATCCCATTTCTTCGGAGAAGATCGATGTCACGGTTGGTCAGGCAATGGCCCGAAACGGCCACCATGAACGTTATGGCCCATACGAGGATGAGGATAATGATGTGCTGTCGCATCTCTTAAACCCTTTTTTTTCTAATCCGACTGTTGGCATGCGAGCTACCGAAGGGTTGCAGAAATCATCCCGGTCATGATTTTAATGGCCGGCGGAACCGATTACCTGAGGAACTGCATCAGGTTTGGCTGAATGACGCTGGCCGTGGCGGCGAGGGCCGCCTGGTAGGCGGTTTCCATGCCCTGCAATTCGGTCATTGCCATGACGAGATCCGCGTCCTCCGTAGCGTTGAGCAGCTCCTGGGTCGTCAGCTTGAAGGTTTCCCAGTGGTTCTGGGTGGCATCCAACCGATTGAGACGCGCGCCGACTTTGGCCCGCTGGTTCAGGACCTGGTCCATGGCCGTGTCCAACTGGTCCACTTGATCGGCAATGGCGGTGGTGTCATTGTCTTCAAGTCCGTTTTTAAGATCCCTCAGGACATCGAATACATTGACATCACTGTCAAAAACCGCATCACCGCTGGTGTTGACGGCCATGTCGATGCTCTCGCCGATGATAACGCGGATATCCCCGGAATCGCCGGCGTAGGTGGCCGCAAAAGCGGCATCTCGGGAGTATGGGGCAGCGTCGCTCTGGTGCCCGCCAAAAAGGTAGCGTCCCCCGGAGCTGGTGTTCGCCAGCTGCATGATTTGGTCGTAGATGTTCGAGAGTTCTTCTGCTGCGATGTCTCGCGTCGTGTCACTGGCGGTTTCAGACGCCTGGTAAACCGCCAGTTCCTTGGCCCGGATCAGAAGATTGTCGATGGATCCCAAGGTGGCGTCGGTGATGTTGAGCCACGATTTACCATACTTGATATTCCTGCCGTACTGTTCGATGGAGGAGATACGCGTGCGGAATTCGAGTGCATCCCCGATGCCAATGGGATCATCGGAGGGTTTGCTGACCTTTTTACCCGACGCAACGGTATTTTGCAGTTCGATAATGCGCTCAAAATTGCGCTGCAGGGTATCCGTCACGGAGTTGGACATCAAATTGTTGGTGACACGCATCATGACCCCCATCCGGGTATGGATCCACCCGAAATTTTATGGCCTAAAGCATCGACATCAGGCTGTCCAGCATCTCGTCCACGATGCTGATCAGCCTGGCAGCGGACTCATAGGCATGCTGATATTTGATCAGGTCCACCATCTCTTCATCCAAAGAAACGCCGGAGGCCGACTCCCGGTTGTTTTCGAGCAGGGTCACCATGCCCTGCTGATGGTTGTAGTAGTTATCCGCGGCGCGAACATCACTGCCCAGTTCGCTGATCATGGCACTGAAGTACTGGTCGAAAGTGGATGTGGCCGGCGCGCCCCCGAGTGTCAGCTGGTTCTGAAGATTGGCGATCAGAATGGCGTTTCCGTTGTCGCCAGGGATGCCCGCTTGGGTACTGGATGCGGACACCGCCTTGAAGTCACCCTGAACGGTGGCGCTTACCGTGATGTCATCCGCAGACGTCCCCGAAAAAAAGTCGACACCGGTGTAAGGCAAGCCGGTGGCGGGACTCACCAATCCGTACCCGGTGCTGTGCAGGGCATTGACCTCGGTGATGATGCCGGTCGCCAGAGTGTCCAGCTGACCGAGATAATTGGGAATGGCCACATCCCGGACATTGAGCCACCCTTTGACTTTTCCCCCGGTGATCTGGGAGGTGACGACGAATGTATTCCCGCTGTAATCATTCCAAATCAAATCATTGAATCCGCTGCCGTCGGGTGTGTTGGACAGCGCCAGGGCGGTATTGCCCTCTACCAGGGGTTTACCGGAGTTCAGGGTGACCGTTATCTGTCCGTCGTCCAGTTCATAACTGTTGGTGTCGATGAGAATCGCCAGCTGGTTGATGAGAAGATCCCTCTGGTCACGGTAATCGTTGGCATTCTGCCCTACGGCTTCAGCGCTTCGGATCTGGCTGTTCAGGCCGGCGATCTGATTGGAAAGGGTGTTGATCTCAGCCACCGTCATCTTGATGCTGAAATCGGCATCCTTCTGCAAATTGACCATATCGTCCCTGAAATCCTGGAAGGTGGTGGACAGGGTTTCGCTTTTGGTTATCAACGCCACCCGTTCCGCTTGTCCACCTGGATTGTTGGAAAGGTCGTTCCAGGCATTCCAGAACTCTCCCATGGCCTGGCTCAGTCCGTAGCCCCTTGACTCGTTGAATACGCCCTCCAGCCGTGCCATGGAATTTTTATAGGCTTCCCACTGCCCCAAAGTCGTCGTTTCAATCTGCAGCTGGGCACCGACAAAGCGATCGTATATTCGCTGGACCTCGGCGACGTCGACCCCTGTCCCCAGCATCCCTGGTTTTGAGGGAATCGGTTCGTTGGGGTCGAGCACCAGTCGCTGACGCGAGTATCCCGGTGTGTTGACGTTGGCGATATTGTGCCCGACAACATTGATACCTTGCTGCTGCGCCTGCAGGGCGCTTTGACCGGTATTGAACACGCCGTATAGTGAGGACACCTTTTTCTCCTGTTCGCTCAGATATTCTGGGACAGCATCCGTCCGATTTGGCCTCTGTTTTGCGTCACACCCGTTTGTCCGTACACCGTGGCATGGGGTGAGATGATGCCCGAGAGGATCGTGCAGGAAGCCCCCACCATATGAACGGCATGGGTCAACAACTGCTGGCTGGCGGCATTGATCTCACGGATCCGTTCTACAATGGCCGAAAGCGCCGCCCGACAATTGAGGACCCGTTCGGCATAGGTTTCCGGCAGCAATTGTGACAGCGATTTCAGATTCAATTCACGGGGATTGCGCTCCAGGGATTGGGCCGCCTGTTCAAACAGATCCCTCCGCTGCCCTTCGATCTGTCGGATCCTGCCCTGAAGGGTCTCGATATCCAGGCCGAGGCCGTCAAGGCGCTCCGTATCCGCGGCAATCACCGATTTCTGCTTTTCGACCAACAGGTCGTTCATGGTACCCCACAAATCGATCTCCTGTTCCAACGAATGTATCAAGTTTTCCAAAAGCTGATCCATCTCGGTACTTTTCCGTTCGTCCGCCGCGCGGGCGGCCGTCAATTGGGAAGATGCAACCCCGCTACTCTTTAGGCATGGACATTGACAACCGATGCCGTGATCATTCCGGTGGCAATCTTCGCAGGATCGGGTCGATAGGAACCGTTTTGAAGCTGTGCCTTGATCCGGGCGATCTTCTCCTGCCTCACATCCGGCAACGACACCATCGTCTCCTGTGCCGCCTGCAGTTCCCGTGCCGCCTGGGACAACACGATGCTGTCGGTTTCCCGTGCAGCGGGTGAGGTCCCTCCAATGGCTGTGGCTGGCGTCTGTTCTTTTCCCCTATTTTTCAGATACGCTTCATTCTGAATCGTCGGGGAATGGTTGGCTGTAATTTTCATGTGGACCTCATTTGGCTGCCGGCCGCTATGCTTCCCTCGCCGGCGGTTGGTTTATGCGATGAGTACCCGGTGTACCGCATAATTTAAATCATTCCGGGTGTTCATCCGGTGCGGTCTTATCCGCACCGGTCAATTTGGTTTCAAACAGGGTGGCCAACCCGAGGCTTCGCTCCCGGGAGATCTCCTGGGCCAGATGCTGATCCAGCATGGAAGTATACATCTCTTCCGACTTTCCTCCGGAGATCAGGCCCGATTTTGGAACGGTGGATCGCATCTCCTTTAGCATATAGTACAAAAACAGGGACTCGAATTCGGCACAGGCCTTTTTCATTTCGAGCCGTTTTCGTTCCGTGTCCGGCGAACCCGCCCCAGCAGATTCGGCAACCGCACTCTTTTTGATTTTCATCCGCGGGGCCGATATTGCCTGCATTATCGAATGGTTGACCATCAAATCTGACATTACATGATCTCCAGGTCGGCCTGCAGGGCGCCGGCCGCTTTGATCGATTGGAAGATGGCGATGAGATCCCTCGGGGAAACCCCCAGCGCGTTTAAGGCCCTTACCACTTCGCCGATGGTGGTCCCGGTATCGACGATCATCAGCTTCTCGTTCCCTTCGGTTGCCACGGCCTCGGTTTCGGAAGTGACGGTGGTCTGTCCTTCGGAAAAGGGCATGGGCTGGCTGACATTGGGCGTTTCCTTGATCTCGATACTCAGATTGCCGTGGGCGATGGCGATGGTGGAGATCCGGACGTCCTCCCCCACCACCACGGTGCCGGTACGTTCGTTGACCACCACCTTGGAGAGGGTATCCGGAACGATGCTCAACCCCTCCACTCGGGTGACGAACTCGACGAGATTTCCCGTAAAGGCTTCCGGTACCTTGAGCTCGACGCTCCCGGAATCCAGGGTCCGGGCGATGCGGTCCTGGAAGGCCTGGTTGATGGCCCCGGCCACACGACTGGCATTGGTGAAGTCGGGAGATTTCAAGGCCAGGAACAGGGTGTCTTTGGTGTTGAAGTCGATGGCGATCTCCCTTTCGATGAACGCTCCGTTTGGAACTCGTCCAACGGTCGGAAAATTCTTCACGATCTTCGTTCCACCCGAGCCGGCACTGAAACCGCCGATGCTGACAGCCCCCTGGGCCACGGCGTAGGTGCGTCCGTCGGCTCCCTTTAAGGGGGTCATGAGAAGAATGCCCCCCTGGAGGCTCTCCGCATCCCCAACGGAACTGACCGTGACATCGATGCGGCTACCCGTCCTGGCAAAGGGAGGGAGGTTGGCGGTCACCATGACGGCCGCGACATTCCCGACCTTCTCCACATCTTTGGGAGTCACGGTCATCCCCATCCGCTCCAGCATACTGGCAAGGGACTGGAAAGTGAAACCGGCGCTTTTACCGTCTCCGGTCCCGTTCAATCCAACGATCAGACCGTATCCCACCAGCTGATTGTGCCGCACGCCCTTGATGCTCACAAACTCCTTGATCCGGGTGGCGCCTACCGTGTCAATAAAAAACAGGAGCATCATGACCGTTGTCCAGATCCGGATTGCCGAAATGGTTTTCATCTCCCCACCTATCTCTCCCGGTTACATGGGCCATACCGCGTTGAGAACGCGGGAGAGCCAGCCCTGGCGTTGCTGTTCGTCCACCACGCCGATGCCGCTGTATACGATGCGGGCATCCGATATCCGGGTGGAGTCGATTTTGTTGTCCGATGAGATATCCCGCGGCCGGATAATACCGGCCAGTACGATAAACTGACGTTCGCTGTTGATAGTGATCACACGGGTTCCGGCTATTCTCAGGTTCCCGCCGGGAAGGACGTCCATCACCCTTGCGGTGATCTCGGCCTTGATGGTCCCGCTTCTCTCCGTCTTACCCGTGCCGGCAAAGGTGTTGTCCAACCCCCCTGCAACCTTCCCGAAAGGATTGGGTGAATCGGTGCTCGTATATTTGTTCTCTGCACCCAGAAAACTGGTCACCTGGGCGGATAGCTCCGACGATTTACCGGTGTTGGTACCGGCATCGTTGGAGGCCTTGGCAGCCTCAACGATTTTGATGGTGACGATATCGCCCACCTCACGCGCCTTATAGTCCACAAACAGGGATCCCATGGCCCCCCTGGATTGCCACAAAGATCCCTCTGAAGGCTTTTCGGGAGGGGGCTGTACCGGCATGGGAATGATCTCCTGTCTCGCCTGGCTGGTTTCGATGGCCACCTGTTCCTCCGGCAGCTTGGTATGGGACATGGTAACGCACCCCGTCAAAACCAGAACGGTGACGGCGATCAGAAATCGGCCCGTGTTCAATACTCCCCTCATTGCTTGTTTCCTCACTTTGCGTACTCCACGCGGACGGTTTTGGCATCCACCACACGGGCGTACAGGCTCCTTTGAATCCGATCTCCCGAGCGGCCACCGATCCCCTTGATGATCCCCATGGTGCTGATTCTCAAATGATCCGATTCGGCAATCACCTGAACGATGTCCCCTCTTTTGACGACCATGGGCTGCTCCACCATATCGTGCCGTATGACCTGGAAGGCCTTGATCTCTCTTTTGACTTTCTTGCCCAGGAGCTCTTCCGGCCGGGTAATGATGTTGGACGGCATTCCGGAGATGTCAAGAGTCCTTTCGGTAATGTCCCTGTCCAAGATCGTGCGGCCCCTTCTCAGGGTTCGCCGCGCCACCCAGACAGTCTCCACCATCTCCAGTTCCACCATCACCAGGAGCTTGCCGATCCATTGGTCGTCAACAAAGGAGTGAAAGTGCACGGGGACTTTTCGTTTGAGCAGCGAACCGTTGAGCAGTTTGATTTTATGGGTGACTATCCCGGTGGGTAGTACGACCGAATTCGGAACCTCGATTCTACGAATACTGGCAGGCCTATCCTGTTCATCCAGCTTCTTCCGGATGAAATCACGAACCGCTGTTTCAATGGCTCCCACCCCCACGGTTTCGCTTTTGCGCCGGACGTTGATTTTCTGTGGGGTGTGGCATCGGATCATCGAAAGGTCATAACCGTTCTGCCGGATCCGCCTTTTCACCGTATTGCCGCCGATGAAAAACGCCTCGCCCGGCTGGGGCGCTTTGCTGATCTGAATCCTTTCAAGATTTCGAATCAGTTCGGTCTGCGCCCCGGAGATTTGCGCCACATCCCTGAGGAAAATGAACGCTCCTGATATCTCGGCACTCTCCAATACGTCAATGCGGGCCAACTCCTCCGCCGCTGCAGGACTGATCGCAAGGTTGGCAAGAGTCAGCAGAAGAAGACCCCACCCAATCCCTGCCAGGGTGCGGCTCCTTTTTTGCATCCGTGATGGGCCTTTAGATTTCATAGCCGGCTACCGTTTTATATTGTTGGCCATCTGCAGCATCTCGTCCGCCGCCTGGATCGCCTTGCTGTTGATTTCATAGGATCTCTGGGCCGTGATCATGTTCACCATCTCCTCCACCACACTTACATTGGACATCTCCAGATACCCCTGGGCAATGGTCCCGAATCCGTCCTTACCCGCGGTGCCGGTAATGGGATCTCCCGATGCGGCAGTGGGGGTGAACAGGTTCCGGCCGATGCTTTTCAGTCCGGCCGCGTTGACGAACCGCGCCAGCTCGATATTTCCCACTTGGGTGGGTTCCGTTTCCCCCGCCTGAAGGATGGAGACGGTGCCGTCGGTCCCGATGGACACGGACACGGTGTCAGAGGGAATGGTGATGCCCGGCTCGATCTGGAAGCCGTCGGAAGTGACGATCTGTCCTTCGCTGTCCAGTTTGAACGCCCCGGCTCGGGTATAGCCGACCTCTCCGCTGGGCTGGATGACCTGGAAAAAACCCTCCCCCTCGACTGCCATATCCAGTTCGTTCTGGGTGTGCTGATAATCCCCCTGGAGAAAAATCTTTTGAACGGCGGCAGTTCGGGTCCCGTGTCCGAGCTGGATCCCCGTCGGGATTTCACTCCCCTCCGCTGCAGTGGCCCCCGGATCCCGTAGGGTCTGGTAGAGCAGATCCTGGAAGTCGGCCCGGGATCGTTTGAATCCACTTGAATTGACGTTGGCAAGGTTGTTGGCGATCACATCGATGTTGAGTGCCTGTGCCTGCATGCCGGATGCTGCGATGGAAAGTGTGCGAAGCATATCGATCTCCTTATGGGTCAGAAATCAAGCCGGGGCTCCCACCTGGCTGATAATTTTTTCATTGGCCTCGTTGAGGTACTGGATCATCTTTTGGTAGGACTCGTATCCCCGAATCACCTCGATCATTTCGGTCATCGATTTCACCGCATCGACATTGGACCGTTCGATGGATCCCTGCATCACCACCGCATTTTCCGCCGGCTGCTCGTCGGCGTCGGGTCCCTCGGCGACAAAGCCGTTCTTGCCTGCCTTCATCAGACCGGCACCCTCGGGGAAATCCACGATTTCGAACCGGTCGATCTGAGCGCCGTCGGCAAGGATGTTCCCTGACCCGTCCACCTCGATACGGCCATTGCCCAATAGGATCTCCCCACCCTCCCCCATCACCGGATGCCCCTCCGGGGTCACTAGGACCCCCTCTACATTCCTCACGAAAGTGCCGCTCCTTGTATAATGAGTGCCTTCGGGTGTCTGAATCTTGAAAAAGCCGTCTCCCTCGAGGGCGAAGTCCAGGGGATTTCCGGTGGCCACGATGTGCCCGGGATCGAAATTGGTATAGGTTAAAATCGGATTCCCCATATAGGAGGTCTGGGGGCTTATGGGCTCGGCGGATGTCCCGGAAGCCTGGGCATCCGGGTCGCTGATTTCAAACGCCACGCGATCCTCTTTGAAACCGGCGGTGCTAATGTTGGCAATGTTGTTCGCCAAGGTGCTCATCCGCATCTCATGATACAGTGCGCCGGAAACCACATCGGAAATTGCATCACCCATTTATCGACTCCATTGGAACCTGCTTAAATTATTTTCGGATGGAGACAAACCGGGTGGTCTCCATCCTTCCTGTCCTTCTGAAGATATTTTATGCAAATCGCATACCATTGAGGTTGACTGGGATGGCGGATCTGAAAAAATGGATCAGACCCTCATTCTTTCTTCCGTCAGTCCGGTCCGCTGTTGGAATTTGGTGAACAGCTCGACTTCGCATCTGGGCATGGATAATTTTTCCGAAATTTTCTCCATGCTCATGCCGGAGTTATGAAACTGATATATTTTCAAGGTGTTGGAATCATTACTGGCCGCTTCCGCCGGATGTGCCAGGTGGATGATGCCTTCCTTTATAGGTTTGTGTGCCGCTGGTTTTGACTTTTTGAGGGCGGATCGGCTTTTCAACTGCCGGGATGTTTTTCCAACACGGGTGTCAGGGGATTTTCCCCGTCCACGGACATCGGGGAAAGAATTGCCGGTTTGCTGACGCATCAGATTGTAAAAGGTCTTTTGGGCGATGCTGCTGATGATCTCATCACTGAAAGGCGCGGCGGGTGGTTCTTTCAATGATCTTTGTCGCCCGACAATATAGATGACCGTGATGCAGCACAACAAGAGTGCGGCCGCATTCAATGCGACTTCCCAGAATTTTGGATTGAAAAGTTCCATGGTTGGCTCCTTCCTTGTTCGGCTTGATTCCGATGCTTCATGAGGCCGTCGGTTTAATTTATATTACAATATCAATATGTTTTGATTTTAATTCGGTAACCTCCGGCTCCGGTCCACCCAACGCCGCCGGCTCGCTGTTCAAAGGGTCTTCTGCCTTTGTCTCATCCTCTTTCTTTTTTTTCCCAGCGCTGTATCGGTCCTGGTATTTTTTGGCCGGACTGTCCGATCCTTTATCGGTCTTTTGTATCCGCTTTGCGGACGGTATGTGGGAAACTTTCATTTGGTGTTTGATTTTTGACAACATGCCGGTCTCCTCCCGGAATCAACACCGTGTCAAACCATTGACGGCAGAACGTGGATGCCGCCTCTCCTTACGATATCAGATTTTTCATTCTCAGTTTTTTCCGCAGGCGCAAAATGGCTTTCGAATGGATCTGCGACACCCTTGATTCCGTAATTTCCATCACTTTTCCAATCTCTTTCATGGTAAGTTCATCTTGGTAATACAACGATACGACCAGTTTTTCATTTTCAGGCAACTGCTCGATAGCCGCCGTCAGTCCGCTGAACAGTTCCTTGAACCCGATGATCTTCGAAACGTCCACCCGATCCGATTGGATGAGAAACGATTTGAACGGATCGATTTTTTCGCTTTCGATGAAGTCGAGACGATCGAACTGAACAAAGGAGATATGTGCCATTGCTCTGATTTCATAGAATTTTTCAAGACTAATGCCCATTTCATCGGCCACTTCCCCGTCCGAAGCCTCGTGCCCCAGGAGGTTTTCAAGTTTGGCATATGTCTTCTCCATTTCACGGACTCTTTTCCGGGTGGTTCTGGAGAGAAAGTCCCGCGAACGCAGTTCCGCCAATATGGCGCCTTTAATCCGATAACTGGCGTAGGTGATGAACTTGTTGCCCCTGTCGGGGTCGAATCGATCCAGGGCTTCTATCAGACCGACGACACCCGCCTGCATCAGATCATCCTTGTCGATACTCGGGGGCAGGTGAATAACGATGCGCTCAACAATTCTCTTTACATGGGGCAGGTGCTCTACCAGCACCTGCTCCCGGTCTGAGATGCTGTCCCTGGTGTAAAATCCTCTGCGGTCTTCGGCTACATCCATGATTCCTATTCTCTCCCTGTTCCTTTTTTTCTACTCCTGGGTTTCCAGGTTCAGGTGGTTCCAGAAAAAATTGGTGTCCTTGTCCGGGCATTTGTATAAAACGGTGCTGATCATTTTCTTGGCAAGCTGGCCGAATTGCCGGCTGGCCTCCGAACCCGGAAACATTTCGCTGACAAGCTTTTGATGCCGGATCCCTTTTAAAATGTTTGGATCGTGCGGCAGGTACCCGAAGTAATCGATGGTGATGTTCAAAAAGCGATCGGCAACGAGGCTCAGCTGCCGGTGGACCTCTTCCGCCTCATTCTGTCCGGACGCGGTATTCACAATCAGTTTAAAATGCTTTTCGCCATATTTCATCGCCATTACCTTCATCAGGGCATAGGCATCGGTGATGGAGGCCGGCTCCGGCTGGACGATCACCATGATCTCCTGTGCGCTGATGTTGAAATGCATCACATTAGAGGAGATGCCCGCCGCGGTATCCATCAACATGAAATCGTAGGAGTTGATATACATATCCAACTCTTTCATGATGCTGGCTTGCTGCTCTTTGGACAATCGGGTCAGCTCCTGCACTCCGGATGAAGCGGGCAGGATGGATAGATTCGCAGGACCCGGCTTGACGATCTCCGCAATGTTCTTCTGCCCCGATATGAAATGGGAAATGTTGTAGCTGGGGGTCAAACCTAGAAGGACATCCAGATTCCCCAGCCCCAGATCACCATCCAGTATCAAGACCCGTTTTCCGAGCCGGCTCAGGGTGTATCCGAGGTTTGCCACAATATTGGTTTTCCCCACACCGCCCTTTCCGCTGGTGATGGCGATCACACGGGTGCGAGGTTTATGAAGCATTTTCTTGAATCCCCTTTTTTTTCTTTCCTGTTTCCCGATTCGTTCCGAGAGCTGAATGACGTTCGGTGCTTTTTTTCCGACTTCCATGGGCATGGGTCCTTTTATTGCCGGGGCGAAGAATCTTCCCCGGTTCTGTTCCCTTTAAATGACGTTGGCATATCTTCCCGCGCCGGTACCACTGAAAATGTCTGCTGAGACATCCGCCTCGTTTTCTAAGGGTGCGGCCGGTTCCGCATCGTGCTTCACTTCGGCCAAACGATTTGCAAACTTCTCGATCTCCATGGCCAGCACTTCCGGTGGGCTGGACAGAATCCGGGTTTTATGTGCGTCCTGAATCATCCGGTTCACAATGCTGTCAAGGGATGCGATCTCGATATCTTCGGGGATATTCTGCCCCTTGGTGAAATAGGATATCGGCACCTTGGTCTCCATCAACCGATTCAATATGTTGCCGTATGTGCTGGTTTCGTCCATCTTTGTGAAGATCAGCCGATTGACGGGGATTGCACTGAACTTTTCCATGGCATCCGTAAGATCCCCATCCTTTGTGGTGGCGCTGAGGAGCAGATGGGTTTCAAGATAACGGATTTTTGATAAAAAGCCCTTTAATTCCGCCATCTGCTCCGGATTGTTGTGACTGATGCCAGGGGTATCGATCAGTACAAGGTCGTATGCTTCGAACTGCTCCAAAGCCTGGGTCAAGCCCTTTTTGTTGGTGACGAACCGGAAAGGGATACCAATGATTTCGGCGTATTTCTTCAGTTGCGCGGCACCGCCGACGCGAAAATTGTCAATGGAAATCAGGGCGACCTTTTTCCTGTTCTTCCGATAGGCCGCAACCGCGGCAATTTTCGCTGCTGTCGTGGTCTTTCCGACACCGGTGGGTCCTACCAATGCGATCCGTTTCCCCCGGTTTCGGTTGAAAACAATGGACCGGGGAGAGATCCCGAATGACTCCAGAACCTCTACAAGGTATTGTTTCAGCGTATCCTGACGGATCGGGTCTTCACCTGTCGGCATCCGCTCGACGCCGGCCGTAAGGGCCAGTGCAATATCATCGGCGACGCCCTGTTCCGTAAGCTGCATGTACAGAGAATACAGACCCCGCATATGGGGATGGGACCGGCGGACTTTCGAATACCCGGCCACAGCCCGGTTAGGGGCAGGATGGTATTTCCGATAAAAAGGCCTGACGTTTTGCTTGGAGCCTTTGGCAGTCGGATGCATTGACACGCTCCTTTGTTGAGAAGAATACCCGCCAGGTTTTACCTTGAGGGCGAAATCATCCCCCCCCGCAGCGGCCTGTTCCTCCCTGGCGGCCGTCACCTCTACGCCCGATTTGCTTTTCCCAAACAACGTGCGGTTGTTTTTGATGTTTACGGCTGAAAGAATAACGGCTTCCGGCCCAAATTCTTTTTTCACAAGCCCCAAGGCTTCCGTCATGTTTGCTGCCCGGAATTTTTTAATGTGCATTGCCTACTCCAACAGTTCCTAGAGAATGAATGTTCACACTGGGTAAAAGATCATTGTGGGATATCACGACCAGATTTGGCAAAAACTGTTCCGTGAGTTTTCTAAAGTGCACCCGCACCGGAGCGGAGCACAATACCACCGGTTGATAATTTAAATTGGTCATCTTCTGTAATTGTTCAGAAACAGAATTCAAAATGGTCTGGGCTTGATCGGGCTCAATCGCCATGAAACTGCCCTGCTCGGTCTGCTGTATCGACTCCGATAGCTTCTTCTCGATCCGGGGATCGAGCGTTATCAGCGGAATAGAGCCGTCGGGGGCCTGGTAGAGCCGGGTAATGGTCCTCGCTAGAGCCTGCCGGACCTTTTCCGTCAAAAGATCGATATCCCGGGTCATGGGCGCCCAATCCGCCAATGTCTCCAGAATGGTCAACAGATCCCGAACCGGAATCTGCTCCCTGAGAAGATTTTGGAGCACTTTCACCACCGCTCCCAACGGCAAAAGATTGGGGATCAACTCTTCCACCACCTTCGGATGGGATTCTTTAAGGGCATCGATGAGGGATTGGACCTCCTGGCGGCCGAGTATTTCATAGGAGTAACGCTTGATGATATCGGACAGGTGCGTCAGCAGCACCGTGGGTAGATCCACCACCGTATAGCCGCTGGCCATCGCTTTTTCTTTTTCACTCTCCTTGACCCAGATGGCCGGCAACCCATACGTCGGATCCTTGGTCTGGATCCCATCTATTTTCCGGCTCACATTTCCCGGATCGATGGCCAGCAAATGTTTCACCATAAGCTCACCTCTGGACACCTCGTTCCCTTTCAGAAGGATCGTATACTCTCCCGGCTTCAACTGAATGTTGTCCTTGATGTGAACCGATGGAATCATAACACCGATCTCCTGGGCGATTTGGGTGCGATAAGACCGGATCCGCTCCAGAAGCTCACCACCGCTTTCTACATCCACCATTGGAATCAGGCCATATCCGATCTCCACTGCCAGCAGATCGAGCGGCGGCAGCGCCTGCAACCCCTCGGGCCGTGCATCCGTTTCCGGCAGGGCTTCAGCCCCGGTTTCCGCCTCGGTCTCCTCGACCTGGGACTGATAGGCGAAATAGGCCAGTACCCCGCCCATGACGGCCAGCAGGAAAAACGGGAGGGTGGGGAGCCCCGGGACCAGACCGAAAGTGAACAGGACCACCGAGGCGATGGCGATGGCGCGTGGCTGCACGAGCAGCTGGGATGCGATCTGTTTCCCAAGGCTGGTCTCCGATCCGGCACGACTGACGATGATACCCGCTGCGGTGGAAAGGATGAGGGCCGGAATTTGTGAGACCAGACCGTCCCCGACAGTCATCAGGGTGTAGTTCTCTGCGGCATCGGCAAAACTCATATCAAACTGAAACAGGCCGATGCCGAACCCGGCCAGAATATTGATAAGGGTGATGATCACACCGGCGATGGCGTCTCCCCTCACAAACTTGCTGGCACCGTCCATGGCACCGTAGAAATCCGCCTCCTTGGCGATGAGCACACGTCGCTGTTTTGCTTCTCTGTCATCGATCAAGCCGGCATTCAGATCCGCATCGATGCTCATCTGTTTTCCGGGCATGGCATCCAGGACAAATCGGGCCGCCACTTCGGCGATCCGCCCGGCACCTTTTGTAATCACCACAAAGTTGATAATCACGAGAATCAGGAACACGATGGCACCCACCACGTAGTTACCCCCGACCACGAAGCTGCCGAAGGCCTTGATCACCTTACCCGCTGCTGTTGTGCCCTCGTTGCCGTGGAGCAGGATCAGACGGGTGGAAGCCACGTTGAGGGACAGACGAAACAAAGTGGCAATCAAAACGATGGAGGGAAAAGAGGATAGCTCCAACGGTTTTAGGATGTACATGGAAACCAGCAGCACGATGATGGAAAAGGTAATATTAAAAGAAAGGAGTACGTCCAGCATAACCGGCGGGAGCGGTATGATCATAAATGCCAGGATGCCGACCACCGCCAGGGCCATGAGGATATCGCTGTTTCTCGACACCATGGGCATGTCGGTGAGCAATTTGTTCTGACTGGCAATCTCCATACTTTTAACCTTTCATCGGGATAATATGTTCCGTCGTTTGTAGGGTACTGCATTTTCCACGCCTAATTTTAGAAGGGGCCAAGATGAAACGGTGGAACCGATAAAAGGCGGGGAAGACCAGCGGATTTACTCAAAATGAGACGTCGCCCCGTATCCGCTAAAAGCGTCAAGAGGCGGCGTCATGTCAAGGGATTGACGTCAAAACCACCCATGGTCATTTGTTTCAAATTAAGCCGTGTCATTATTGCATTCAGCGCCCATAGTACCGCATGGCCCGGAGGGCGATGTAGGCAAATATTGCCAGGCGGTGCGCCAAGGGATGTGACATCGGTTAACCCTGATATCCGTCGAAACCCGGCGGCTGTGCATGATCAAGGGGAGCGGTTTGGCAGAAAAATGCCGGCAGCGGTGGACCGTTTCTACATCCTTTGTTTCAGGCTGTAGACATAGGCCAGGATTTCGGCGACGGCCTTGTACAAATCGGCGGGGATGTAGCCTTCAAGTTCCACGGACCGAAAAATGGTTCGTGCCAAAGGTTTGTTCTCCACGATGGGAATATCCGCCTCCTTGGCGATTTCCTTGATGCGCTGGGCCACCAGGTCGGCTCCTTTGGCAATGAGCTTGGGTGCGGTCATCTCCTTGGGGTCGTACTTGAGGGCCACAGCGAAATGGGTCGGATTGGTAACGACAACATCCGCATCGGGCACTGCCTCCATCATGCGGTGGCGCGCCATCTCGGCCTGAAGCCGCTTGATCCTCGCCCGCACCATGGGATCCCCTTCACTCTGTTTGTACTCGTCCTTGACCTCCTGCTTGGTCATCTTCAGATTCTTTTCAAACTCCCATCGCTGATAGACATAATCGGCGATGGACAAAATGATGAGGACAAGACAAGTGTAAAACACGATCTTTTGGGATGCGAGTCCGAGAAATGCGAGGATTTCCCCGATTCCCATCCGCATCAGCGGGGGGATGCCGGCGAGTTCGCTGTTGATGACAATCGTTGCGGTTCCACCGATAATCAGAATCTTCAGAATCGACTTGATGACCTCGGTCAGGGAATGAAGAGAGGCGAACTTTTTCATGCCCTTGAGGGGGTTTAATTTGGAGAGTTTGGGTTTTAAGGCATCTTCGGAGAGATGAAGCCCCACCTGCATCAAATTGGCCGCCAAACCGGCGACCAGCACCACACTGAAAAAGGGGAGGATCAGCCAGAAAATCTTTTCTGCGATGGCGAAAAGAAAGGCTTGAGCGGATGAGATCGCCAGGGGAATCTCGAAAATATTCTGGTAAAATCCCCTCAGAAATCCCGTCAGGTTCCAGACCATCCAGGAGCCGGAAAAGTAGAAAAAACCCAGGGCGCTGAAGAGAATGATGACGGTGGGAATCTCCCGGCTTTGGGCAACCTGCCCCTTCTTGCGCGCATCCTCGCGCTTTTTGGGGGTTGCGGGTTCCGATTTTTCCTGGTCTTTATCTTCCGCCATCGTTTTATTTTCCTATGGTTTCGATTCCCATTCCAATCGTTTATCGCCCCGATTGCAGGACTCCCGTGACGATCTGTCCGATCCCGCCGAACATTTCCTGCATGTAGGCGGACAGATACGGAAGGGTCAGAATGAAAAAAATGATCCCAACGAAAATCTTCAATGGAAACGCGACAATGAAGATGTTCATCTGTGGAACCGTTCTGGACACGACCCCCAGCGCCACACTGGTCAGAAGCAGCACCACCATAATCGGCGCACTGATTTTGATGGCAATGGTGAACATTTCCGCGGCCAGATCCACCATCTGCCCGGTGAGTGTACCGGCAATATGGAATTCCATCGGGGGTATGACCTGAAAACTGTCCGCCATGGCGTATAAGAACCAATGATGGGCGTTGACGGAGAGAAAAATTAAAATGGCGATGAGGTAGCTCAAATGGGCCATGATGGAAACCTGTGCATGATTCAAAGGATCCATGACGTTGACGATGCCGAACCCCATCTGATAGCCGGCCAGCTGACCCGCCAGTTGGATTCCGGCAAAGATCAGGCGAACGGACAGGCCGATGGCAAACCCAAGGATGAGCTCCGTGACAACCCCCAGTCCGAATGGAATGGCTTCGGTGATAAGGGGCATCTGCTTCACATTGAGAAGCGGGAACACGAGAATAGAAACGGCAAGCGCCAGCCCCGCCTTGAGCATGGGTGGAATGCTTCGACTGTCAAACAGGGGGAGGATCACCAGGATGATGCTCACCCTGAGAAACACTAGAAAGAACAGTTGAACCTGCGCCAGTGGAAACTGGATGCTGGCCATCACTTACCACTCATCCGTCTTGAGGTTGTTGTTTGCATGGTCATCCGGACTACCACCCGGGTTTTGCGATACCTTCCTGCCCGAAATCACCGGATGTAGTTGGGCAGGCTGATCATCAGGTTCTGCGTGAAATCGATGATATACTGAAGCATCCACGGGAAAAAAACCAGAATGGCCACCCCCACTGCCAGCATTTTCGGAATAAACACCAGGGTCATCTCGTTGATCTGTGTCGCCGCCTGAAAGATGCTCACCACAAGACCCGCCAACAGTCCACACAGCAGGATAGGGCCCGCCAGCATCAGGGTAACCTTCATCGCCTCCGAAAAAAAACCGATTACAAATTCAGGTGTCATCCCTTTTCTCCTCTTTTTCCAGGTTGATTCTCTAGCGGCATCCGCTGAAGGATCACATGAAGCTTCTGACCATGGACCCGACGATCAGGTGCCAACCGTCCGCCAAAACGAAGAGCATCAGCTTAAACGGCAGGGAGATCATGATGGGTGGCAGCATCATCATTCCCATGGAGAGTAACACACTGGCCACCACCATATCCACTATCAGAAAAGGGACATACAGCAGAAAACCGATCTGAAAAGCGGTCTTGAGCTCTCCGATGATAAAAGACGGAATGATAACGGTCATGGGTACATGATCGATATTCTCCGGTCTTTCGATCCCCGCGATCTTGATCAGAAGGGAGAGGTCCTTCTCACGGATATGCTTCACCATGAACTTCCGGATGGGACCCGAAGCCCTTTCCAGGGCCTCTTCGTGACCCACCTCTCCTGCCAGATAAGGCTGTAGGGCGTTCGTATTGGTGGTTTGCCAAACCGGTGTCATGATAAAGAACGTCAGAAACAGCGCCAAGCCCACGATGATCTGGTTGGGCGGCATCTGTTGGGTTCCGATGGCCTGGCGCAATACCGACAGAACGATCACGATCCGGGTAAAAGAGGTCAGCATGATCAAAATGGCCGGCGCTAGGGTCAATACGGTCAGCAGTAAAAAAATCTCAAGGACCACCGATACCCTGCCCGGATCCCCTTCCTGGTTCATGTCGATACGCAAAAAGGAGGGCGTCGTTTGAGGCGGCGCCTGTCCGTAACAGGTCTGGGCAGCGGTCACCGATATCAGGAGAATCGCGATCAGACAAAAGACAATGGCTCTGCTGGACTTTACCATCTTATTACCATCCACCGGCTGACCCCTTTTCTAGGATTCCCCACCTACCGGCTCGCTGAAATCAGAGCGGTGGCCATTGGTTTTGTTCCGGAATCCGGTCATCTCGCTCTTTAACTCCGACAGGAAAGATCCGACAGTGCCCCTTGGCGCCACCGGTGCTTTTTGGACATTTTCCGCCCAGTCCTGCTGACTGATCTGGGTCAGGCAGGTAATGCGGTCCTGAGTGATACCGAGGACCAGGATCGAACCCGGCACCTGTACAAGCGATATGTTTTTCTTAAGTCCGATGCAACTGTTGTCCAGCACCCGAATGCGCTTTCCATCCATTCTGCCGCCATTTTGAATAAATTGTTTTGAAAGGTACCATATCAAGAGCAGCAGCCCCACCACCACCACCAGTCCGGTGAGCATCTTTAAGGAGGATTCCATCAAATCAGGGGAAAGATTCATTTCAACCCCTCCAATCGCTCGGCCGGCGTAATGATCTCCGTTAATCGGACGCCGTATTTTTCATTCGTCACCACCACCTCACCCCTTGCGATGAGTTTTTTATTGGCCATGATATCCAGGGTCTCACCGGCCAGCTTCGATAACTCGATAACAGATCCCTGGCCGAGCTTTAAAAGATCGTTGACCAGCATTTTGGTACGACCCAGTTCAACGGCAATCTCCAGCGGCACATCCAGTATCAATTCCAGACTGTCTGCAGCGGCCTGGATTTCTCTGTTCGCGCCACCCGGCGCATTGTTATTTAATTCCGAGACCATTACTCAGTTTTCCTCCTGTTTGACTCCCTGCCTTTGTGACCTGTATGGCACGATTTCCCTTTAAAATGCCGGGATAGCCATTGAACTTGGTCACATTCTCGATGTTGATCCGGATCAGGTCCTCGGGTCCGGTGTTGAGCTTCAACACATCGTTGACATCCAGTTCCAAAAGATCGCTGATGGTACACTCCGCCTGGCCCAGCTCGGCTATAACGGTCACATCGGTACCCTTCAGGAGATGTTGAAGCTGTGCATTCCAAACAAAGTCCGACTCCTTTTTGTTGAGATAGTCTGCACTGAGCCGTTCCTTGATCGGTTCAAGCATGAGGTAGGAAAGACAAAGGTAGAGCAACCCCTGAAACTCCTCCCCGTTGATCTCAAAGTTGTTGGTGATCACAAAATCTTCCGGTGCCACCAGGTGTACAAATTCGGGATTGGCCTCGATCTTTTTGATCATGGGCCGAATGGGCATGATGGAGGTCCAGGCTTTCTGAAGTTCCTTCAACGTCTCGCCCACCACTTTTTGCATCATCCGGCGGTCCACATTCGTGAATTCCCGCTCGATATCCAGCGGTTTTCCGTTCCCGCCGAACATGCAGTCGATGAGGGAAAAAAGCAGACTGGGTTCCAAAACCACCATGGCAGACCCGATCAAAGGCTCCATGGTAAAGATATTGAAACCGGTGGGATAGGTAAAACTTTTAATGAAATCCTTATATTTGATCATTTCCGAGGAGACAAATTCCACCTCCACCGGTTTTTTGATGGTGGAAGAGATGGCGTCCTGCAAATAGCCGGTAAACTTGATGAATACCTCTTCAAGTGCCTGAAACTGGTCGGTGAGAATCACGCTTTTGGAGGTCAGGTCATATGCCACCACCTCCTCATCTTTGGAGATGTCCGTTTCCAGGTCCACCTCGCCTTTGGACATGGCCGAAAGGAGGGCGTCGATCTCATTTTGGGAGAGTATTTCATCCGGCATTCGGAAAATCCCTTCTACTGTACGACAAATTCCGTGAAATAGATGTTGGTGACGAGTTCCTCTTTAAAAAACTCATTGAGTCTGGCGAGGATCTCCTCCTTGAGTGCGGTTTTTCCTTCGATGCTGTTGATGCTTTCGAAGGTCCGGGTGGACATGATCTGCAGGACGGCATCCTTGATCTGTGCCACCCGCTCTTCGATCCTCGTTTCGTCCTCGATTTTGCGGATCTCCAGATCGATGGTGGCCCGCAGGTAGCGACGCCCCCCTTCATCCGCCAGATTGACGATCATCGTGGTCAGTTTGTAGATGGGCCGGGGACCGGTATCCGCTTCACCTTCGGCATTTTCGCCATCTTCCGTTTCCGCCTGGGCCTTTTCTTCTAGCGCGGATATCTTACTCCAGAGCATGTAGAATCCGCCGCCCATGGCTGCCATGAAGATCCCTGCGATCACTGCAATGATGATGATGTTTTTCATTTTATGGTTGTCCCTTCGTGTTCGGTATGGCCTGAACCTCTGTTTAGGAATCCAGTCGATCGAACCGGGCATCCTAGTGTTCTATCCAATGGTCGGTTCGGATGTCGTCGGTGAAATGATCTGGAACATTTCTTCGCAAGTATTGTGCCATCGGACTCGTTCCTTTCGAATAAAAGCGGAATTGATCTGATTTGGCTCCAACCTTTTGATATGATTTGTTTTATTAAAACTGGAAATTGACGGAAAACATCAGGAGAATAAAACGGCCGTTCCAGGAAGGGGAAAACAGCGCGACCGGGCGGTTCCGGATGTCAAAGGGATTGGATTTTGTCAAGGCTTTGACACCGGCCTTTAGACCATTCCATAACAGGTGTATGGATGAAGGGCAGAACGCAGCCACCTGCTGTGGACTTTGATTCTGGTCGGCTCTTGTCCAAATTCGACATGATGCGGCTTTGGTTCGAAGCCAAGGCAGACAACCACGACAGGGCCGGTGACCGGTCCCGGTGAAAATCTCCACCGGGACCGGGTGATAAAACGCTAACGGTTCGGCTTACCGCTTGATATTGATCAGTTCTGTCAGGATCTCATCGCTGGCCGTGATGACCCTCGAGTTGGCCTGAAATGCCCGCTGCGTCGTGATGAGGTTGACGAACTCGGCTGCCAGGTCCACGTTGGACATTTCCAGGGATTTGGAATTGATGCTGCCGAAAACCCCGTCCCCGGCCGTTCCCACCAACGGCTGGCCCGAGTTAAGGGACTCGCTGTAGAGGTTTCCCCCCTTTTTGGTCAGTCCCCAGGAACTCGGAAAGGTGGCCACGGCGATCTGGAACAGCGGTTTGGTCTGGCCGTTGGAATATACCCCCGTGATGATGCCGGAGTCATCGATGTTAAGGGTCTGAAGCTGGCCCGCCGAATAACCGTCCTGGGACTGGAAGGTGGTGGCGGACGGTGATGAGTAACCCGTCACATCGTTGTTGGTGTCACCGGCGTCGTCCACCAGATCCCAATCGATGTCCTGGGGGGAGGTGGCGCCCGACAAGAGGGTCAGGGTGATGGTTTCATCGGCAGCCACCGTCAAATTGCCGTCCGCATCGAAGGTCAGGGTTCCACCCCCGGCCACGGTGCCGCTGGTGGCCGGAATATCCGGTGCCCAATCCCACCCGCCGGCTGCCTTGGTAAACGTGATGGTCAGGGGCACCTCGTTGCCCAAAGAGTCGAATACCGTGATGGAACTCGAGTAGGCGTCTCCCACCGCAGCTGCGGTGTCCAGGTTGAGCCTGATGGTCATTTCCTCAGTGGCGCTGGCCGCGGTATTACCGCCATTGGGGATCACGATATCGGTCAGCGTACCGCCGGTGCCGACGATGGTCGACATATCCCATCCCTGGACCACCATCTCGTTGTTGTCGATGAGATACCCGTCCCGGTCGAATTTGAATTCACCGGCCCGGGTATAGAAACTGACATCCGCCGGATCCTTCACCATGAAGAAACCCTGACCCAGGATGGCGAGGTCCGTGGCGCTCTGGGTCGTTTCCAGAGATCCCTGGTTCATTTGTGCGGTGATGTCCGACATGGTCACACCCCGGCCGATTTCGTTTCCCGTATACCCCGATGAGGATTGGCTCAGAATGTTGGCAAAGGACATGGTGGAGCGTTTAAAGCCGTTGGTGTTGACATTGGCGATATTGTCCCCGATCACCGCCATGGCATTGGAATTGGCGTTCAAACCCGAAATTCCTGCAAATAGTGAACTTAGCATTTTCCCTTCTCCTTTCCTGCGGTTGTATCATTTCCGAAAAACCGAAACCGGTATTATAGGTCTGTCTCTGGTTCTCCCACTTGGACCACGCTGTCAAATGGGATCTCCAGGTCTCCGGCGATCAAGACGGTTTCACCATCGTTCATGGTGATTCGCTCGACCCTGGCGGAGGTAAAGGTTGTGACCGGGATCGGGTCGCCGGTGGGCCCCATGGCCACCACTTCGAATTGATAGACACCCTTTTCGACCCCGTTGCCCGACTCGTCTCTTCCGTCCCATGCCAGTTGATGCTCGCCGTTATCTACATTGTTCAACGTGAGCGTCTTGACCAGGCCGTCGTTCTCGTCGAAGATGTATACCGATGCCTCCACGGCATCGACCTCCAGTTCGAATGGGATGGGGGAAACCACGCCATCTTCCACTGCAACGGAGTTTCCTTCAGCCTTCACATGTTGTCCGATGAAATTCATCGCCTGGGTATTGATGGTGGCCGCCTGCTGCTCGATGAGTCGATCCATCCCGCTGTTCATATTGGTCAACTGCTCAAGGGAGCTGAACTGAGCCAACTGGGAAGCAAATTCGGCACTCTCCATGGGATCCAGAGGATCCTGGTTTTTCAACTGGGTCACCAGCAAGTTGAGAAAATCATCCTTTCCCATGGTCTTGTTGGTGGCAGTCGCCAGGCTCTCTCCAGCGGATGAGACGTTGTTGATTTCTGTTAGATTCATGATGATAGCCCTGTATTTTTTAAGTGCTGGTCCGATTCCCCTGAAAGGGAAGACTCAATTAAGCGAAATAATCGATTCCACCGGCGGTGCCGTCACGATGCACGTCCCCGGTCATCGAATCTGTCTCCTCTCCGGACTCGTCGGGGGCACGTTCAGACTTGCGGCCTTTTGGCGTTCCAAACGGGTTGAGATGTCTTGAGTGCTGGCCCTCCCGATGGGAGTCGGCGGAAGTTTTCACATCAAATGCATCCACCTCCAGACCGCTATTATGCAGATCCGACTTCAGCTGCCCGAGATTGCTCTCGATGACCTCCCGTACCACGGGCGTCTCAGCAATGATGCGAACCGTGACATGGTGGTTTTCCGTTATCACCCGCATCCTGAGATTTCCAAGGAGTTCCGGTTTCAGTAGGAGTTTCATCTCCGATTGACCCCTTTTGAGGGTCATCACCGCGCGATCCACGATCTGGGACATCAGGTCCCCCTGTGCGGTCCTGGGCTGCCACTGGGTGTCGTTTGAAGCCGCTCCCGGCTGGACCGATTTGGCTTCCGCCGCGGCTTGGGTGGCGGCCTGAAATGTGGATCCGCTGTTGCTTTCCGAAGCGGCGCTCTCCTTTACCATGGCAGTCGAAGCGGCATCCGCCCCAATCTCCTTTGGAGAAATCCATCCGGGACGCGAGAACTGATGCTTCGCCGTGTCGGCATCCGTCGGCGCCTCGACACTCCGATCCATGATCGGATCACGGGGTTCGCCTCCCTCCGATCCTTTTTCGGAAACCGGCAATTGATGGGGCCGGTCATGGGGCTTGACGGAATCGGTCATTTTCACTTTAGCGGCGGCCTGAAGCCCCTGGTTGGGGTCCGTTGCGATGGATTCCGGAGAGAGCGGAGCTTGAGGTTGTGTGCCGGCTCTTGCGGCAGGAGTTCCCCCCCCCTTACCCGCGTCACCCGGTTCTGCACCTTTTGGCATATCCATAGACCCCGCGTCCTTGGGGATACGCCCGGCCCCTGCCTTCCCGGCGGCCGATGAGACCGGTTCTTTTTCAGCATGTTCCCCCAACCCGCTATCATAGCTGGCCGGCTGGTGAGCCTGGGGGGTTCCCGCCGAAGATTTCAATCCCCGGGGATCCATGTCGGGTGAAACAGAGGGGGCGCTGGTTCCACCATCGGCCGGTTTTGCGACGAACGGTCCTTTTCCGGCTAAAGGTCTTTTCTGCGTTGAATACATCCCATCCGCTTCTAACCTTTCCGGAGCGGCTTCCGGGATCGCCGGATAGAGTCCGTCGGCTGCCGGCTCCGTTGTCGTCATGGACATTTCGTCTGGAACAATGGCCTCGCCTGCCCCCTCCAGGCGTCCGGGGTTTTCATCACCGTCCAGCTCGGGAATCGTTTCCAGGAAAAACGGCCGACTCTCCGTCTCCTCCGCTGCCGATGGATCTGTTGTCAATTCGTTGAGTGCGGCTAAAAACGATTCTGCTTCCTGAAAAGATCCCGCTTCATCACTCTTGGGGGGCGTTTTTGCCATCACCTTCCCGGTCAGTTCCTTTCCCGGAAGATTGTCCAAAAAGGGCAATTGGGTTTGCATGGTCAGTTCCTTGTGTAAATCCTAATCTGATTTTCGGTTGAACTGCTGTATCGCGATCTCGCTGAGAAAGGCCTGCTCTTTCCTCGCCTCCTCTTTCCGGTAGGCCATCCAGCGTTTCTCCTTCAGCCGATCCAACGCTTTTCGATTCTTCATCGCATTCAGGAGGCGATCCCGGCCTTCCCGGGACTCCGCTTTTGATGCGTCTACTTTGTCCCTTTGCCGTTTGATGTGTTCTGTGACCTGTTGATGAGATAGGGCGTACATCATCAGTTCCGAAACACTGGTATGTTGACGGGTTTTTTCGTTCATCTCCCGTACCAGCCGATCCTCCCTTTCTCTACAGGCAAGAAGTTTCTCATTTTCTTTTTCCAGCTTTCGCTTCAGTTCGGCCAGCTCCTTTTTTCGGATCTTTTCGGTAAATTTCCGCTTAAAAAGCAGTGGCTGCAGATTGAACTGAAACATTGTCACCTTCCGTTCCGTGATCTAAAGTTGACACCGCACACTTTACTCCATGAGCGATGCTATCCGAACAGGTTTTTAAGGTCCGCCACGCTGGACTCGAAGTCGGCGTACTGATCAATATCCTGCCTGAGATAATCGTTGATCCTGCCGATCATCTCCAGGGCATAATCCACCTTGGGATTGCTGCCCTTGACATATGCCCCGATGTTGATCAGGTCTTCCGAGCTGCGGTAGGTGTCCAGCACCATCTTGAGCCGGTTGGCCAGATCACGGTGATCCCCTTCGATCACATCATCCATGACGCGACTGATGCTTTTGAGCACATCGACCGCCGGATAGTGATTCTGCATGGCCAGCTTCCGGGTGAGCACAATATGACCGTCCAGGATCGACCGGACTGCATCGGCCACCGGCTCGTTCATGTCATCCCCCTCCACCAAAACCGTATATAGCCCTGTGATGGAACCATTGCCGGAAGAAGTGCCGGCTCTCTCCAGCAGCTTGGGGAGCAGGGTAAACACCGACGGGGTATACCCCTTGGTGGTGGGCGGCTCCCCCAGGGCCAGGCCCACCTCCCGCTGAGCCATGGCGAACCGCGTCAGAGAATCCATCATGAGGTTGACGCTCATTCCCTGGTCCCGGAAGTATTCGGCAATGGCTGTGGCGATGAAAGCCCCGCGCATTCGAATGAGCGGTAAGTGGTCCGATGTGGCCACTACCACAACGGACCGTTTCAACCCCTCCGGCCCCAGCTGCTTATCGATAAAATCGTTGACCTCCCGTCCCCGCTCGCCGATCAGAGCGATGACGTTGACGTCTGCAGCCGTGTTGCGCGCTATCATTCCCATGAGAACGCTTTTGCCCACGCCGGATCCGGCAAAAATACCGATCCGTTGACCGGACCCGACGGTTAACAGTCCGTTGATCGAACGGATACCGACATCGAAGGGGCGACTGATCCGACGTCGCATGAGGGGATTGACGGGATCGGCATGTATGGGATAGGCGCCGGTGCAACAAACCGGTCCCTTGCCGTCGATGGGAATTCCCAGCCCGTCGATCACCCGACCCAACAACCCGCTGCCGACAGGTGTGAATGCCCGGTGCTCACGGGTGACCACACGGCTGCCGGGGCTGATACCTCGCATATCCCCAAGGGGCATCAGCAGCACCTTATTGTCTCTGAATCCGAGGACTTCCGCGCGGACGGTCCGGTGGCTCCCCTGCCGATAGATATCGCAGATACTACCCAGCCTCGCCGAGGGGCCCAGCGATTCCGTCACAAATCCCACCACTTTGGTCACCCGACCGTTGGCGGAGATGGGCCGGGATTCATTGAGGGGCTCGATGTATTTGTCAAGGTCCAACGCGCATTCCATATTACGGGGTCCCTTCCATCTGATTCTGGAACTGAGATTCGAACAAGTCCTCGATCACCTTGAACTGGCGGTCGATGCGGGCATCGATATCACCCATGCGGGTCTTGATGAGGCAGCCGCCGCCTTTAATGGTGCTGTCTTCCTCGAACATGATGTGTTCGTAGTCATCGATGGTTTCCGCCAATCGGTCTTCTGACGATATGACGTGGCGGTAATCTTCGGGATTCAGTTTGATGACGATCTCTTCACGGTCGACGATATGGTCAAGGGCCTCCTTGATGATATCCAGAATCACTTCCCGGTTGCTCTGGATCTCCCGGATAACGATTTTCCGTGCCACCGCCATGGCCAGGTTCAGGGTCTTTTTTTCGGCATCCAGAAAAATATTTTTCTTGATCTTTTCGAGCTCTTCGATGGCCTGGCTGAAGTTGTTGATCACCGGGGTGAGCTGCCGCGTACTGTTCTGCAGTCCGACCTTCTCGCCTTCGGCATACCCCTCGGCATAGGCTTCCTGGCGAATCTTCGCGATATCCATGCCAGATGAGCTCAGAACGCCGTTTTCCGAAACCGCCCCCACGCGGAACCCATTCGCTTCATCCTGGCCCGCGGCATTCCCGACTTGCTTGAATCTGAGTGACTCGTCGGGAGCCGGGGAGTTCTGACCGAAACCGGCCATCGAAATTTGGGGAAAGCAATGGGGTCTGAAACCGATATCCTGCTGCGCCTGATTATCTTTCGTCATCTTATGCAATGTACTCCTCTCCTCCTCGTCCACTGATGACCACTTCACCCTTCTTTTCAAGATCCTGTATGACCGTCGTAATCACATGCTGTGCATCTTCCACCTCTTTCATCCGCACGGCACCCACTGCCTCGATCTCCTCCTGCAGCATTTCAGCGGCCCGCGAGGACATATTGCGGAATATTTTCTCTTTGACCTCATCGGAAGCGCCTTTAAGGGCCACGGAGAGCTCCCGGGTTTCGACCTGCCGCAGCAGTTTCTGGAGGCCCCGGTCGTCCACTTTGATCAGATCCTCGAACACGAACATCTTCTGTTTGATCTGTGCGGCAAGCTTCGGATCCTTGTCTTCGATCTCGCTCATAATCTGCTCGCTACTGATCTCGTCGGTCTGGTTGAGGATCTCCGCCAGGCAGTCGATTCCGTCGGTTTTCTGTGTCTTGGTGGTATCTGAATTTTTCAGGATATCCTCGAACACCTGGTCGATCTCATTGATCATGCCGGCGATCACTTTGTCCATGGATGCAATGCGGAAGGAGACATCCACTTTGATCTCTTCCTCCAACAGCGAGAGCACCTCGCTGGCTACCCCCGTTTGAATATGAACGAGAATCAATGCGATGGTCTGGGGATGTTCTCCCTTTATCAGATCCACCAACTGCTCCGGTTCCAGGGAGCGTAGCGTCTGGAGGCTGGTGGAACCTTCGTTTTTTCCGCCCTCTGATGATCCGTCACCACTGATACCTTGGAGGCTGGGGACACCGCCACCATCCAGATTTTCAAGGAGTTGGGAAAATTCGGTAATTACTTGTTCCACAGCCGCCTGGGGGACGGAAGTCATCTGCTGGAACTGCTGCTGGATTAATTCCCTTTCCTGGCTGTTCATGCTGTTCAGAATATCCCCGGCGGCCGGTTCACCGATAGCGTTGATGAGAATGGCGACTTTCATCGGTCCGGGTAGATTATTCTGATCCATATCGTTCTCCGGTTGTCCGTCAGGCGACGGTTTTTTTGTTTGACATTATGCCTGGCTCATCCAGCTCCGCATGAGCTGAACGGCCTTTTCGCTATTGGCGGAAAGCAGCTGTGTAGCATTGGACGGCAGCTGGTTCGTGTTTTGGTCGAACTCCCGTTCCAATTCTCCGACCGTCTTGGGGAGCTGCTGGAGCAGCTGGGCATCGGACACGTCGGTGTCGGTTACCCACTGTACAATGGGGCGAACCACGAACAGGTAAATCATCAGGGCCGCGATAAAGGCGAAGAGATATTTCGCCACCGGCCCCCCGTATTCCCGGACGCTGTCCATCCAGCCAGGACCTTCCGCCTCGGTCTCCGCCACGGCTTGCCGGGTGTTTTGAAAGGGCATGTTGACCACGCTGACCTTGTCTCCACGTTTTCCTCAAAGGAGATGGCGCGTTTAACGATATCCTCGAACTTGGTCATCTCCGCTTCCGATCGCGCCGTGTAATTCCAGGTCTCTGCACCCGTTTTGTCTGTTTCGACCGTGTAGGAGCCGTCCACGAGCACCGCAACGGAAATCTTCTCAACGGTTCCGAACGGCTCGATGATATGGCTGGTGACCTTGCCGATCTCATAATTGACCGTTCGATCCTGTTTCTTGAACCTGGCCTCGCTGTCGCCCCCCCCGGAACTGCCCTCCCCCGCGG
>Ga0066187_1000051_pt1 | contig 59650 bp, 54 predicted proteins | sample WorMetexBAHAMAS1_FD_58706 | JGI IMG/M metagenome (GOLD analysis project Ga0066187, IMG submission 58706) | Marine gutless worms symbiont microbial communities from Max Planck institute for Marine Microbiology, Germany - Inanidrilus exumae... | ecosystem: Host-associated > Annelida > Digestive...
CAAACACATAGGACCCCGCCGTCCGCGCATCCCTTCCAGATACAATTGTCCAAGAACGGCTGCGTTTTCCGCAGCGAAACAGCGCGGTCGGGACCGGCCCTAGCCGCGCTGGTGGAGGCGGCTTATAGGCCCGCGTTGGACGGCTGTCAAACCCTTATTTAACTTTTATGACTGGACGACCGATGGGCTCCCTGGAGGGGCTCTGGGCCGGAGAAAAATTGCCGAATCAGGGCCTTTTTTGAAGCTTTCACCAAGCCTCATGCTTGACGCACACGGTCACCTCGTTAACTTAGGCGGCGGGTTAGGAGATGAGCCTGGATGCGCCCTTGATGGGGAGGTGTGTTTCCGGCCGGATTGCTGAGAAAAGTGGCGCGATTCGCGGTCGCTGGTGAGAAACCTGGACCGAATCGCGGGGTCTTTAACAGAATGTGAAGTGGTCTCATTAGACTGTTATCCCGGGGGTAGCCGGCCGAATCCATGGACTTGCGACAAATCATAGACTTTCTGAAAGCGAACCCGCTGGTAACCGGGCTTGGCGCCGGGGTCTTTCTGTTCACCTCGCTGCTGGGTGTTGCCCTGATCCATCACCGGGTCACCACCGGGATTGTCATGCCGGCGCCGGTTGTCCAGGCGGCCGAGGAAGACATCAATGTCGTCAGCCTGGCCCCGCCGGACAGCGCTGCCGAGGCGACCCTTCTCTACAGCCCCTACGACGTGCCGATGGTCGTTGCCCCAGGCGATACCCTGATGGGGATCCTGACGGAGGCCGGCGCCGACCGAAGGGAAGCCCATGCGGCCATCCAGGCCCTCAGCAAGGTCTATTCCCCACGCAAGCTCAAGCCCGGCCAGGAGCTCACGGTCTCCTTCCGCCCGTCCCTGAACGGCGAAGGCGACACGATCGACCGCATCCGCCTGATGGTAAACGTGACCCAGGACGTGGAAGTCCGGCGCGAACGGGGCGGTGACTTCCTCGCGGATTCGATCCACCGGCCGCTGGAGCGGCGTCTGATGCTGGCCGCCGGCGTGATCAACTCCAGCCTCTACAAGTCGGCCAAGCAGATCGGCCTGCCGAACCGGGTCATGGGCGACCTGATCCACATCTTCAGCTTCGACGTGGACTTCCAGCGTCAGGTGCAGCCGGGCGACAGCTATACTCTGATGTATGAGGGGTTGTTCGACGAGAACGGCACGGCGCTGCGCCACGGTGAAATTCTGATGGCATCGATGACCCTGAGCGGCGTCGAGCACAAATACTACCGTTTCAAGGGCAGCAACGGGTTCTACGACTATTACGATGAAAACGGGAAGTCGGCCCGCAAGACCCTGCTGATGACCCCCATCGACGGTGCCCGCATATCGTCGCGCTATGGGATGCGCCGGCATCCGATCCTCGGCTACAACAAGATGCATCGCGGATTGGACTTCGCGGCGCGCACGGGTACTCCGGTCTATGCCGCCGGCAACGGCATCGTGGAGGCGGCGGGCCGCAACGGCTCCTACGGCAAGTACATCCGCATCCGGCACAACAAAACCTACAAGACCGCCTACGCCCACCTATCGGGATACGGCCCGGGCATCCGCAAGGGCCGCCGGGTCAAGCAGGGTCAGGTGATCGGTTTCGTGGGGTCGACAGGCCGGTCGACCGGGCCGCACCTCCACTACGAGGTCCACAAGAACGGCCGCAAGGTCAACCCCAGCAGCGTCCGGCTACCGGCCGGCCGAAATCTGAAGGGCAAGGAGCTGGCGGCCTTCGAGGAACACCGCTTGGGTCTGCAGAACCAGTACGCGGCGCTCGAAGGCGACACCCAGCTCGCCGAGGCCGGCGGACCGGAGGAAGGCTCCACCGAAGAGGTCCAGCCGGCCGATCAGTAGGCCGCCTGCGCGCCGTCCCGGCCTAGAGCGGCCACACCACCAGGATCAGCGGGACGGCCGTTACCACTATCAGTATTTCCAGCGGCAGCCCCATCGGCCAATAGTCTTTGAAACGGTAACCGCCCGGCCCCATGATCAGGGCGTTGTTCTGGTGTCCGATCGGCGTGAGGAAGGCACAGGACGCGCCGATGGCGACCGCCATCAGAAAAGGGTCGGGTGACGCGTCCAGCCGCTGTGCGATGCCGACACCGATCGGCGCCATGACCACGGTGGTGGCCGCGTTGTTCAGCAGGTCCGACAGGGTCATGGTGACCGCCAACAGCAGGGCCAGGACGACCCAGGGCGCGAACCCCCGGGTGCCGGCCAGAACCAGATCGGCAATCAGGGCGGTGGTGCCGGTCGTCTGCATGGCCTGGCCAACCGGGATCAGGGATCCCAGAAGAACCACGACCGGCCAGTCCACCGAGGTGTAGAGATCGCGAACGCTGACGATGTTGGTGACCACCACGCCGACGACGGCGATCGCAAAGGCCACGGTTATGGGCAGAATACCCGCGACGGCGAGTGCCACCGCGCCTGCGAACAAGCCGGTGGCAATCAGCGCGCCGCGCCGGCGCCCGAACTGAAGGTCCCGGCCGGCCAGAGGAAGGCAGCCAAGCCGCGACAGCGCGTCGGCGATGTCTTCCGCCGCGCCGCGCAACAACAGCACATCGCCTGTCTGAACCTGGAAGCTGCTAAGGCGGCCGCGATAAGGACGGCCCTCGCGCGATACGCCCATCAGCGTCATGCGGTAGCGGTCGCGCAGCCGCATGGATCCAATGGTGCGCCCCTCGATGCGGGCCCCCGGGGCGACCACCGCTTCGACCAGTGCGAACTCCTCGGACTGGATCAGGTGATCGGAATCCGATGGACTGCCGGCCACGTTCACACCCAAAGCGCTGACCACCTTGTCCAGCGCTTCAGGCTCGGCTTGAACGACGAGAATGTCCGTTGCCTTCAGGGCTTCGTGACGGCGCGCCACAGTGTTTCGCCTGCCCCGTTGGATGAAGCCGACGAAGACCACGTCGATGTCGGCGTCGTCTGTAATTTGCTCGATCTCGGCGAGCGTCTTCCCGTAGGCCTTCGACTCCTTGGGAATCGACAGTTCCGCAAGATACGCCTCGACGCTGAACAGCTCGGTCGGCGCGTCCGCGCGATCCTCGTCCCGCGGGATCAGCCGCCAGCCAACAAAGACGATGTAGACCAGACCCAACAAGGCAACCGGCAAGCCGACCAGCGCGAAGTCGAACATCTGGAAAGGCTGGCCGGTGGCGTCGATCCGGAAAGTGGCGATCAGGATGTTCGGCGGCGTACCGATCAGCGTGATCATCCCGCCCAGGATCGACCCGAAGGCAAGCGGCATCAGGACGGATCGCGGCGACCGCCCAGCCTTGGCCGATGAGGTCAATGCGACCGGCATCAACAGGGCCAGGGCACCCACATTGTTCATGAAGCAGGAAAGCACGCCGCCGGTGCCCGACAGGGCCGCAATCTGGGCCCGTCGGCTTTCGGCGATGCTGGAAACCCATCGGGCGAGGCCGTCGACCGCGCCCGAAACCGACAGGCTGCGGCTCATGACGAGCACGGCGGCGACGGTGATCGTGGCGGGATGTCCGAAACCTGAAAAGGCTCCTTCGTCCGGCACCAGGCCGAGAACCACGGCGGCCAGTAGGGCGGCCAGCGCCACGAGGTCGTAGCGGAAGCGTCCCCATATGAACAGGACGAGCATGGCGCCAAGCACAGCCACGATCAGGATTTGATCGGTCGTCATGTAGTGCTGTCTAACCCACCCGGCCGGACAGGAGAACCCACCATGTCCGGGGAGCCGGTTTATTTAGCCGAGACGTCGTAACCGCCGCTTGCGTTGGCCGAAAAGGTGACTTCAACGGCCACGAATACCTCGCACGCTCGGAAGGTCCACTGTTCGGTCCAGCGGTCGGGCGCGTCGTGCCTGCCGGTTGTCGAGGACGGCGCGTCGGTCACGGCCGTATCGGCGACGATCACGCCGCGGCAGCCCGTCAGGTCCGTCTTTCGGACGACGGCATCGACGGCGGGTTTGAATGCATGCCGCTGGAGAAACCAATTGGCGATGCTGTCGCCCGGAAACGTCGTGACCCCCGTCGGGGGTTGATTGGCACCTTGGGCCGCGAACAGGATGTTGATCTGCCGCCCGTTCGAGCATCCGGCACCTTCCAGATGTTCGGACCACACCCCGGCATCCGGCCATGTGGCTTGAGGCGAGATTGTCACCGGCTGCAGGACAATGGTCGTGGGTTTGACGGGCCGGTATGTAGGGGCGTCCGGACAGATGGCCCGCAATTGGCGCATGGCGACTCTTTCGCGTAGAGCCTTGTGGGCCGCGGTATCCGCATAGCGCATGAAATCGGTGTGATTTTCTTGTGCTGCCGCCGCCAGCGGAAACAAGAGCAAGGTCAATAGGGCAACCCAGGACGGCCACGGAAGTCGAGGATGGTAGATAGTCAAGCGGACACTGTCTTTCTCGGCGCCGGCGTTTTGCAGCGTTGACCGGTCAATCCGCGGGGAAGGCTAGCAGTGTCGCCAAAAACGCGTCGAGACACGATTGCGCGAGCTTGGCAGAGCGGACCGGCGACCAGCCGAACGCCATGTCCGGCGCGGCGGCGTTGTCCTTGAAAGGCATTTCCAGCGTCATCGAAAGCGAGCCGAATTGTTCCGCTGTCCAGTTCGTGCACATGCTCATAGTCGCCTTCCCTGGCTCCGACGTCGGATAACCCTGCTCGGTCTGGAAGTCTGGGTTGGCCGCTTTCAGCGCGCCGATGAAGGTGTCGAACAATGCCGACTGCCGTGCCGAGAATGATGGGGTGCCATGCGGGCCAATAATGAAATTGTGAGGAATCGCCTCGTCTCCATGAGCGTCGAGGCAGATATCAAGCCCGGTATCGATCATCCGTTGCCGGACGTGAAAGACCTCCGGCGACCGTTCCAGGCTGGGTTCCTGCCATTCCCGGTTGAGGTTGGCGCCGGCGGCATTGGTGCGCAGGTGGCCGCGGCGGGAGCCGTCGGGGTTCATGTTGGGCACGACGTAGAAGACGGCGCGGGTGAGGACGGCGCGCGCGACCGGGTCGAACGGGTCCAGCAACCGTCCGAGAAAACCTTCCATCCACCATTCCGCCATGGTCTCGCCCGGGTGCTGGCGGCCGATCACCCAGCAGATCTTCTTGCCGCCGGCAACCGTTGTATCCGGGTTGGCGATCTCGAGCAGGTCGATCTCCTCGCCATCAAGTGTCTGGCCGACAACCAGGGCCCGGCACAGCGGCGACACCTGACAGTGGGCGATCAGGTCGCGGTGCCGCTCTCGGGAGAACGGGGCGAAGTAGGCGTAGTGCACCGTGTCGGCTTCCGGGGTGTGATGGATCGTCAGGGTTTTGCCGTCATAGTTGGTGTCGACGCGGAACCAGGTATCGCGGTCGTAGCTGGCGCAGGCGCGATAGTTCTCCCAACCCTTCGGATAGGCGGCCCGAGAGGCATTCTCCAGAACAAAACGACACGGCTGGCGATTAACGCCGGTGGCGCGGAAGTGGAACCACTGGAAGAACTGACCACCGGCATCGACCTTAATATTAAGGCGTGCGGTGCCGGGGTCCGGCAGTTCGATGATTTCAATGTTGCCGGAATCGAAATTGCTGAAGATCTGCATATTGCCCCCACCGGAGATCTGACGACCGGGCCAACCATAATGTGCGCCCCCCGGACGACAAAGCGAATTGGACCGCACCTCGCCGCACCGCTATCGTCGAGGTCGAGTCGTTATCGATCGGAGGAGCAGGGTATGGCAATCGTGCGGGTGGAAATGTGGTCCGGGCGCAGCGTTGAACAGAAACGGGCGCTGACCAAGGCGATCACCGAGGACATGGAAAAGATCGCGGGCTGCGACCCGGAAACCGTCTATGTGGTCTTCGAGGATATCGACAAGCACGACTGGGGCGTGGGCGGCGACCTGTGCTCCGATCGATACCCGGACTGACATGCCGGGTTTTGCCCGCATATGACCGGCGCAATTCTCGCGCCGGCGTGGCAGGGGTTCGGCCTTGGCGCGGGTCTAATCATCGCAATCGGGGCACAAAATGCCTTCGTGCTGAGGCAGGGGATCCGTCGCACCCACGTATTTCCTGTAACGACGTTCTGCTTCCTGGCCGACGCTCTGTTGATCGCCGCCGGGGTGGCGGGCATGGGCACCCTGGTGGCCTCCAACCCGACCTTTACGCTGGTAGCCGCGGTCGGCGGCGCAGCATTTTTGTTCGTCTACGGTCTCAGGTCGTTTCGACAGGCCTGGCGGCCGGGCACCTTGAATGCGTCCGAGGCGGCCAACGGCGGGCGCGGTCTTCGATCGGCGCTGCTAACGGTGGCGGCGCTGACCTTCCTTAACCCGCACGTCTATCTCGATACCGTGGTGGTGCTGGGCAGCATCGCCGGCCAGTACGCAGCGGATGAACGTCTGGTCTTCGGAATCGGCGCAGCCGTGGCTTCCGCGGTGTGGTTCTACGGGCTCGGCTACGGCGCGTCGGTTCTGGCGCCGGTGTTCGCCAGACCGGTGGCATGGCGCGTATTGGACGGCATCATCGGCTGTGTGATGTGGGGCATCGCCATTGCGCTGGTGCAGGGGCTGGCAGCCTGACAGCTAGGCGCCCAAACCCAGGCGGTCGTGCCAGTCGGCGATGGATTCGTCCGGATAGCCGCCGAACTGCTTGTCATCGGAGCCCAGCTGGACCCGGACCCACGGGGCCTTGTTGTCCAGCATCAGGTGTGTTGTCTCCGGCGGCGCGGGCAGGGGCGTATCGATGGCGGACGCGAAGGGGTGGACCATTTCTGGCCAGCGCGGATCCCACAGCCACAGGGCTGAGCCGCAGTGACGGCAGAAATGCCGCTTGGCCGGACTCGTTGACGGTTCCGAACCGTCTTCCGGTCGTATCAACGCCTGATAGGTCGAAATCGCCTCCTCGCCCTCGATTTCCAGCGTTTCCGTATCCGCCCGCAAGTTGATTGCATAGCCGCCGCCGCCCGCCGTCTTGCGGCAGATCGAGCAATAGCAGCGGTTGAAAGGGTAGGGGTGATGCGAGACGGCGCGAAACTTAACCGCGCCGCAATGGCAGGATCCTTCAAGCAACATGCGATCCGCTCCTTTAAGAAACTCGGCGAGAAAACACGGCCCGTGCGATGCGCAGCGAAACACAATTCGGTGGTATAGGATAGGATCGTACGGTCCGGTCGGAGTATTGTTTGGTGTACCAGCGACATAGCCGCCCGCGTAGCAAATCTCGGGCTAGCGTGCCGCGAGACCGCTCACGCAGGGAACCAGCAGGAATATGAAGGCAACCGAGCGATTGCAGAGCCCGGTGCGATCGAAGGCCCTCACGGAGCGAGTCTATCGGGAATTGATGGTTCCAGTGTTCAGGGGAACCGGTCTAGGCAGAACGTTCCTGGCGCTTCGGTTGGGGAGAATGCTCCAGGACGCGTTCGATACCGGCGAAAGGGATCGTCAACGCCGCCTGGTGGAAGATGCGCGCCGACTGGCTGTTCGATTTGGCCGAGAGGCCAAAATAGCGGCACTGTTCGCGCGGACGCTCGCCCGATTGAACCACGAAGCCTCAAAGGATGATGACCTGCGGTTGGAGGAAACGACGCTGCAGGAATTGCTTGCCCTGTCAAAGGCCCATCCGTCGAACGCTGAAGCCCGAAAGTGCCTGGCAAAAGTCCTCTACAATACTCTTGCATTTGATGACCGGCGCCGCAGATCAGATCGCCGGCTGGACCTGCTCGAACAGCTTTGTGCGTTGGAGCAGGACGGGCAAGAGGAACCTTATATCCACGGCATAATCGCATCAGGTGTTTTCAATGCGCTTGATCAGTTTGAAATCGAACGCGACTACAGGAACGTGAAAGGGGCGCTCGGTCGCCTCAAGGGCATGTATGTTCGTCACCGCCAGGACCGCGGTGTTCGATCATCCTACGCGAAGGCCATCGTCAGTGTGCTGGCGGAAGCGAACGAGGATATCGGGAAATCGGTTCGGGCCTCGTGCCTGATGGAGTTGCGCAAGCTGGCCGGACGCCACAAGGATGATCTCGGCGTTCGCAGTTGGCTCGCCTACGGGCTTCACAACAGCAGGATCAGCGTCCACGCGGCGGGAGACCTTTACGGTGGCGTCGCGCTGTTGAGAGAGTTCGAGTTGGTTGCTGATAGCATCGAGGACGATGGCGTCGCCGCAGGATTACTGGCCCAAGGGCTGTTTGACGCGATTGCCGGTGCCGCCAGGCAGGGCGATTACGAGCTAAGGGACACGATGCTGCTTAAGCTGCGTGGTCTCGCTGAAACGCACCGTCACGACAAAGCTGTGCGGGAATGGCTGGAGAAGGCCCATTTCCATACCGGCGACAGCGGCGCAATGATGGGTACAGGCAGGACGAGACGCGCGATCGGTCACTGAGCGCACGTCAACCCGCCGCGGGACTTCAGGCGGCTCTGGCCTCGATCGCCTCGCCGTTGAGCAACAATCCCTCGGACCCCACGGTCACACTGACCGTATCGCCGTCGGCGATCTTGCCCTGGAGCACGAGTTCGGCCAGGGGGTTCTGGAGGTACTGCTGGATGACCCGTTTCAGGGGACGGGCCCCATAGACCGCGTCGTATCCCTTTTCGGCAAGCCAGGCCCGCGCGCCGTCGTCCAGATGCAGCGCCACCTTGCGTTCTTCCAGAAGTTTGGCGAGTCGGGCGATCTGGATATCGACGATGCCGCCCATATGTGCCTTGGACAGGCGGTGGAACAGCAGGATGTCGTCGATTCGGTTGAGGAACTCTGGCCGGAAGGCGCTGCGGACGACGTCCATCACCTGGTCCCTGACCGCCGAGGAGTCTTCGCCCTCGGGCTGGGCCGCCAAGATCTCGCCGCCCAGGTTGGAGGTCATGACAATGAGCACGTTCTTGAAATCCACCGTCCGGCCATGCCCATCGGTCAGTCGGCCGTCGTCAAGCACCTGCAAAAGCACGTTGAAGACGTCTGGGTGCGCTTTCTCGATCTCGTCGAACAGCACGACCTGATAGGGCCTGCGGCGGACGGCTTCGGTCAGGGCGCCGCCTTCGTCGTAGCCCACATAGCCCGGAGGCGCGCCGATCAGGCGGGACACAGTGTGCTTTTCCATGAACTCGGACATGTCGATGCGCACCATCGCCTGGTCGTCATCGAACAGGAACGCCGCCAGGGCCTTGGTGAGTTCGGTCTTGCCGACGCCGGTCGGGCCCAGGAACAGAAACGACCCGATCGGTCGGTTGGGGTCCTGCAGCCCCGCCCGCGCGCGCCGCACGGCATTGGAGATCGCCGTGATGGCCTCGGCCTGGCCGATGACACGGTTGGTCAGCGTGTCTTCCATCGTCAGCAGCTTCTCGCGTTCGCCTTCGAGCATCTTGTCGACGGGAATGCCGGTCCAGCGGGAAACCACGGCGGCGATGTCGCGGTCGCGCACCTCTTCGTTCAGCATCCGGGCCTCGTCGGCCGTTCCGGCCTCTTCCAGCTTGCGCTCCAGTTCCGGGATGATGCCGTATGCCAATTCGCCGGCCCGTTCGAACTGGGCATCGCGCTGGGCGGTTTCCAGCTCCATCCGTGCCGCGTCCAGCTGCTCCTTGAGTTCCTGGGCGCCGTGGATCTTTTCCTTCTCCGCCTGCCACTGCTCAGTCAGTTCCTTCGACTGCGACTCCAGTCCGCCCAGCTCTTTTTCAAGCTTCTTCAGGCGATCCTTGGATGCCTTGTCCGCTTCCTTCTTGAGCGCCTCGCGCTCGATCTTGAGCTGGATAATCCGGCGGTCTAGCTCGTCGACGGCCTCGGGCTTGGAGTCCACTTCCATACGCAGCCGGCTGGCGGCTTCATCCACCAGATCGATGGCCTTGTCGGGCAGGAACCTGTCAGTGATGTAGCGGTTGGACAAGGTTGCCGCAGAGACGATGGCGCTATCGGTGATCCGCACGCCGTGATGCACCTCGTACTTTTCCTTGAGGCCTCGCAGGATCGAGATAGTGTCTTCGACCGTGGGCTCGGAGACGAAGGTCGGCTGGAATCGTCGCGCCAGCGCCGCGTCCTTTTCGATGTGTTTGCGGTATTCGTCCAGCGTGGTCGCGCCGACGCAATGGAGTTCGCCGCGCGCCAGCGCCGGCTTCAGCATGTTCGAAGCGTCCATGGATCCTTCGGCTGCGCCCGCGCCGATAAGGGTGTGCAGCTCGTCGATGAACAGGACAATCTCACCCCCAGCCGCCGAGATTTCCTCCAGGACCGCTTTCAGGCGTTCCTCGAACTCTCCGCGGAACTTCGAGCCGGCGACCAGCGCGCCCAGGTCCAGCGACATCAGGCGCTTGTCGCGCAGTGACTCTGGGACGTCGCCGTTGACGATCCGCTGGGCCAGTCCTTCGACGATGGCGGTCTTGCCGACGCCGGGTTCGCCGATCAGCACGGGGTTGTTCTTGGTGCGCCGGGACAGCACCTGGATGGTGCGCCGGATCTCCTCGTCCCGGCCGATGACAGGATCGAGCTTGCCATCCCGAGCTGTCTGGGTGAGATCCCGGGCGTATTTTTTCAGCGCGTCGTACTTGTCCTCCGCCGTCGCGGAATCCGCCTTCCGGCCCTGGCGAAGATCGTTGATCGCCGCGTTGAGCGTCTGCGGCGACACGCCGGCGGTTTTCAGGATCTCTGCGCTCTCCGTGCCCTGCGCCAGGGCCAGGGCGAGCAGCAGCCGCTCCGCGGTGACAAAGCTGTCGCCGGCCTTTTCCGCGATCTGTTCGGCCTGTTCGGTCAGCTTCGCCGTGGCCGTATCAAGATAGAGCTGGCCGGCACCACCCCCTTCGACCTGGGGCAGCTTGCCCAGCGCAGCCTCGGTGTCGCGCAGCGCCTTTTTGGCGTCACCGCCGGCAGCCGTGATTAGCCCAGCCGCCAGGCCCTCCTGGTCGTCCAGCAGGACCTTCAGAATATGTTCGGGAGTGAGCCGCTGATGGCCCGAGCGAAGGGCCAGTGTCTGGGCCGCCTGAATGAAACCGCGGACCCGTTCGGTGTATTTTTCGATGTTCATTTTCCCTCCGCCGCTACCGCCGATCCCCTCTTGGAGGCAAATCGATCAAGTTGGACGAACTGGACCCTCCTCGAGGCATCCACGGCCTATATGGGGCCCCGGCGGCGGCTTCACAAGATGCGGAATCGTCGATTTTGGAACCCCTTCACAGCCGTTAACCAATTGGCGCCCCTGCACTATCGAGAACGCCGCGCGACCACGGATTCAGGCACGGACGAAAGCGGTCTCCGGCGGTGCGGCGTCCTGGAGCCAGGGAAGCTCGAAGCTGACGGTCGTGCCCTCGCCCAGCGTGCTGGCGATATCGAGGCGGCCGCCGTGAAGCTCCACCAGCGCCCGCGAAAGGGCAAGGCCCAACCCGGTGCCCTTGTGCTGGCGCGAAAGCTCGTTGTCGACTTGCTCGAACGGCTTGGCAATGCGTTCCATGGCGTCGGCCGGGATACCGATCCCGGTGTCGGAGACGAGGATACGCAGGAAGTCGGACTCTACTTCGGCGCTCACCGTGATCGAACCGTGCTGTCCGGTAAACTTGACGGCGTTCGAGAGTAGGTTGAGGAGAACCTGGCGCAGGGCGCGCTCGTCGGCCTCGATCGGCGGCAGGTCGTCTGGCACCTCGACGCTCAGCGTCAGACCGCTCTCTTCGGACGCCCCGCGCATGAGCCGGACCGCGTAGTCGACCGCGGCCCTTGTATCCACCGGCTCGATGTGGAGCTCATACTTGCCGGCCTCGACCTTGGACATGTCCAGGATGTCGTTGATGAGCGACAGCAGGTGTTCGCCGCTGTCGTGAATGTCCTGGGCGAAAGCGATCATGTCCTCGGTGCCTTCGTAGCGCGCGGCATCCTCGCGGATCATGTCGGAGAAGCCGAGAATCGCGTTCAGCGGCGTTCGCAGCTCGTGGCTCATCATGGCCAGGAACTGGGACTTGGCCCGGCTTGCCTCTTCCGCCCGCCGGCTCTGTTCGGCGTGACGGTTCGCCAGTTCGGCCAGCGTTTGAGTCTTTTCCTGCAGCAGCGCGCGCGTCGACTCCAGATCCTGGATGTTGCGCCTCAACGCATGTTCGTTGAGCTCCATCATCCGCTGGGTGCGTTTCAGCTCCGAGACGTCGCTGGCGATGGTCACGATGCCGCCGTCTGCCGTGCGCCGTTCGGTAATGTGAAAGCATCGGCCGCCCGGTAGGGTGCGTTCGATGAAACCGTAGCCCGCCTTGTGCTGCCGCAGACGGTCTTCAATCCAGCTCTCCCGTTCCAGGCCGTCTCCGATGACCAAGCCCGCGTCCCAAGACATTTCGATCAGTTGCCGGAAGGTGATGCCTGGTTTTACCGCGTCGGAGATTTCGTTCCAGAAGTCGAGATAGTGCTGATTGAACAGGATCAGGCGATCCTCTTCGTCGAACAGGGCGAACGCCTCGCCGATACTGTTTACCGCGTCGAGCAGGCGGGCTTCGGCCTGCTTCAAGGCTGTCACGTCGCTTCTGGTGCCGGCGATGCCGCCGTCCGCTGTCCGTCGTTCGCTGATACGAATCCATCGCCCGTCCTGGCCGCGCTGCTCAAAAGGCTCCTTTGGCGGGTTGCGATGTTTGGCCAAACGCTCGGCAAGCCATGCATCGGGATTCACAAGGGCGAGCGGATCCGTGTAGGCGCCGACTTCCAGCCCGGCCCTGACGATCTCCTCGAAGGTCCGGCCCTCCAGGGGCAGCAGATCGGCCAGATAGGGATAGGTGTCGATATATTGCTGGTTGCAGGTGACCAGGCGATCATTGGCATCGTAAAGCACAAAGGCATCATTGATGCCGGAAATGGCGCCGCGCAGCCGCATCTCCACCCGAACGATCTCCAGCTCCGTCTTCTTGCGGTCCGTGATGTCGTGGCTGGTGATGGCGACGCCGTCGCCCACCTTGACCACCTGGTTCCGGATCCAGGCGACGTTGCCATCTCCGAGCTCGGCCTCGATCTCTTCGTCCAGCAGGACACCCGTCTCGACGACGCGCCGGTATTTGTCGAAAAAGCCGGACCGGCGGGTCATGGGAACCAGGTCGCACAACAGCTTGCCGACCACATGTTCCCGATCCATGCCGATCTGTCGTTCGCCGACGGCGTTGATGTCCAGGAAGCTGAAATCGACGATGACGCCATCTGCATCGCGATGCGACTCCAGCAGATAGAAAGCGTTGGGCGACCCGTCCATCGCCGCGCGCAGGCGCGCTTCCACTTGTGCCAGTTGGTTTTCCTGGGCTTTCTGTTCGGTGATGTCGCGTTCGATCGCACCATAGTGGGTCACGGCGCCGGCGCTGTCTCGGATCGGGAAGATCGACAGGTCGAGCCAGTATTTCTGTCCGGTCTTGCTGTAATTGAGGATCTCCACCCGGACGGGCGATTCGGTCTTGAGGGCCTTGCGGATCTTGTCGTTGGCGGCGCGGTTCGTCTCCGGTCCCTGCAGGATCTTCGGAGACTGGCCGACGACCTCGTCCCGGCCATAGCCGGTCAGCCGCTCGAAGGCGTCGTTGACGAAGGTGATGCGGGGGTCCTTGGGATCGGCCGTCGTTATGACGACGACGTCGGTCGCGCGCTCGAACATGGCGCGAAACACGTTGTCATCACCCGAGACCATGTCGGGCGCCCGGCCGAAGGCCAGCGGCGTTACGATCCGATTCAAAGAGGCTTGCTCCCACGCTCCGTTGTCATGGACCTTCTTGGCGCGGGCCCCTGGACCCGCGTCACCCCCACTTTTGTCTGGTCCAGACCCTAACTTTCGGCAATTTTTATGGTTATATCGTTAAGGCTTAGGGGATTTGACCGGGCCCGGACCCAGGCAAAAGGCAGCTAGTTTCGGAATCGTAATGAAATCGCTGGACAGGACCCTCTCCATCGCCCCGATGATGGACTGCACCGACCGGTACGACCGCTATTTCCTGCGGCTGATATCGCGCCGGGCTCTGCTTTATTCGGAAATGGTCACGACAGGCGCCATCCTGTTCGGGGACCGGGACCGGTATCTGGCGTTCGATCGGGCAGAGAACCCGGTGGCCGTACAGCTTGGCGGATCGGATCCCGAGGCGCTGGCACGGGCATCGGCGATTGCCGAGGCGTATGGTTACGACGAGATTAACCTGAACGTCGGCTGTCCCTCCGACCGCGTCCAGTCAGGCCGGTTCGGTGCTTGTCTGATGGCCGAGCCGGAACTGGTAGCCGATTGCGTTAGCGCCATGGGAGAGGCGGTGGCCGTTCCCGTGACCGTGAAGTCCAGGATCGGCATCGACGACCAGGACGAGTATGAAGACCTTCAGCGCTTCGTGGCGACCGTATCGCAAGCCGGCTGCCGCAGTTTCACCGTGCACGCCCGCAAAGCCTGGCTGACTGGCCTCAGCCCGAAACAGAACCGGAGTGTGCCGCCGCTGCATTATGACCGGGTCTATCGCCTCAAGCGGGATTTCCCGGAGCTCGAGATTGTCATCAATGGCGGCGTCGGCTCGCTGCCGGAAGTCCAAGATCATCTGGTACACGTCGACGGTGTCATGATCGGCCGCGCCGCCTATCACGATCCATACATGCTGGCCGTTGCGGACCGGCTGATTTTCGGCGACAGCGCTCCCGTACCATCGCGGCACGCGGTGATCGAGGCATACCTGCCATTCGTGGAGTCGCGGCTTGCCGACGGGGTGCCGCTGCTGCGCATGGCGCGTCATATGGTCGGGCTCTTCAACGGACGGCCCGGCGCCCGGGCATGGCGGCGCTATATCAGCGAGAACGCCCACAAGAAAGGGGCCGGGATCGAAGTGATCCGACAGGCTGCCGAACTTGTTCCTGAAGACGAGGAAATAGTGTCGCCGCCCACGGCGATTACCGGGCAGACGGCCGCCGTTATTTGAACCGGTAGGTGATCCGCCCTTTGGTCAAATCGTAGGGCGTCATCTCCACGGTGACCTTGTCACCGACGAGCACGCGGATACGGTTTTTGCGCATTTTGCCCGACGTATGGGCGAGGATCTCGTGGTCGTTTTCGAGTTTCACGCGAAACATCGCGTTGGGCAGGACCTCGGTAACGGCCCCGTTGAACTCCATCGGTTCTTCTTTTGCCACGCTGCCGGCGTCCTCCGTAACCGCGTTTCCACTTGCGGACCGCGCCTTTCCGGCGGTTCGCAATGTCGGCCCCTGTGGGCCGACGGGAAAATGGTCGATCGACAGGGAAATTACAAGCGTATTCCGACCCGTGAACCGGGCATCGGCGCGCCGCTGGGTAGATCGCCGCCGCAGGGCGCCGAGGTCGGGTTTTTCGCCGCGACAGCCTTTTCCGCAACGGGCTCTTTATCGGTCAGAAAGGTGGAGGTAGGCTGCTGGCGATCCGGTGTGCTGCAGCGACCGGTCAACAGGCAAATAGGGTCAAGCGGGGGTGCGCCATTCGGGCGTCGAATAGAACACGGGTCGTCCTTCTGGCCGGCATCCTGGCACTGGCGGTTGCCGGCGCGTTCGGGCTTGTCCGCTGGACCTTCCTGGAGACCGAGGACGGCATGGCGTTGCAGGCCGAGCAGCTTGAACGCACGGCAGCGATCGCCGAGGCGCGCCGCGAACTGGATCGCGTGACCGTCTGGGCCGCCGCCCATGCAAACGACGCCGAGGCCGACCCGGCCGTTGCCGATGCTCAGCTCCGCAGGATCCTGGCGGACGTGAACCGCCGGCTGCTGGCAATTGCTGACTATGCTGGGGAAACGGTCGCGCAGATCGAACCTCGGCTGGTGCAGATCGAGGAGCAGGGCGCAGAGGCGGTCCGCGCGCTCCGGTCGGGTTTCCGGTCCGCGGCGGATTCGCGCTTCGCCCAGATTGTCGTCGCCCGCGAAGCGATCGACGAGGCTCTGGCGCGCCTGGACGATCGGTTCCGGTCGATGGCCAGGACGGCCCGGGATGGCGCCACGGCGACGCTGGAAACGGTCCGGCGCCTATCGCTTGTCCTTCTGCTGCTTGCCGGTTTGCTGGCCATCGGCCTGTCGGTTTCGATCGTCCGGTCGCTGGGCCGGCTGCGCCGCGAAGGACGCTATCTGGCCTCCATGGGCGGGGATCCCCCGAAGGTTCAGATCCCGGCTCTGTCCGACCAGCAGGTGGCCAATTTCGGCAAGGCCATGATGGCCTATCTGGCCGAGCGAGACCGGCAGAAGGCGCTGACACGGGAGACGGCGGCGGCCGAATCCCGATATGGCGCACTCCTGGAAACCGGCGGGTTCGGGTATTTCCGGCTTCTCGGCTCCAAGCTGGAAGAAGCAAACCCGGCGCTTGCCCGCCTGCTCGGTTACGACGACCTCGCGGATCTGCGTGGCGCCGTCGGCTCAGTGCGTGAAGACCTGTTCTTCGATGGTGAGGAACACGAACAGCTCCAAAGCGAGGTCCGGGCATTGGGCAGCGTTTCGATGTTCGAGCTGCGCCTGCGCAGCAAACGCAGCGAGCCCTTGTGGACGCATATCGTGGCGCGCCAGGTGGGCAACGGACAGACCCTGCGGTTCGAGGCGCTGGTCATCGACATCACCGATCGCAAGATCTCCCAGGACGAGATGGTGTCCGAGCTCGAACGCGCGCGCTTCGCCGACCGGGCGAAAACCGAATTCCTGGCAAATGTCAGCCACGAATTGCGAACCCCGCTCAACGCCATCATCGGGTTCTCGGAAATCATGCTGGACGAGGACCTGCGTCCGCGGAATCCGGAAACGCTCGAGGAATATCTCAACGACATTCACGAAAGCGGGCTGCACCTGCTGTCGCTGGTGAGCGATCTTCTGGACATGTCGCGCATCGAGGCCGGTCAGGCGGAACTGCGGGAGGAAGAACTGAAAGTGCCCGATCTGGTGGAATCGGCTGTTCGCATGGTGCGGCGGCAGGCAGCGGAAGGGCGTGTCAAGGTGGGTATCAAGGAAGCCCGACAGGATTGCTACCTGCGCGGTGACCGCCGCGCTGTGAAGCAGATCCTGGTCAATCTGCTTTCGAACGCGGTGAAGTTCACGCCGTCCGGCGGGTCGGTGACTGTGCAGTGCCGGCCCGGTGCCCGCGGCACCTACGACATTACCGTGACCGACACCGGCGTCGGCATCGAAGCGGACGATCTGCCGAAGGTTTTCGAGCGGTTTGGCCAGGTCAATGGCGCGCCGCGGATACACGGCCCGGGCACGGGGCTGGGGCTGCCGCTAACCCAGGCCCTGGTGCGGCAGCATGGCGGCGATCTTTCGATCCGCAGCCGCCCTCAGAAAGGGACCACCGTGAAGGTGTCGTTTCCGGCCGATCGGGTCGTGCGCCCTTCGGCCCTGGGTATGGTCTAGCGCACCCGCGGCTTCACGGGCTTGGCCATCCCTTCCTTCACCATGGCCTGAAATATCACGGTCATGGTATCGGCTTTCTTGAATTCGCCAAATTCAAGGGCCTTGGCGCCGGCCCGCAGCATGTCCGTATTGGGCTCCACCGGAACGATGGCGTAGCCCGCCTGGCGCAGCGCCCGCAGGACGGCGTCAGCCTGCTGGCCGTAGTCTTCGAGAAACAGTTGCCAGTCGGCGTTCTTGATGGCGCTGGCGATCCGGTTCCGTACAGTCATGGCCTTGCCTAACCCGTCTTTGGTTAAGCAACAGGTAAGGCGACTGGCCCGGGCGTTTCTGGAGGAAACCGCACGCAGGGCTGGTCAGGCGGCCTAGGTGCCGGCGACGGTCATACCTTCGATGCGCAGGGTCGGCGCGTTGGTCGCGTATTTGAACTCCAGATCGTTGGCCGTCGTCAGGTTCAAATAGATGTCCCTGAGATTGCCGGCGATGGTCATCTCGCTGACGGGGTAGGCCTTGGCGCCGTTTTCGATCCAAAACCCGGAGGCACCGCGGCTGTAATCGCCCGTCACCAGATTGATCCCCATGCCCATCAGGGACGTCACATAAAAGCCGCTGTCGATATCCGCGATCAAGGCCTCCGGATCCAGTTCGCCCGCGGTCAGATAGAGGTTCGTGGTCGACGGCGACGGTGGCGCCGACGTGCCCCGGGATGCGTTGCCAGTGGAGGCCAGGCCCAGCTGGCGGCCGGTCCTGAGATCCAGCACCCAGCTGGCCAGGGTTCCGTCGTCGACCAGACGCCGTTCCTGATTGACCAGCCCTTCCGCATCGAACGGTTTGGAGCCCAGGCCGCGCGGGCGGTGGGGATCGTCCACCAGCGATATGCCCTTGGAGAGTACCTGCTGACCCATGCTGTCTTTCAGGAAGCTCGTACCGCGTGCAATCGCCGATCCATTGATGGCGCCGGCCAGGTGTCGGGCCAGGCCACCGGCGACGCGCGGGTCGAAAACCACCGGTACCTTCGCGGTCGGCGCCTTGCGGGGATTGAGCCGCGCGACCGACCGTTCGCCGGCGGTGCGACCCACCGCGACCGGGTCCTCCAAATCCTCGCCGAAGACGACGCTGGAATACTCGTAGTCGCTCTCCATTCCGGTTCCTTCGCCGGCCAGGACCGACGCGCCGACGCTGTGCCGGGAGCCGCTATACTCCCCAACGAAACCGTTGCTGCCGGCAAGCGCAATATCCCAGCGGCTCCAGTCGGCCTCGGCGCCTTCCGAGTTCGTGACGCCCTCTACCGCCAGCGCCGCCTCCTCACAGGCGCGTGCCCGCTCGATCAGCGCCTCGGCGGGTGGTTCCGCTTCGTCGCAGATGCCAAGGTCGGGTACCGGCCCCTGGAACAGCTGGTCCGGATTGGCCAGCCCGCAATAGGGATCCTCCGGCACGGTTCTGGCCATCGCGATGGCCCTGTCGACCAACTCGTCCAGCTTGTCCGGCGTCAGGTCGTTGCTGCTGACGACAGCCTGTTGCTTGCCGATGATGACCCGGAGACCGAGGTCGCGCTCCTCGGAACGTTCGAGTTTCTCGACGGCACCCATCCGCTGCGCGTGGGAAATCGCATCGGATCGCGCAAAAACGGCATCGGCGGCGTCGGCACCGCGTGCTTTCGCTTTTTCCAGCAGGTCCGACAGCAGCTCGGGTGAATTTGGCAGATCGGTCATGGGGTACTCGCTTCGGGAGGCAGGCCGGCGATCGAGAATGGAGGTGATCGCGCGATCAGTTCAGGTTTTGGATGATCACCAAGATGGCGACAACAACCGCCGCGATCAAGGCCATGATCATCTGGCGTCTGGCCTTGAGAACGGTGGGCCGGGAATCCCGCACATCGGAACCGTCTCGTGGCGGGCCTTCATAGGCCGGCCGGGCCTTGGCGCGCAGCCGAGCGCGGTAGGCCATGCCGCGAAGCAGGACGACGACGAGAATCACGAACGCGACCACGGCCCAGGGGTGCTCCAGCACGAACTGCCGTGCGGTGGAAATGGCATCCATGGCGGCGATCCTATGGCTCCGGCCGGCAGTTCGCCAGCGCTGTTTCGCGCCACCGTTCGCCTTGCCGCGTAAGACAAGGCCACCTAAAGTCGGGCGCACGGGCTGGTACAAGAACGAACCGGGAGTGCGACTGTCATGTTGTCCAAGCGTCTTGCCGTGCTGGCGATAGCCGTCACCGCATTGCTGTGCCTGTCTGTGCCGGCTGTGGCGCAAATCCCGGTCACAACCGGCGGCGGGTCTGCAGAAGTGAGCTCCGAGGAAGCCCTGCAGGCGCTGAGCAGCCAGCTGTCGCCGGCCCAGATCGACGAGCAACTCGCCGGGCTCACGGACGAAGAGATCCGCGAGCTGTTCCGCCTGCAGCTCCAGCGGTCGGCCAGCGAGCGCGGAGAGCAGGAACAGAGAACCATCGCGGAGTCCCTCCAGGCGCGATTCGAGCAACTCGGACAGAACTGGAGCAGCCTTGGCGAGACGATGCCACAGATGCCGGCCGCGTTCAGTTCCGCCTACGCGACGTGGACCGAAGACGGATCTGTACAGCTCTGGCGCATTGCCTTGTTTGCAGCCATCTGGTTCGCGATCGGCTGCGCCGTCGAATGGCTGTTTCGCCGGGCGACCTCGAAGGTCTGCGAACGGGTGGAAAACGCCAAGACGACCGGCGTACCGGCAATGGTGGGTCGGATTGCCATGCGCGGGCTGCTCGACGTCCTGGCCATCGGCGCCTTTGCGGCCGGATCGCTCGGCGGCATTCTGATCGTCCGCGACATTCTAATTGCCTTCGATATTCAGGCCGGCGGTGGGGCCCGCCTGGCCGTCTTCGTCATCCTTGCGGTTATCGTGATCGCTCGGCTCGGCCGCGTTCTGATGTCTTTCGTGATCGCGCCCGACGCACCGGATCTCCGGCTGGCGCGGTTGAGCGATCGCGCCGCCAAGACCATTTACAACTGGCTTACCGTCTGGGTGCTCGTTTATGCCGCCGGCAACATGTTCACCTTGGCAATGGCCCATCTGGGCCTGTCGGAAGAAGGCCAGCGGTTGCTCTTGGTGGGGTCCTTCGGCGCCGACACCCTTGTGCTGTTGGCCTTCATATGGGTCACGCGCGCCGACATGCGGTCTTATTTGCTGGGTGCCGACGAAGCGGGCGCTGCCTCGACGGTGCGGCGCAGTTTTGCCGACCTGTGGCCCATATTGGCCAGTCTCTATCTCGCCTTTGCCTGGTTCTGCTACGCGCTGGGCGCAGCAGGATTGCTGACGCTGCTTTACCTCTTGTTGCTCGTTCCGATTCTCGATATCGGCCTGAAGAATTTCATACGCTACTGCGTCGACGCAAAGAGCGACGAGGACATGGCGGCGCTGACGCCCCCGCCCCCGCCGCTGGATGTGGATGAGGAGACGGAGGAGCAGTTCAGTGCGCGGCAGGCTGCTGAAAAGGAACGCACGGACGCCGAGTTTAAGAACCGGGTACGCCTGCAATATGCCGGTGTCTTCCAGCGGTTCGTGCGGGTCATCCTGTTCGTCGGATCGTTGGTGCTGGTCGCGAACGCGGCCGGAATCGACCTGCAGGGCTTCGTCGAGAGCGGCGGCTTTGCGGGACGGGCTTTCGGGGCCTCAGTTGACATCTTGCTGACGCTGATGGTGGCCGATCTTATCTGGAACCTCGTAAAAACCGCGATCGACTCGCGCCTGGAACCGCTCAGGGCGGCCCGGGCCGCGGCCGGTCACAGCGGCGACGAGGGCGGCGTAGCCGGCGAGGGCGCGCGGATGCACACCCTGCTGCCGTTGTTCCGCAAATTCGTCATGGTCACGCTGGCGGTTATGGTGACGATGATCATCATGTCATCTCTGGGCGTGGATATCGGCCCGCTCCTGGCCGGTGCCGGTGTCGTCGGTCTGGCCATCGGTTTCGGTGCCCAGACCCTGGTGCGCGACATCGTCTCGGGGGTGTTTTTCCTGATGGACGATGCCTTTCGGGTCGGTGAATACATCGAGGTGGGCCCACTCAGGGGAAGCGTCGAGCAGATGTCGATCCGCTCGATCCGGCTCAGGCACCATCGCGGTGCCATCCACACGATACCGTTCGGCGAGATGGGTCAGATCACCAACTACAGTCGCGACTGGGTGATCCTGAAGCTGGAATTCCGGGTCCCGTTCGATACCGACGTCACGCTGGTCAAGAAACTGGTCAAGCGGATCGGCGTCGAGTTGTTGGAGGATCCGACGCACGGCCACAGCTTCCTGGAGCCGCTGAAATCCCAGGGTGTGCGCCGCATGGAAGACGACGCCATGATCATCGGCCTGAAATTCATGGCCAAACCCGGCGAACAGTTCACCCTACGGCGTGAGGTCTATCAGCGGGTGCGTGATGCCTTCGAGCGGAACGGCATCGATCTGGCGCCGCGCAAGGTCGAGGTTCACGTGGCCAAGGACGCCACCGACGAAGAAATCGCCCAGGCTGCCGAGGGCGCGGCCGCGGAGGCGGTCACGGCCCAGGCGCAGGCTGCCAAGACGGCTTAGGGGTGTTTCAGGGAACGTTGTTTGGACCCCCCTCTCCCCGGTGGGGAGAGGGACCTTTGATGCGAGCCCCGGCGATGCTCAGCCCGCCCGTCGCTGCATCCGGTTGACCGCGCTCAGGACGGCCTTGAGCGAGGCGGCGACGATATTGGGATCCTGACCGACGCCGAACAGCGAGCCGCCGCCGGGCGCTTCGACTTCCACATAGGCGACCGCCGCGGCGTCCGCGCCCCGGCCCACCGCGTGTTCATGGTAGTCTAGCACCTTGACGGCGACCCCCATGTCACGGCCCAGGCCGTCGACGAAGGCGTCGATCGGGCCGTTACCGCTGCCGTGGATATCCAGGACCTTCACGCCGTTGCCGACGGTGGCGCTGAGCTTGCGAACGCCTGGCACCGCCCGGTCGGGTTCGGTCGTGTATTCGCTGTAGCTGTATCCCTCTGGCCCCGGCGTGAGGTATTCGGCTTCGAACGCCGCCCAGATGTCGTCGGCAGACAGTTCCTTGCCGGTATCGTCGGCGATCTCCTGGACAACGCCTGAGAACTCGATCTGCAGGCGCCGCGGCAGTTCCATGCCGTGTTCGGCCTCCATGATGTAAGCCACGCCGCCCTTGCCGGACTGGCTGTTGACGCGGATCACCGCCTCGTAGGACCGGCCCACGTCGGACGGGTCGATCGGCAGGTAGGGCACCTCCCACACTTGGGAATTCGAGCTTTCCATCGCCTTCAGGCCCTTCTTGATGGCGTCCTGATGGGAGCCCGAAAACGCCGTGAAGACCAGGTCACCGCCGTAAGGGTGGCGTGGATGGACGGGAAGCTGGTTGCAGTACTCCACGGTCTGCACGACCTCCTGCAGATTGGAGAAATCCAGCCCCGGCGCCACGCCCTGGGTGAACAGGTTGAGCGCCAGCGTCACCACGTCCACGTTTCCGGTACGTTCGCCGTTGCCGAACAGCGTGCCTTCGATCCGGTCGGCGCCCGCCATGACGGCGAACTCTGCTGCGGCGACGCCCGTCCCGCGGTCGTTGTGGGGATGCACTGACAACACGATGCTGTCGCGGTCCTTGACGTTGCGGTGGAACCATTCGACCTGGTCCGCGAAGACGTTCGGGGTCGCCACTTCCACGGTTGCGGGCAGGTTGAAGATCATCGGGCGATCCGGCGTCGGTTCCCAGACGTCCATGACCGCCTCGCAGACCTGGAGCGCGACCTCCATCTCGGTCTGGGTAAAACTCTCCGGCGAGTACTGATAGACGATCTCTGTTTCATCCTGGACCTCGGCGAGTGCCCTGACGCGTTTGGCACCCTCCACCGCGATTTCGGTGATGCCGGCGACATCGGTCTCGAAAACAATGCGGCGCTGGATCGTCGACGTGGAGTTATAGAGGTGCACGATCGCCCGGCGCGCACCCCTTATGGCCTCGAAGGTTCGGTCGATCAGGTGCTCCCGCGCCTGTGTCAGCACCTGGATCGTGACGTCTCCGGGGATCTTGTCTTCCTCGATCAACTCACGGACGAAGTCGAAATCGGTCTGCGACGCGCTGGGAAACCCGACCTCGATCTCCTTGAAACCGAGCCGGACGAGATGCTCGAACATCCGGTGCTTGCGCTCCGGCCCCATGGGTTCGATCAGCGCCTGGTTGCCGTCGCGCAGATCGACGCTGCACCAGACGGGCGCTTGGGTGATGGTTCGGCCCGGCCACTGGCGGTCGGGCAAATCGATCGGTTCGAACGATCGATACTTGTGGGTGGGCATTCGATTCATCGGTCTTCTCCTTGGCGCTGGGCCGCCTGAATGGCGGCGACGCGCCTGTTCTCACTTGATCGGCGAATACGAACGGGGCTGCGCGGAAACGGCCGTTCCGGCCGCCGGTCAGGTCCGGCAACCGCGGGCTAGTCGCGGGCAGTGGAAAAGATCGATCTTGTTTGGGACGTGCATGAATTGGGACCTGTACCTACCGAAAAACTTCAAAAACACGGCCGCCAGCGCGGCCCCCGACGCTGTTAGAGCGTCGGGCCGGTAAGTCGCAGCGCTAGAAGCGCGTGGTGGTCCCAATTGGTCATGGCCTGGAAAAGGTAGGGTGCAGAAGGGCTTCCGTCAAGCGGCGACCAGGGCTTGCAAACCCGCCTGCCTTACTTCCAGATCGGCTTGCCCGATCCCGGCAGGCCCAGCTCCGCCCACATGTCCGTCACCCGCTGGACCACTTGCCTGTCCATCGCCAGCTTGGTGCCCCATTCCCGCTTGGTCTCCGGCGGCCACTTGTTGGTGGCATCCAGCCCGATTTTGGAACCCAGGCCGCTTTCCGGCGAGGCGAAGTCCAGATAGTCGATGGGCGTGTTTTCGATCACGGTGATATCGCGGGCCGGGTCCATCCGGGTCGACACCGCCCACATGACGTCCTTCCAATCGCGCGCGTCGATGTCGTCGTCCACGACGATCACCCACTTGGTGTACATGAACTGGCGCAGATAGGACCAGGCGCCCATCATCACCCGCTTGGCGTGGCCGGGATAGGCCTTCTGCATGGAGATCACGGCGATCCGGTAGCTGCAGCCCTCGGGCGGCAACCAGAAATCCGTCACCTCCGGGAACTGCTGCCGCAGCAACGGGATAAAGACCTCGTTCAGCGCCTCGCCCAGGATCGACGGTTCGTCCGGCGGCCGGCCCGTGAAAGTGGAAAGGTAGATCGGCTCGCGCCGCATGGTGACGGCGGAGACCTTAAACACCGGAAACGGCTCGACGGCGTTGTAATAGCCGGTGTGGTCGCCGTAGGGTCCCTCGTCGCCGTATTCGTCAAGGCTCACATGGCCCTCCAGGACGATCTCGGCCGAGGCCGGGACCTTGATGGGCACGGTTTTGCAGTCGACGAGTTCCACCTTTCTGCCCCGCAACAGGCCGGCGAACTGGTATTCCGACAGCGTATCGGGGACCGGCGTCACCGCAGCCAGGATGGTACCCGGATCGGCGCCGATGACGGCGGCGGCCGGTAGCGGCTCGGCCTTTTCCTTCTTCCAGCGGGCGTGATGCTGGGCGCCGCCGCGGTGTTTTAGCCACCGCATGAGGGTCGTATTCCGTCCGGTCACCTGCATGCGGTAGATGCCCAGATTGAAGGCGTCCGACCGGTCGCCCTTGGGATTCGGTCCTTGTGTAACCACCAGCGGCCAGGTGATCAGCGGCGCCGGCTCGCCCGGCCAGCAGGTCTGGACCGGCAGCCGTCCAAGATCGATGTCGCTGTCTCGCAAAACGACCTCCTGGCAAGGCGCGCTTGACACCGTCTTGGGTTTCATCGCCATCACGGTCTTCAGCAGCGGCAGCATCTCCACCGCCTCGCGGAACCCGCCCGGCGGTTCGGGCTGACGCAGGAAGGCCAGCATATCGCCCACCTCGCGGAGCTGACCCGGTTCCCGGTCCATGCCCCAGGCAACCCGCTCCACCGTGCCAAACAGGTTGACCAGCACCGGCATGCCGGTTGGCGCGCCGTCCGGGCCGCGTGGATTTTCGAACAGGACCGCCGGCCCGCCCTCTGCCAGGAGGCGGGTCTGGATCTCGGTCATCTCCAGCGCCGTGGAAACGGGTGCGGAAACGCGGACCAGGCGTTCCTCCCGTTCCAGCCGCTCGATGAAGTCGCGCAAGGATCCGTAGGGCATGGGCAAGCGATATAGACCGGAAAGGCCGTTTCTGAACAGGGCCGTAAAGTGGCCCTTCACGAATTCTGCGCTTATAAAGGGCCCGGGACGCGCCGGTTACGCTAGAAAATAGATGAGAGAAAGACGCCATGGCGGATCGTTACTGGGTTGTCGGGGGCGAATATACCGACACGAGCTTCAGTGAATTGGCCGACGGCGCCGAGCCGCTCAGGCTCGGTCCGTTCGATGACTACAAGGAGGCGGTCGCCGTCTGGCGGGCCAAGGCGATGGAGACCATCGACGAGGCCTATACGCGCTTCGAAATCGAGCGCGAGGAGGCGACCGAGTTCTGGGTGATCGGTGGCGTCTATACCGACACCGACTTCAAGACCACGGCCAACGGGGAGCCCGAAGAGCGGCATGGGCCCTATCCCAGCCACGAGACCGCGGAGGCAGAGTGGCGCCGGCTCGCCATGCTCACCATCGACGACGCCTACGCGCGTTACCGCATCGACAAGCTTTGACGGCCAAGCCCCACCCGAACGAAGCGGTGCTGGCCCGGGCGCGGTGTTATCCCTACCCCGCGCCGGAGCGCTCCTATACCTACCGTCAAGGACGCGCGGACCCGTTCGAACCCGACCTCCGCGACGGGCGCACGCCGGTCCTGGCGTTCGCCTCGAACCGCTCGCCATTACAACTGGACCGCAAGTATGGCCACGCGCCGGAGACCGTCATTCCGGTGGAACAGGCGGTTCTGGAGGATTTCGATGTTGTCTACGCCGCCAGCCTGACCCGCTACGGGGCGGTCCCGGCAATGCTGCAGCACGCGCCCGGCGCGGCGGTGGAGATAGCGGTCACGTGGCTGGACGAGGACGAACTCAGGCACATGCATTCCACCGAGTTGGGGTCGGCCAACTATCACTTTGCGTCGCTACACGACGTGCGTTTGAACCTGGATACCGGCGAAGCCGAGGACACCGTTTTCGTTTATGTCGGCGGACGGGGGCATTACGCCCATGACGGCGAGGCCCAGGCCCTGGCGGCCGTGCGATGCCGCAACCGTTGTTTTCCGACGGCGACCACGCGCGAAATGCTGGCGCTCTATCACCAGGTGCTGGACATCCAAGAACCGCTGGAGACGTTCATCCACAAGGTGGCGCACGACAATGCCTACCGTCTCGCCTGTGCCGAACAATTGTCGACGAACGCGATTCCGTTTTCGTACGCGTACACCCTGATCGATATCGATTGACGCGGGCGATCAGCCGAGGTTTTGCAGCCGCTCGATTCGCTCGTCGAGACTGGGGTGGGTGGCAAACAGCGCACCCGCTTTGTTGCCGATCACCCGCACGGGATTGGCGATGAACAAGTGCTGCATGGCCCGGTTGGCGCCTTCATAGGGCGTCGTCGATCGTCCGATCTTGTAAAGCGCGTTGATCAGCCCCGTCGGATGGCGGGTGAATTTCACGGCCGTGGCATCGGCCATGTATTCCCGCTCCCGGGAGATAGCCATCTGAACCATGCGCGCAGCGAGCGGCGCCAGGACCGCCAAAAGCAGGGCAATCACCGTCAGAACAGCCGCGCCGCCCCCTCGGGATGACCGGCTGCGGCGCCCACCGCCATAGAACATCATGCGCCGGGCGGAATCCGAGACCAGCACGATCAGGCCCACCAGGACACCCACGGCAGTGGCGTAGCGGACGTCGTTGTTGGCGATATGACCCATTTCATGAGCGACGACGGCTTGCAGTTCCTGGCGGTTAAGCTTCCCCAAGAGGCCGCGCGTTACGCCAATGGCGGCCTTGTCGGGGTTGAGGCCGGTTGCGAACGCGTTCAACGCAGGCGTTTCAATCACATAGACGTCCGGTTTCGGCAGGCCGGCAGCGATTGCGATCTCCTCGACGATGTTGTGCAGTTGCTCGGCCTCCTCGCGAGCCGTCTTGCGGCCGCCTGCGAGGTTCATGATGATCCGGTCGCCGCTGGCGAGTGCGATGACGATCCAGACCAGGCTTGCCAGCAGCATCACGGCGGTACCGATCAGTCCCGCCTGTACCAGCTTGTGTTCCAACAGCGGTCCCTGGAGAGCCAACGTTGCCTGAGGATGGATCCACTGCCCGATCACGGCGCCGATCACGAACCCCAGCACACATCCGATCGCGGTCAAGAACAAGCACAGCAAGACTGTGTTGCGACGGTTCTTCGCGATCGCGCCGGAGAAATCGGTGCTTTTGATGGGATGGACCGGAACCGGCGGCAGGTCTGGCTCGGCCGTTTCCGCTGTTTCCCGGGTCTTTTCCGGGGGGTCGTCGTCGCGAGTCCAGGGGGAGTCGAAGGCCGGTTCGGATTCCGTCCCGGGCGTGTCATTCCGGTTGCGGCGCCAGGGCATCGCCGTCTAACGCAGGTCCACCTTGACCGCGGCCCGTTCCGGCTCCGGCGTCTCAAAATACTCCAGCCGACCGAAACCGAACGTGCCGGCGAACAGGTTGACGGGAAAACTCTCAACCCGGGTGTTCATGGACTCCACCGTTTCGTTGTAGTGCTGCCGGGCAAACGCGATGCGGTTCTCGGTGGTAGTGAGCTGTTCGGTCAGGTCGGCCACGGTCTGGTTGGCCTTCAGGTCGGGATAGGCCTCGAAGAGGGCCATGAACCGGCCGAGCGCGGCGCCCAGCCCCTGTTCGGCCAGGATCGAGGCATGCCGATCGCCCGACTCGGCGGCTTGGGTCGCCTGGTTTCGCGCCTCGACCACCTCCCGCAGTGTCTCCTGCTCGTAGGACATGTAGTCCTTGGTTGCCTCGACCAGATTGGGGATCAGGTCGTGGCGGCGCTTGAGCTGAACGTCGATCTGCCGCCAGGCGGACTCCGACTGGTTCCGGTTCCTGACCAGGCCGTTATATGCCGCCGCAACGTAAAGCGCGATCAGGACGACGACGACAATTCCGATATAAAGCTCCATGTACCGGTCTCTCCCGTGGTGCGGACGATACCTGTGTCCACTTTATGGGGATTCGGTTAAGCATGGCGGCTAAAAGCCGCCGGCCACCACAGCCGCGAAGACGATCAGGCCGTAGAGGCGGTTCGATTTGAATTTGGCGAGGCAGTTCTGCGGATCGCTCAGGTTCACGTCGCGTACCTGCCAGCCCAGTTGCAGCGCGGCCACCGCCAGCAGCAGATAGAACGGCCATGAAAGGCCCACCAACCATCCCGCGGCGGCGGTCAGCACGACCGAAACGCCGTAGAACCCGGCCAACCAGGGTTTGGTGGCGTCGCCGAATTTGAGCGCCGTGGACTTCACGCCGATCAGCGCGTCGTCCTCCTTGTCCTGATGGGCATAGATGGTGTCGTAGCCCAGCGTCCAGGCGATGCCGGCGAGGTAGAGGACGAAGGCCGGTGCGGCCAGTCCCTGTTGCATGGCCGCCCAGCCGACCAGTGCGCCCCAGTTGAACGCCAGGCCCAGGAAAAACTGTGGCCAGTAGGTAAATCGTTTCATGAACGGATAGATCAGGACCAGCACCAGCGATGCGACGCCGACCACACGGGCCGCGTCGTTGAGCTGCAGCAGGACGACAAAGCCTGCCAGCAGCAGGGCAACCAGGAACAACGAGGCCTGTCGGACCGTTACCTGGCCGCTGGGGATGGGCCGGTCCGCGGTGCGCGCGACTTTGGCGTCGTAATGGCGGTCGGTGATGTCGTTCCAGGTGCAGCCGGCGCCCCGCATCACGATGGCGCCGACCGCGAACAGCAGGATCAGGCGGATCGACGGAACCGGCAGGGCCGGATGATCGGCGGTTGCCAGCGCCAGACCCCACCAGCAAGGCAGCAACAGCAGCCAGGTGCCGATGGGCCGGTCGAGGCGGGCAAGCCGGATGTAGGGATGGCTCCAGCCCGGCATGGTCCGGTCGACCCAGCCGCCGGAAGGAATATCACTGGCCCCGCCTGTTTTTGGGCCGTCCTGCATGCGCTAGTCTCGTCCTTGGCGCCGCTCGCATCGGCGCTCGGGGCTTAGCACGGTTTGGAGGGGCACGCCAATGAAGCACGCAACCGCCGTACGGCTGTATGTGACGCCCGATCTATCGGATGGCGGCTCGGTGCCGCTGGTTCGCGAGCAGAGCCATCGGCTTCGAACCGTACTCAGGCTCAAACCGGGAGTGGAGCTTCTGGTGTACAACGGGCGTGATGGCGAGTGGGCGGCCCGGGTGGAGACGCTGGATCGCACCGGCGGCGAGATCGTGCTGACGGAGCGGTTGCGTCCGCAAGCGGCAGAGCCGGGTCCGACCCTGGTCTTTTCGCCGCTGAAGAAGGCGCAGACCGACTTCCTGGTGCAAAAGGCGGTCGAACTGGGCGTTCGCGTGCTGCAGCCGGTCGTCGCCGCGCGCACCCAGTCGATCCGGGTCAACCCCGAACGCATGGCCGTCAACGCGCGCGAGGCGTCGGAGCAATGTGGCCGGCTTACCGTGCCGGAGGTGCGGGAACTCACCCTGTTGCCGGATGCAATCAAGGGCTTTCGCGGAGCCGCCCCGGTGTTTCTGTGCGCCGAATCCGGTGACGCGGCGCCGCTTGGCGAGGTTCTTGAGGACCTGAAGGACGCCGAACCGCCGGTTTTCGTGGTCGGGCCGGAGGGCGGATTTGCGCCCTCCGAGCTTGACGGACTGCGCGAACGTCCCTTTATAACGCCGGTGAATCTTGGGCCCCGGATCCTGCGCGCAGAAACGGCGGCCCTGGCGGCGCTGGTCTGCTGGCAGTCGGTTGCCGGGGACTGGCGGGAGAGGCCGCCATATCGGTAGCGGTAAGTCGGGGCGAAGGGACGCCGTAAGGCAAGGGGATAGAAAAAATGGCGGCACCCGCCCAAGTCGACAACACACCCTTGGAATCCAAGGCCCAACTGGTCGCCTATCTCGAAAAAGGCTGCAAGCCGGCCGATCAATGGCGCATCGGCACCGAGCACGAAAAGTTCGCCTACGCGCTCCGGGACCTGCGGCCGCTGGCCTATGAAGGCGAGCCGGGAATCCGCTGTATGCTCGAGGGATTGCAGAAGTTCGACTGGCAGCCGATCTACGAAAACGGCAACGTCATCGCGCTGAAGCACCCGGAAGGCTGCTCGGTGACGCTGGAGCCGGGCGGCCAGTTCGAGCTGTCCGGCGCGCTGAAGGACAACATTCATCAGACCTGCTCGGAGGTGACCGAACACCTGCGCCAAGTGAAGGCGGTGTGCGAGGAGATCGGCGCCGGCGTCATCGGGCTCGGTTACCTGCCGATGTGGACCCGCGACGACATCAGCTGGATGCCCAAGGGCCGCTACGAGATTATGCGGCGCTATATGCCGACGAGGGGTTCGCTCGGTCTCGACATGATGCTGATGACCTGCACGGTGCAGGTCAATCTGGACTTCTCGTCCGAGGCGGACATGGTCCAGAAAATGCAGGTCGGTGTGGCGCTGCAACCGGTGGCGACGGCGCTGTTCGCCAGTTCGCCTTTCGTCCAGGGCAAGCCCTGCGGCTATCTTAGCTACCGCTCCTTTACCTGGACCGATACCGATCCCGACCGCAGCGGCATGTTGCCGTTCGTGTTCGAGCCGGGCTTCGGCTTCGAGCGCTGGGTCGACTACATGCTCGACGTGCCGATGTATTTCGTTTACCGGGACGGGCGCTATGTCGACGTTGCCGGCAAGTCCTTCCGGGACTTCATGGACGGCCGATTAGAGGGGTTCGAGGGCCAGGTCCCGACAATGGGCGACTGGCAGGACCACATGACGACCGCGTTTCCCGAAGTGCGGCTGAAGCAGTTCATCGAGATGCGCGGCGCCGACGGCGGTCCGTGGAACCGCCTGTGCGCGCTGCCGGCACTCTGGGTGGGCCTGCTTTACGACGACCAGGCGCTGGCCGAGGCGGCGGCGCTGACGGCCGATTGGAGCGACGCGGAACGGCAAGCCCTGCGCGATGCGGTTCCGGCGCTCGGCCTCAAGGCGCTGTTCCGCGACGGCACCGTGCAGGATCTGGCGAAAGAGGTGGTGGAGATCGCGCAGGGCGGTCTGCAGCGTCGGCGTCGGCTGGGCGCGCTCGGAGAAGACGAAGGTGATTTTCTGACGGTGCTGCGCGACATCGCGGAGCGCGGCGAAACGCCGGCCGAAAAGAAGCTGCGCCTCTATCACCAGAAGTGGGGCCAGGACATCCGCCGCATTTACGAAGAGTTCTCCTACTAGGAGAACATGCCCCTCCGCATCCTTCGAGAAGGGCCTTTTGCCCTCCTCAGGATGAGAATTGCTTACAAAAAGGGGGCGCTAACCCGCCTGGGTGCCGCCGACGGTAAGGCCGTCGATCCGCATGGTCGGCTGGCCCACGCCGACGGGTACGCCCTGGCCGTTCTTGCCACAGGTGCCGATGCCGGAATCCAGCTCCATGTCGTTGCCGATCATGGTCACCTTTGTGAGCGCATCCGGCCCGTTACCGATCAGCGTGGCGCCCTTCACTGGGGCGCCGATCTTGCCGTTCTCGATCAGGTAACCCTCGGTGCAGGTGAAGACGAACTTGCCGTTGGTGATGTCGACCTGGCCGCCGCCGAAATTGACCATATAAACCCCGCGGTCGACCGACGCGATGATTTCGCCCGGTTCCTTGTCGCCGGCCAGCATGTAGGTATTGGTCATGCGCGGCATCGGCACATGGGCATAGGACTGCCGCCGCCCGTTTCCGGTCGCCTGCATTCCCATGAGTCGGGCGTTCATCCGGTCCTGCATGTAGCCGACCAAGACGCCGTCCTCGATCAGCACCGTACGGTCGGTAGGGGTGCCCTCGTCGTCGACCGACAGGGAACCGCGTCGGTCGGTGATCGTGCCGTCATCGACGACGGTGACGCCGGGCGCGGCGACGCGTTCGCCCATGAGACCGGCGAAGGCGGAAGTTTTCTTGCGATTAAAGTCGCCCTCGAGGCCATGCCCGACCGCCTCGTGCAGCATCACGCCCGGCCAGCCCGGTCCAAGCACCACCGGCATTTCCCCGGCCGGCGCCGGGACCGCTTCCAGGTTGGTGATCGCCTGCCGCAGCGCCTCGTCCACGTAGCCGCGCCAGTTGTCCGGCTCCATGTAGAACTGGAACCCGGTCCGGCCGCCGGCACCATACGTGCCCGTTTCCATGCGGTCGCCTTCGGCGGCGACCACAGTAACGTTGAGGCGGACCAGTGGCCGCACGTCAGCAACCCGGCAGCCGTCCGGGCGCAGGATCTGCACGGCCTGCCAGGAGCCCGCGATCGAGGCCATGACCTGCGAGACCCGGTCGTCCTGACCGCGCGCATAGGCGTCGACCTCCGCCAGGAGCTTGACCTTGTCTTCGAAGGTCGAGGATCCCAGCGGGTTTTCGTCTCCGTAGAGAACCCTGTTGGTTCCGATTGGCGCGTCGGCGAGCGTGCCGCCTTGGCCCGTCTTCACCGCGCGCACTGTGCCCGCCGCCCGTTCGATGGCAGCCTCGCTGAGCTCTGCAGCATGAGCGTAGCCGGTGGTCTCGCCGGCCACCGCACGGAGGCCGAATCCTTGTGCCGTATCGTAGCTGGCGGTGCGCACCCGCCCGTCCTCGTAGCTGACGGCTTCCGACTGGGAGTATTCCAGATAGAGTTCGCCATCGTCGGTCCCGGCCAGCGCGTCGCCGGTGATCGTTTCGACGCGGCTGCGGTCCAGGCCGGCCCGGTTGAAAAACAGATCGTCGGTCTGCGCCAAATTCGACATGACAGGCTCTCCTGATGCGCTGCTGGCGACGACGCAAGGAAGAAATGGGCGTCGCCGTCTCGTTCAAGGCTAATATGGCCAACAAATCGTAAATATCCACTACCGATCGCCGCGCGACCGGCCCGCGTCGGCTATTCCGCCATTGATGCGACGCGTGGATGGGCCGGACCGCACGCCGACGGATCCAGTGTCCGGTATGGCGGCGGCAGTTACGATCCTCTATAACGCCGCGAGATGGCCGCGCGGCAGAGTGTCGCGAGGCTAATTCTGGTCTGTCAAATTGCGCTATATCGATATCCGATTATTCGGTCTTTCAGATGGGCTCGCGTCCGTCGCGTGACGGGGACCAAGAGGTCCGGTGCGACGGGACAAAACGCGATCCAATACTCAGGACCGCAGGTATTGAAACGGTCACAACCGGGGCAGGGCTTGATACCTTCGAAAACCCCCCGCGCCGGTCGACAGGAGACAACCGAGTGTTCAGGTATCTGACCGCTGCCGCCAGCGCTCTTGCCATTCTAGGATCGTCCGCCGTCTTCGCCGCAGAGCCGCAGCCTTGGCAGCTCGGACTCCCCGAGCCGGTGACGCCCCTGGCGCGGGAAATGGCGTCCTTCCACGACAACTGGTTGATGCCGGTTATTACCGGCATCGTCGTTCTGGTGTTGGTGCTGCTGCTCTATGTAATTTTCCGTTTCTCCGAAAAGCGCAATCCGACGCCGTCCAGGACAACCCACAACACTTTCCTCGAGGTGGCATGGACCGCCGTGCCGGTCCTGATCCTCGTGGTTCTTGCGGTACCGTCCATGCGGCTGCTGTTTGCGACCGACTACAATGGCGGCTCGGAGATGACACTGAAGATCATCGGGCACCAGTGGTACTGGTCCTACGAGTATCCGGACCATGGCAACTTCACCTTCGACGCCAGCATGGTGCCGGAAGAGGACCTGGAGCCGGGCCAGTTGCGTCTGATGCAGACTGACAACGTCGTCGTTCTGCCGGTTGATACAAAAGTCCGACTTCAGTTCACGTCGGCCGACGTCCTGCACAACTGGGCGGTCTCGGATTTTGGCGTTCGCATGGACACGGTGCCCGGCCGGCTGAACGAAACCTGGGTCGAGGTCAACCAACTTGGGACTTATTACGGGTTCTGCTCCGAGCTTTGCGGCGTCGCCCATTCCTTCATGCCGATCACGGTCGAAGTCGTGTCGAAAGACGACTTCGAAGCTTGGGTGAAGGAGGCCCAGGAGGAGTTCGCCAGGGTGGATGACGGCCCGGCGCCGTCTGCGACGGTCGCTGCTGACGGGGCTCCGTCGGATACAGCCGAAGACATCGTTGATATTGCGCAGACAGCCGCGCCGGCCGTGGCTCAGGAGATACGTTGATGGCGGAACACGCAGCGGCCCACGCACATGACCACCACCCGACTGGTTGGCGGCGCTACCTCTATTCGACCAACCACAAAGACATCGGGACGATGTATCTGGTGTTCTCGGTGGTTGCCGCGATTATCGGCGGCGCGTTCTCGGTCTGGATGCGCATGGAGCTGCAGGATCCGGGGGTCCAGTGGATGCTGGACGATGCCGGCGACCCGCACGGACATCTGTGGAACGTCGTGATCACCGCGCACGGTCTGATCATGGTCTTCTTCGTGGTCATGCCGGCGCTGATAGGCGGCTTCGGGAACTGGTTCGTCCCGCTGATGATCGGCGCCCCGGACATGGCCTTCCCCAGGATGAACAACATCAGCTTCTGGCTGCTGATCCCCTCCTTCCTGCTGCTGCTGCTGTCGGCCGTCGTCGGCGGTGGCGCGGGCACGGGTTGGACGATCTATCCGCCGCTGTCGTCCGGCGTGGGTCATCCGGGGCCGGCCGTCGACATGGCGATCTTCGCGCTGCACATTGCGGGCGCCTCGTCGATCCTGGGCGCCATCAACTTCATCACCACCATCTTCAACATGCGGGCGCCGGGCATGACGCTGCACAAGATGCCGTTGTTCGCCTGGTCGATCCTGGTGACGGCGTTCCTGCTGCTTCTGGCGATCCCGGTACTCGGCGGCGCAATCACCATGCTGCTGACCGACCGGAATTTCGGGACTGCCTTCTTCGTGCCCGAAGGCGGCGGCGATCCCGTCCTGTTCCAGCACCTCTTCTGGTTCTTCGGTCATCCCGAGGTCTACATCATGATTCTGCCGGCCTTCGGGATCATGAGCCATATCGTCTCGACCTTCTCGCGCAAGCCCGTCTTCGGATATTTGGGCATGGCGTACGCCATGGTGGCGATCGGCTTTATCGGCTTTATCGTCTGGGCTCATCACATGTACACGGTTGGCTTCAGCGCAGAGACGCGGGCCTATTTCACGCTGGCCACGATGGTCATCGCGGTGCCGACCGGGATCAAGATCTTCTCCTGGATCGCCACGATGTGGGGCGGTTCCATCCGCTTCGACACGCCCATGGTCTGGGCGATGGGGTTCATTTTCCTGTTCACCGTCGGCGGCGTGACCGGCGTCGTGCTGTCTAACGCCGGCATGGACCTGCAACTGCACGACACCTATTACGTGGTTGCCCATTTCCATTATGTGCTGAGTCTGGGCGCCGTATTCGCCATCATTGCGGCGCTCTATTACTGGTTCGGCAAGATGACCGGACGACAATATCCGGAGTGGGCCGGCAAACTGCACTTCTGGACGACGTTTGTCGGCGTCAACCTGACCTTCTTCCCGCAGCACTTTCTGGGACTGTCGGGTATGCCGCGCCGGTATATCGACTACGCAGACGGGCTGGCACAGTGGAACTACGTCTCGTCCATCGGCGCCTATATTTCCGCCGCATCGACGCTGTTCTTCTTCGGCGTCATCCTGTGGTCAATGAAATACGGTCCGCGGGTGGGCGAGAACTACTGGGGCGAGGGAGCAACGACCCTGGAATGGACGGTGTCGTCACCGCCACCGTTCCACACCTTCGACGTGTTGCCGCAGGTGAAGTAGTCCCGTGTCCGACGCCGTCCTAGACCAACAGAATGACACCGCGGCGATTGCGTCGCGGTCAAAAGCCCGTGTCGGCGACTACATAGCGCTGCTCAAACCCCGGGTGATGTCGCTGGTGGTGTTCACCGGATTTGCCGGTCTTTACGTGGCGCCCGGCGAACTGCACCCGCTCCTGGCAGTGGTCACAGTGTTGTCCATCGCGGTTGCCGCCGGCGCATCGGGCGCCATTAACATGTGGTACGACCGGGATATCGACCGGGTGATGTCGCGCACGGCGCGCCGGCCCCTGCCGCGGGACCTGATGGCGCCGGAGGATGCGCTGTGTTTCGGGATCGTCCTGGCGGGCGGATCGGTGGCGTTGATGGGGCTGGCGATCAACTGGGTCGCCGCGGGCCTCCTGGCCCTGACAATCGGCTTTTACGTCTTCGTCTACACCATCTGGCTCAAGCGGCGTACGCCGCAGAACATTGTCATCGGCGGCGCCGCCGGCGCGTTCCCGCCCATGATCGGCTGGGCGGCGGCAACCGGAGACGTCGGGCTCGGCGCGATCGTCATGTTTTCGCTGATCTTTTTCTGGACGCCGCCCCACTTCTGGGCGCTCGCCCTTTACCGGTTCGGCGACTACGAGCGTGCGGGCGTTCCCATGCTGCCCGTCGTGGCCGGGTCGCGTGCGACAAAGAAGCAGATGCTGCTGTACACCTTGCTGCTGCTGCCGCTGGCGCCGGCCCCCTGGTATATCGGCATGGCCGGCATGGCCTATGGAATCTTCTCGATTCTGATGGGACTGATTTTCGTTGCGGCGGCGACCGCCGTCTGGTTCGACCGAACCGACCGCAGCGCCAAACGCATGTTCGGTTTTTCGATTTTCTATCTGTTCGGTCTGTTCGCCATGCTGATCGTCGATCGATCCGCCGGGGTCATGTGAGGGCGGCCGCGTGATGAATGCCGAATCGCATGACGCCACACCGCGTAAGGGTTTTCATCCTACCGACCTGCACAAGCGGCAGTTTGGCAAGAACATGGCCGTGCTGGCGGCACTGGTCGCCTTCGGCCTACTGCTTTTCGCGGTCGGCCTGGTGAAGATGCAGGGGCTGTGATCCGTATGGACAAGCGGCTGCAGCAGAGAAAGCGTCGCACCGCCCTGGTCGGGGCAGGAATCGTTGCCGCCATGGTGGCGCTGTCGTTCGCGTCGGTGCCGCTCTACGACTTGTTCTGCCGCGTGACCGGTTATGGCGGGACGACACAGCAGGCCGAAAGCGCGAGTGAAGTCACACTGGACCGGGAGATTACCGTTCGTTTCGATGCTTCAGTCAACGGCGAGTTGCCCTGGACGTTTCAACCGGTCCAGCGGGAAATCAAACTCAAGGTCGGCGAAAACGGGCTTGCGTTTTATGGTGCGCGCAACAGAGCGAAGCGGCCCGTGACAGGAACGGCGACCTTCAACGTAACGCCGCTGAAGGCGGGGGCTTACTTCGTCAAGGTCGATTGTTTCTGCTTTACCGAACAGCGCCTGGAGCCGGGCCAGTCGGTGGATATGCCGGTGGCTTTCTACATCGATCCCGCCATCGCGGACGACCCGGGTCTGGACGAGGTCACGACGATCACGCTGTCTTACACGTTCTTCCGGGCGGAGGTTGACGAATTGGCCGCTGCGGATGGGACGCCGGAGACCGGTCCGGGCGATATTCTTGGAGAGTGAGTGCCATGAGCTCTGACGCACACGAAGGCCCGCAGCACGATTATCATCTGGTCGATCCGAGCCCATGGCCCGCCGTCGGCGCCGCGGCGGCCTTTTTCCTGGCGTTCGGCATCGTGCTGTACATGCATCCCGACTTTTTCGGCACCGACTCCCGGGATCTGGTGGAACAGATGGGCGTGGCCAAGCTGTTCCCCGGAATCATCCTGGTCCTGATCACGATGTGGTTCTGGTGGCGGGACGTGATACGCGAGGCGACGTTCGAAGGATTTCATAAGCCGATCGTCCAGGTGGGCCTGCGATACGGCATGGCGCTGTTCATCGCCTCGGAGGTGATGTTCTTTGCGGCCTTCTTCTGGGCCTTCTTCGATGCCAGCCTGAACCCCGTGGGTGGTGTCTGGCCGCCGGAGGGTGTGGAGACCTTCAATCCCTTCGGCGTGCCGTTCATGAACACCATGATCCTTCTGCTCTCGGGCATGACCCTCACCTGGGCCCACCATGCCCTTCGGGAAGGACAGAGGGACCAGCTGGTGCTTGGGCTGGCGCTCACCATCGTGCTGGGCATCACCTTCACGGCGATCCAGGCCTACGAGTACGTGGCGGCCACCTTCAGCTTCACCGACGGGATCTATTCCTCGACCTTCTTCATGGCGACCGGCTTCCATGGCGCTCACGTGATCATCGGTACCAGTTTCCTGATCGTGTGCTTCTTCCGCGCCCAGCAGGGCCACTTCACGCCGGACCACCACTTCGGGTTCGAGGCGGCAGCCTGGTACTGGCACTTCGTCGACGTGGTTTGGCTGTTCCTGTTCGTCTGCATTTACTGGTGGGGCGGCTAGGGCTGCTCGCCCGGCATTTTGGGCGCGGCTCCCGGAGAGGACACATTGAGCGAACATCCACCGGTTTCGGCTCTGTCAGCGGGTCTGACATGCCGCTGTCCGCGCTGCGGTCAGGGAAAGCTGTTCAGGGCTTATCTCAAGGTTGCCGAGCGTTGCAGCATCTGCGGTCTCGACCTGTCGGCCGAGGACAGCGGTGACGGGCCGGCGGTCTTTGTCATGTTCATCGTCGGTTTTGCCGCGGCGCTACTGGTCTATGTCCTGGATTTCGTTGTCGGAACGCCCTACTGGGCGACGATCGGAATTACGTTCCTGGTCGTCATTGCCGGCACGCTGGCGCTGCTGCCACTGCTCAAAGGCTTGATGATCGCCTTGCAGTTCAAGCACAAGGCCGGCGATACCGGTCTCAATACCTTCCAGGACTAGATCGATCCCGCCGCAACTCGCACGCCTGGCCTTCGCCCGATCCGTTCCATGACTTTTCGTCCCACCCTCTGGCCGACCCTGTTTACCGTGCCGGTCCTGATCGTGCTCCTGGGTCTGGGAACCTGGCAGCTTCAGCGTCTGACCTGGAAACAGGACCTGATCGACAAGCTGCATTCGCGATCGACGGCAACGGCCGTCTCGCTGCCAACGGGTCCGTTGGCGCCGGAGGACATGGAATTCCAGCGGGTCAAAGTCAGTGGGACGTTCGATCACGACAACGAGCTGCTGTTGGTAAACCGTTCATTGAAGGGTCAGGCCGGCCTGCATGTACTGACGCCGCTGGCACGTGCCGATGGCGCGGGGACGGTCCTGGTGAACCGCGGCTGGATCCCGTTCGAAAGACGCAACCGGGAAAGCCGGGCCGAGGGCCTGGTCGAGGGGACGGTCACGGTAGAAGGTCTGGTGCGGTTTGCGAAGGGCCCAGGCTGGTTCATGCCGGAAAACGAACCGCACAACAATTCCTGGTTCTATGTGGATCCGGATGCCATGGCGGCCGCCGTCGGCACGAACAGCCTGGCCGGCTACTATGTGATGTCCTCCGCCCGCGACACCCCGGGCGGCTATCCCGTCGGGCACCAGTGGCAGCTGAATATCCGCAACGATCACCTCGAATACGCGATCACCTGGTACGCCCTGGCTGTCGCGCTGCTGGTCATCTATTTCCTCTACCATCGCAAGCGGGGACAAGAGTGAGCGCCTTATCCGCCTACGAAATGCTGGAAGACCGGTTCCGCCGCCATGGCCTGTTGAGCGAGGCCCTGGGCGTCCTGCACTGGGACATGTCGGTGATGATGCCGCCGGGCGGTGCGCCGGCGCGGACCGAGCAATTGTCGGTGCTGCAGGTGATGGCGCACGAGCTACTGACAGATCCCAGGATGTCGGACCTCCTGGATGCCGCCGAAGTCGCGGTTGGCAGCCTGAACCGCTGGCAGGCCGCCAACGTCCGGGAGATGCGAGCGCGCTGGCTGCACGCGACTGCGGTTCCCGCAGACCTGGTCGAGGCGCGCACGCGCGCGATCATGGAATGTGAATTCGTCTGGCGTGACGCCCGTCCCAACGCCGATTTCGCTACGGTGGCGCCGCTCCTGGAGAGGGTTCTTGGCTTGACCCGGCAGATGGGCGAGGCCAAGGCCGCCGCGCTCGGCGTCAGCCTATACGATGCGCTGCTGGACGAGTTCGAACCCGGCGGGCGCAGCAGCGCCATCGATCCGGTATTCGATGACTACGCGGCGTTCCTTCCCGACTTTCTCGACCGGGTCATGGCAGCCCAGGATGCCGCGCCGGCACCACGGCCGATCAAGGGCCCGTTCCCGGTCAAGGTCCAGCGCGAGATTGGGCGGACCTTCGCCCAGAAGGTCGGGTTCGATTTCGACGAGGGCCGGCTCGACGAGAGCCGGCATCCGTTCTCCAGCGGCAATGCAGGCGACCTCAGAATCACCACCCGATACGACGATACCGAATTCGCCATGGCACTGATGGCCGTGCTGCACGAAACGGGTCACGCCATGTACGAGAGCAATCTGCCGCGGGACTGGCAACACCAGCCGGTGGGGCAGGCGCGCGGCATGGCGTTGCACGAGAGCCAGTCGCTGATCGTGGAAATGCAGTCGGGCCGCAGCCGGGATTTCATCGTCTGGGCGGCGCCAGTGATACAAAAGGCGTTCGGTGGGAAGGGCGCCGCCTGGAAAGCGGAAAATCTGTATCGTCTGCTGACTCGCGTTGAGCCGAGCTTCATCCGGGTCGACGCCGACGAAGTGACCTACCCGGCCCATGTGATCCTGCGCTACCGCCTGGAGCAGGCCATGCTAGATGGTGCGCTGGCGGTGTCCGAACTGCCCGGCGCCTGGAACGACGAGTTGGAGAGGCTGCTTGGCATCAGGCCGCCCGACGACAGGCTCGGCTGTCTCCAGGACATTCATTGGTACGACGGCGCTTGGGGCTATTTCCCGACCTATACACTGGGCGCCATGGCGGCAGCCCAGCTGATGCAGGCGGCCGAAAGCGCGGTTCCCGCGCTTCGTCCGGCCTTGGCCGCAGGAGACTTCTCGCCGTTGATGGATTGGCTGAAGGAAAACGTGCACCAGAAGGCTTCCCGCGCGACGACGCAGGAGATCCTCCAAGAGGCGACCGGCCGCCCACTGGATCCTTCGGCCTTCAAATCTCACCTCCAATCGCGTTATCTGGAGTCGGCCTGACGCCCAGTGATGGTGGCCAAAAGCGGTTGCCCGCGGGCCTGACGGAGCAAGGGGAGGTACCGCCGTGGAAGAAGTCGTCCTGAAGTTTGACCCCATCCGGGAGGAAATCGTCGATGTCGTCGTGCCCTACAGCATCGACGTGATCGGCGCCATCGTCATTCTCATCGTCGGCTGGATTGCCGCCGGAATCGCGCAGCGCTGGATTCTGGCGATCTTCCGGCGTCTGAAACAGATGGATGCGACGCTGAAGCCGCTGCTTGCGAGCATGTTGCGCTATCTGATCCTGGTCATCACGGTCGTGGCCGTGCTGTCACAATTCGGCGTCCAGATCGCCAGTATTGTCGCGGTGCTCGGTGCGGCCGGCCTGGCGATCGGGCTGGCCTTGCAGGGCACCCTGCAGAACATTGCCGCCGGGATCATGCTGCTGTTCCTGCGCCCGTTCCGGGTCCAGGACTATATCGACGCCGAGGGCACGGCAGGGACGGTGGAGGAAATCGGCCTGTTCACGACCCAGCTGACCACGTTCGACGGGATCTACGTCTCCTGTCCCAACAGCAAGCTGTGGAACGCCAGGATCGTAAACTACTCCCGCAACAAGACCCGGCGGCTGGACGTGCCTGTCGGCGTGGCCTACGGCGATGACATCGGCGCGGCGAAAAGCGTCCTCGGCGACCTGTTGCAGGACGACCGCGTCCTGTCCGACCCGCCGGCCCAGGTCCTGGTCACCGAACTGGCCGACAGCGCCGTCGTCGTCAATCTGCGTTGCTGGGTCGATGCCTCGGATTATTGGGATATGCGGTTCCATCTGCACGAGGCGGCCAAGATGGCCATCGACAAGGCCGGTCTGTCCATACCGTTCCCCCAGCGCGATGTGCATTTCTATCAGCAGGCCACGGTCACCCAGGCCTGAAAGGAAAGGGCGGCGGCCCAATGACCGCCGCCCGAACGCTCCGAAACTGGCGACTTCAGCCAACCCCGGACATCCGAAAGCTGTCTTGCGGCTGGGTTTTCAGACCATTAGGTTACGGCAGCGTTCGCTGGATCAGAAAGGCCGCGCGGTTGCGCTATATTTCCACTAGGGGCGAAGCGCCGGAGCTAGAGTTCGACGACGTCCTGCTGGCTGGTCTGGCGCGCGACGGCGGGCTTTACGTGCCCGAAGACTGGCCCAAACTCGACGAAAACACCCTGCGGAGCTTGCGGGGTCTGCCCTATGCACAGCTCGCGGCTCGGGTATTGAGCCCGTTTGTGGGCGATCGGATCCGGGAGGACGACTTCGCCGACCTGGTCTCGGACGCCTACGAGACGTTCGACCATGACGCGATCGCGCCGCTCAAGCAGCTGGATCCTTCGCTCTGGCTGATGGAGCTGTTTCACGGGCCGACCCTGGCGTTCAAGGACTTCGCCATGCAGCTGCTGGCGCGTCTGTTCGACCACGTGATCAAGAAGCGCGGCGAGCGCATCACCCTGATCGGCGCCACGTCGGGCGATACCGGATCGGCGGCCATCGAGGCCTGCCGGGGTACCGACTCGGTCGATATTTTCATTCTGTTCCCTGACGGTCGCGTCTCGGAAGTGCAGCGGCGTCAGATGACGACGGTCCAGGCGCCGAATGTCCACACCATCGCCATCGAAGGCACGTTCGACGACTGCCAGGACCTGGTCAAGGCAATGTTCAACGACCTGCGGTTCCGGGACGAGATGCGCCTGTCGGCGGTCAATTCCATCAACTGGTGCCGCGTGATGGCCCAAATCGTCTATTACGTGCATGCAGCCCTGTCGCTGGGCGCGCCGGACCGACCCGTCAGCTTTTCAGTCCCGACCGGCAATTTCGGCAACGTCTTCGCCGGTTACGCGGCCGGCCAGATGGGCCTGCCCATCGACCAGCTGATCGTCGGGTCCAATGCCAACGATATCTTGACGCGTTTCTTTGCAGACTGTGACATGTCGATCAAAGAGGTGGTCCCGACCCTGTCGCCCAGCATGGATATCCAGGTCTCCAGCAATTTCGAACGGCTGCTATTCGAGCTTTGCGGCCATGACGGCGACGCGGTTTCCCGTCTGATGGAGGCGTTTCGCAGAACCGGACGCCTGGACGTGGACCGTGAGGCCTGGGCCCTGTCGCGCGAGCTTTTTGACGGTCATGCCATGGACGACAACGCTACCAAGACCGCGATCAAGGCTTTCGCCAATGCGACCGGCGAAATCGTCGATCCGCATACCGCGATCGGACTGGTCGCGGCCGCGGCCCGGCGGCGCGACCCCGCCGTCCCCGTGGTGGCGCTGGCGACGGCCCATCCCGCTAAGTTCCCGGATGCGGTGACCGAGGCGGTCGGCCGGGCGCCGGCCCTGCCGCGCCATCTCGAGGACCTTTATCAGCGCGACGAGCGCATGGCCGTTCTGCCGAACGACCGGTCCGCGATACAGGGCTTTATCCGCGATCACGTCGATCTCAGGGGGGCCGCTTGACCGTTCGGGTGGAGACGCTGGACAACGGGTTGCGGGTGGCAACCGACCCCATCGACACGGTCGAGACCGTCTCCGTGGGGGCTTGGGTCGGAGTCGGCACCCGGCACGAACCCAAGGCCATCAACGGCGTCGCCCACTTCCTGGAGCATATGGCGTTTAAGGGAACCGAACGGCGGTCGGCCCTGGACATCGCCCGAGAGATTGAGGCGGTGGGGGGCCATCTCAATGCCTATACCAGTCGCGAGAACACCGCCTACTTCGCCAAGGTCCTGAAACAGGACACTGCGCTGGCGCTGGACATCCTGGCCGATATTCTGCTGCATTCCACATTCGACGAAACCGAGCTTGCCCGGGAGCGATCGGTCATCCTGCAAGAGATCGGGCAGTCCCACGATACGCCGGACGACATCGTCTTCGATCATTTCCAATCGGCGGCGTTCGGGAAGCAGGCCTTTGGCCGGCCGGTACTGGGCACGATCGATACCGTCTCGGCCATGGGCCGCGATGCAATCGTCGGGTACATGCAGGACACCTACAGCGCCGACCAGATCGTCGTGGCGGCATCGGGCAACCTCGACCACGAGGCGTTCTGCAAACAGGTCTCGGACCTGTTCGGCGGCCTGAAACCGGCCGGTTCCATCAAGCGGGAGCCGGCGCGCTATACGGGGGGCGAGTTCCGCGAGGAGCGCGGTCTGGAGCAGGTTCACCTGGTGATGGGTTTTCCTGCCGTTGGGCTGCATGACAAGGACTTGCACGCGGCCATGGTCCTGTCCACACTTCTCGGCGGTGGTATGTCCTCGAGGCTATTTCAGGAAATACGGGAGCGCCGCGGCTTGGCCTATTCCATTTACAGCTTCGCGTCGTCCTATGCGGATTGCGGCGTCTTTGGGATTTATGCCGGGACCGGGGAAGCCGAGGTCGCCGAGCTTGTTCCCGTCATGTGCAGCGAGCTTGCCCGCGTCGGCCAGGATCTGACGGACGAGGAGGTCGAGAACGCTCGAGCTCAGTTGAAGGCGGCCACGCTGATGTCGTTGGAAAGCACCGGTTCGCGGGCCGAGCAGCTGGCGCAGCAGCTGTTGGTATTTGGGCGTCCCATCCCGGTATCGGAACAGGTCGCAAAGATCGACGCGGTCGACACGAAGGCGGCCCGGGGCGTGGCAGAGCGGATTTTCCGCGGCGCACCGACCCTGGCCGCCATGGGGCCGGTCGGCTACCTTGAAACGTACTCAAGCGTCGCTGCGAGGCTGGCTGCCTGAGATGCTGGGGCTGATCGGACGACGCGCCGCTGATACGCGGATTATCGGCCCCAGGGTCTATATTCGCCCGCCGCTAAGGTCGGACGAGGATGCCTGGGTCCATATCCGTCGGATCAGCCGCAGTTTTCTGGAGCCATGGGAGCCGAGCTGGCCGTCCGACGCCACCTCCAGCAACGGATTTCGCCGCCGCTTAAAACGCTTCAAGGAAGACTGGGATGCCGGTCTCGGCTACGCGTTTTTCATCTTCGGCGTCGAATCGGACGTTCTGCTAGGCGGGATCACGCTGACCAACTTGCGTCGTGGGGTCTCCCAGTCCGGCAGCATCGGTTATTGGATCGGTCAGCCCTATGCCCGGCAGGGTTTCATGGCCGAGGCCATCCAACTGGTGCTGGACTATGCTTTTTCACAGCTCGACCTGCATCGTGTAGAGGCGGCCTGCCTTCCATCGAACGAGGCCAGCCGAGCCCTACTGCTGAAAAGCGGTTTTCGCCAGGAAGGGCTGGCGCGGGAATACCTCTGTATTGCCGGGAAATGGCAGGATCACGTGACGTTTGGCGTGCTCCGGGGGGACAAAAGGCCGGCGGTGGCGGCGGATTACGAGACCTAGCGGCCGGTTCAGGCGTGACCGGCTTCGCCTGAAAGCAGGCTGAGATCGACGCCGATCTTATTCATCGCCCGCTCCCACTTGGTATCGAGAGCGCCGTCGAACACCAACTCTTCGTCGGCGTTGACGTGCAGCCAAGCATTTTGCTGAATTTCCCCGTCAAGCTGGCCGGCGCCCCACCCCGCATAGCCGAGCGCCAACAGGCTCAGCCGCGGGCCCGCGCCGCCTGCAATGTCCCTCAGGATATCGACCGTGGCGGTGAGGCCGACGCCGTTGTCCACCAGGATCGTTCCGGCCTGCTCGTAGTCGGCCGAATGCAAAACGAAACCGCGTCCGGATTCCACGGGGCCGCCGAACTGCACCCGGATATCGTCCTGAGGCAGGGGAAGATCCATCTCCAGCTGCCGCAACAGCTGTTCGAACGTCAGCGCTTCGAAGGGCTTGTTGATGACCAGCCCCATGGCGCCGTCAGCGTTGTGCACGCACAGATAAATCACCGATCGGGAGAACCGCGGATCGGACATGCTCGGCATTGCTACGATGAGCTTGCCAGTCAAATAGCCGCTGTCGAACGATTCCATCATCATCCGGTGCCTGGGGACGACAGTGGGTCCAGCTCGTCTAAATGGCTATACCCGCAGATAGTCACAGTATATCAACCCACATTAACAACTGGTTTTCTTTTCGATCACATTTATTAACGCCCCCGGATATCCCACGATTTCGTGAGCGGTTCTGGGGTGCCGGCACATTATATTGGGGGCGGTAAGAAGGATCGCCAACCTTGATTATGGCAAAAGCAAAACCCGCGCGTTTCGCCGCCGCCGCCTTGTTTATTTGCCTGGCGGTTGCCATCGGCTTTGTTGGGTCAATTGCGCCGGCGCGGGCCGCGGCCAGCGCCTGGGTCGAGAACGACCATGCCCGTCTGCGCCTGGTATCGGCGACAAACTCGCTCACGCCTGGCACGGAGGTGCCCTTCGGTCTGCATTTCCAGCTCCAGCCCGGCTGGAAGATTTATTGGCGTACGCCTGGTGATGCCGGATTCCCGCCGATTCCGGAATGGAGCCGTTCGGAGAACGTCGCTTCGCTCCAGATGGAATGGCCGACGCCGGAGCGGTTCTCGGTTCTGGGACTTGAGACGCTCGGCTACGAAAGCGAGGTGGTGCTGCCGATCACCGTGCGGCGTTCCGACGAGGCCGGAGGCGTCAAGGTGGACGGCGTAATCCGCTATCTCACCTGCAACGATATCTGCGTGCCGTACGAAGCTGAAGTGGCGCTAGCAGTGCCGCCGGGCGCCGGCGACCTCTCCGAGGAAGCCCATCTGATCAACCGGTTTGCCTCCCAGGTGCCCGGGCCAGCGATCGCTGGCGACCTTGAACTGCTGTCGGTCTCGCTGACGCCGCGGGACGAGAACGTGGTCGTTTCGGTACGTGCCCGGTCATCAGAAGGGCTGGCGGCGCCGGATCTTTTCGTTGAAGGCCCGGCAGGCACATTCTTCGGCGCGCCGGATGTGTCCCTCAGCGACGGTGGGCGTGTGGCGACGCTGACGGTGGTAGGCGGCGGCGTGGAGTCGGACGTCCTGACCGCGGAACCGCTTACCCTGACGCTGCGCGATGGGTCGCGGGCCTTGGAGACGAGCCGTTTTGCGCATTTGGAAAGCAACGGGGCGGTGGTGGACGCGGGGCTGCTTTTGATTTTGGGTTTTGCCCTTCTCGGCGGCCTGATCCTGAACCTGATGCCCTGCGTGCTACCGGTCCTGTCGCTCAAGCTGATGAGCGCGGTCAAATATGGAGGCAAACAAGCCGGCGAGGTCCGCGTCGGTTTCCTCACATCGGCGGCCGGCATCCTGACGGCCTTCTTGATCCTGGCCGTCGCGCTGATAGCGCTGAAGGGCGCCGGCATGGCTGTCGGCTGGGGTATTCAGTTCCAGCAGCCCGTCTTCCTGGCCGCGATGGTGATGGTCCTGACCTTGTTCGCCAGCAACCTCGCCGGTCTGTTCGAAGTTCGGTTGCCCGGCTTTCTCAGCGACGCCGCTGTCGCCGGTAGCGAGGGCCACGGGTTGGCCGGCCACTTTCTGACGGGCATGTTCGCGACATTGTTGGCGACGCCCTGTTCGGCGCCATTTCTGGGTACCGCGGTGGGGTTCGCGCTTGCGGCCGGGCCGGCCGAAATCCTGGCTGTGTTCGCGGCGCTGGGTGTTGGGCTGTCGATCCCCTACCTGTTCGTCGCCGCAGTTCCCCGGTTGGCGACGGCCCTGCCAAAACCAGGGCCGTGGATGGTGAAGCTGCGGTGGATTCTGGCCGTTGCGCTCGCGCTGACGGCGCTTTGGCTGATCTCGGTCCTGTTGCGGCAGGCCGGCGTGCAAACGGCGGTTTCGGTTACTGCGCTGGCGCTGCTGGTCGCCGCGGTGCTGGCCACTCGAAAGCTGAGTGGGTCGCGGATCGGGCGCCATGCCGGCAAGATCGCAGCACTGCTGTGTATCGCCATCGTGGCAGCGCCATTTGCGACCGCGACGGATCAGCGCTCTGTGATCGCGCCGCTCGACGATTCCGTCTGGGAACGGTTCGACGCGCAGGCCATCGACGGCTTGGTCTCGTCGGGAAGACTGGTGTTTGTCGATGTTACAGCGGACTGGTGCATTACCTGCCAGTTCAACAAGACGCGGGTCCTTGGCGCCGGCGAAGTCGCTGTCGTCCTGGCCCGACCCGACGTCGTCGCCATGAAAGCCGACTGGACCTCACCCGACCCGTCTATCGCCGACTATCTGGCCCGCTACGGCCGTTACGGCATTCCCTTCAACATCGTCTATGGTCCGGGTTCTCCCGGTGGGATTCCCTTGCCGGAACTGCTGACGAACGATGCAGTCATGTCGGCGCTCCAGCAGGCCGCCGGGGACACGCGTTTCGCGTTCCGCTGATCCACGGTTTTTTCGGCTATCGAGGCCGCTGGACTTTAGGCGCGGCCCGAGTATCTATAGCAACGGAAAGGCCGGCGTTCGGATGCTGGCCGCACACAACTTCTTGGAAGGCGAGGGGGTTAGTTATGACCATAGCGGTTGGAGACCAGGTGCCGGACGTCGGATTTGCCATGATGAGCGCCGATGGGCCGGCGCCGATCAGCTCGGCCGATCTCTTCAAGGGAAAGAAGGTCGTCTTGTTTTCCGTTCCCGGCGCGTTCACGCCGACATGCTCGGCACAGCATCTGCCGGGGTTCGTCCAGAATGCCGACGAAATCAAGACCAAGGGTGTGGACACAATTGCCTGCATGTCCGTGAACGACGCTTTCGTCATGGATGCCTGGGGCAAGGACCAGGCCGTGGGCAACAACGTTCTGATGTTGGCTGACGGCAGCGGCAAGTTCGCCCAGGCGGTCGGGCTGGAGCTTGACCTGGTCGAAATGGGCCTGGGCATGCGCTCGCAGCGGTTTGCCATGGTGGTGGACGACGGAACCGTCACCCATCTCGCGGTCGAAGAGGGGCCAGGCCTTGACGTCTCGGCTGCCGAGAAAGTGCTGGCCGCGCTGTAGATTCGATACGGTCCCGCGGCCGGCTTGCCGGCTGCCGAATGACGCCGCGCCTCCCAGGAGGTCGCGGCGTTTTTTTTGCCCTCTTTTCCAAAAGCCCCTCAGACCGAAGGGGTTTTTGGCATCAACTTACCTTTTGTTAACGTGCAATCAGCGTTTCAAGGCGACATTCTGCCTCACCTCAAGCGCAACATGTCCTATGGTAGATAGGATTGATTGCAATGGATATGATCCCGGCTCAGGTCCGGCGATGAGGACGAACTTCGCATGCACGTAGCAATCGTTATTCTGCTGGTGGCCGTTGGCTCCGTCGTCTTCCACATCTACAGCCCCTACTGGTGGACGCCGATCGCCTCCAACTGGGGTTTTGTCGACACCACCATCATCATTACGTTCTGGATCACCGGCGTGGTCTTCGTCGCGGTGCTGCTTTTCACCGCCTATTGCGTGTGGAAATTCCGTCATCGGGAAGGCCACCGGGCAGACTATGAGCCGGAGAATTCAAAGCTGGAATGGTGGTTGACCATCGTCACCACGGTCGGAGTCGTGGGCATGCTTGCCCCTGGCCTGGTCGCCTGGGGCGATTTCGTCACGGTTCCGGAGGAGGCGACGGAGATCGAGGCCGTCGGCCAGCAATGGCGCTGGAGCTTCCGTCTGCCGGGCGAGGACGGTCAACTCGGGGCCACCGATCCGAGAAAGATCAGCGACGACAATCCCTTCGGTGTCGACCCCGACGACCCAAATGGCCGCGACGACGTGCTGATCGACGATGATACGGTCCACCTGCCAATCGGCAAGCCGGTCAAGGTTCTGCTCCGGTCGATCGATGTTTTGCACGATTTCTACGTGCCGCAATTCCGGGCCAAGATGGACATGGTGCCGGGCATGATCACCTATTTCTGGATCACGCCAACCCGGACCGGCGATTTCGAGATCATGTGTTTCGAGCTGTGCGGGACAGGGCACTACGCCATGCGCGGAATTGTCACGGTCGACGAACAGGAAGATTACGACGCCTGGCTGTCCGAACAGGAGACGTTCGAGGACTACTTGGCGCGTGCGGCGGAAGAAGAAGCCGACGAAAAAGCCGACCTGGTGATGCGGAACAATGCTGTTCCGCAACCCGCCGCGCAGTGACAGAGACAGAAATCCAGCCCAACCTAGGGATGCCAAAAAGGGTTTATTGATGGCCTATTTCATTCCAACCAAACCCGAGGACGTTCGCCCGGCAGAAGCGGAAGACGTCGAGCTTTATCACGCGCACAGCTGGATCACGAAGTACGTCTTCTCTCAAGACGCGAAGTACATCGCGATCCAATATTCGTGCACAGCGATTGCCATCGGGCTGTTGGGTTTGGTGCTCTCCTGGCTTATGCGCATGCAGCTGGGTTTCCCCGATGTCTTCGATTTCATGAGCCCGGAGCTCTACTACCAGTTCATCACCATGCACGGCATGATCATGGTGATCTACCTTCTGACGGCGCTGTTTTTGGGCGGGTTCGGAAACTACCTCATCCCCTTGATGGTTGGGGCGCGGGACATGGTGTTCCCGTTCGTCAACATGTTGAGCTACTGGGTTTACCTGATTGCGGTCCTGGTGCTGGTGGCCAGCTATTTCGTGCCCGGTGGACCCACGGGTGCCGGCTGGACCCTCTATCCGCCCCAGGCGATCCTGTCGGGCACGCCCGGCTCAGACGGCGGCATCATCCTGATGCTGATCTCGCTGGCGCTGTTCATCGTCGGCTTCACCATGGGCGGCCTGAACTACGTCGTGACGATCCTGCAGGCCCGGACCCGCGGCATGACCCTGATGCGGCTGCCGCTGACGATCTGGGGCATCTTCACCGCCACGGTCCTGGCGCTGTTCGCCTTCCCGGCCCTGTTCGTCGGCGCCATCATGATGGCGTTGGACAGGATTCTTGGCACCAGCTTCTTCATGCCGGTGATCGTCGAGCTTGGCGAGACCCTCAGCTATGGCGGCGGCAGCCCGATCCTGTTCCAGCACCTGTTCTGGTTCTTCGGTCACCCCGAGGTCTATATCGTCGCGCTGCCGGCGTTCGGCATCGTGTCGGACCTGATCGCGACCCATGCTCGCAAGAACATCTTCGGCTACCGCTTGATGGTCTGGGCGATCGTCATCATCGGCGGTCTCAGCTTCATCGTCTGGGCCCACCACATGTATGTCAGCGGCATGAACCCCTATTTCGGGTTCTTCTTCGCCACGACCACGCTGATCATCGCGGTGCCCACCGCCATCAAAGTCTATAACTGGGTGCTGACGCTGTGGCGCGGGAACATACACCTGACGCTGCCGATGCTGTTCGCGCTCGGATTCATCGTTACGTTCGTGAACGGCGGGATCACGGGGCTGTTCCTCGGCAATGCCATCGTCGACGTGCCGCTGTCGGATACAATGTTCGTGGTCGCACACTTCCACATGGTGATGGGCGTCGCCCCGATCATGGTGATCTTCGGCGCCATCTATCACTGGTACCCCAAAATCACCGGCCGGATGCTGAACGAAGGCATGGGCCAGTTCCACTTCTGGGTCACCTTCCTGGGCTCCTACCTGATCTATTTCCCGATGCACTATCTGGGGCTGGTGGGCGTTCCGCGGCGATATTTCGATCTCGGCGGGACCGAGTTCATTCCGGAATCGGTGGTGACCTTGAACGAATTCATCACCATCGCTGCCCTGATCGTCGGCTTCGCCCAGATTGTGTTCTTCTACAACGTGTTCTGGAGTTTGCGTCGCGGCAAGGAAGCGGGTCACAACCCGTGGCGTGCGACCACGCTGGAATGGCAGACCCCGCAGACCCCGCCGGGGCATGGGAATTTCGACGAACTGCCGGTCGTTTACCGCTGGGCATACGACTACAGCGTCCCGGGTGCCAAGGAGGACTTCATTCCCCAGAACGTGCCGCCGGCCGAGGGCGAAATCGAAGCCATCGAGGCCAAAGCCCATGGCAAAGCGCCACAGCCTGCCGAGTGACCGTTGCGGGTGTTTGCGGTGATATCGTCGGCGACAACCGGAGACGTTGAGACGTGAGCCTGTTCCAGCAGCTAACCGAGAAGCCCTGGCTTCCCACGTCCTTCGAGGATCGCAAGTCGATTCCGCCGGCCCGACTCGGTCTGCGGTTCTTCATCGGCGTCGCGTCGGTGCTGTTCTTTCTGCTGGCCGTCGCCTACGCGGAACGCATGTCCTACGAGTCGTTCCGGCCGCTGCCCGACGGCTGGCTGATGTATTCCAATACCGTGCTGCTCGTGCTCAGCAGCGTGGCGCTGCAATATGCCAAGATGAGCGCCCAGCGGGATCAGTTGCCGGGTGTCAAGCGAGGACTCCTGGTCGGCGCGCTGTTCACCTACGGCTTCCTGGCGGGGCAATTGTGGGCCTGGTACCAGCTGTCTCAGTACAGCAACCTGGCGACGACCAGCCCGGCCAACCCGTTTTTCTACATGATCACCACGCTGCACGGGATCCATCTCCTGGGCGGCCTGGTCGCCTGGGGCAGGACTGTCGACCGCGTCTGGCGCGGCGCCGATGTTGCCAAGGTGCGCCTGAGTGTCGAGCTCTGCGCCACCTACTGGCATTTCATGCTGGTGATATGGACGGCTCTGTTCGTTTTGCTTTTCCTGCCGGGCGGATCGTTGCCGATCCTTTGCCGGGCGTTCACCTAGCGATCGACTGTTGATTCTGTAACGAGGGCAATCATCACATGGCGCACACTTCGCCGTCTGGGACCGCAGCAGCCGCAGCAGTACCTCAAGGAGCAGGCCAGTTTGTATCCGACTGGTCGTCCGACCAGCGGGTGTTCAAGAACATCCACTGGGGCAAGGCCTTCATGTGGATCTTCCTGGTCAGTGACACCTTCATCTTCAGCTGTTTCCTGCTGTCCTACATGACGGTGCGAAATTCGACCAAGGTGCCATGGCCCAATCCCAGCGAAGTGTTCGCGCTGTCGTTCGGCGGCCAGCCGATCCCACTGATCCTGATCGCGATCATGACGTTTGTCCTGATCAGCTCCAGCGGCACCATGGCGCTGGCGGTCAATATGGGCTACCGGCGCGACCGGATTAAGACCTTCTGGCTGCTGGTCGCGACGGCGGTGTTCGGTGCCACCTTCGTGGGCATGCAGGCCTTCGAGTGGACCAAGCTCATCCAGGACGGGGTGCGGCCATGGGGCAATCCCTGGGGCGCCGCGCAGTTCGGCTCCACCTTCTTCATGATCACGGGTTTCCACGGTTTCCACGTCACCTGTGGCGTCATCGCCCTGATCTGGTTGGCGGTCAAAGTGCTGAAGGGCGATCTGGATGCCGAGAAAAAAGGGCCGTTAACCGAGCGGAAGTACACCTACGACATCGTCGAGATCGTCGGGCTCTACTGGCATTTCGTCGACCTCGTTTGGGTCTTCATCTTTGCATTCTTCTATCTCTGGTAAGAGGACGTCATGGCTGCAGCAGCTCAGGGACAGCAACATCCACTTCCCATCTACTTCAAGATCTGGGGCTGGTTGTTCGTCCTCAGTTTCCTGTCATACATGGTGGATTACTACCAATTCCAGGGCTACCTCAGGTGGTCGCTGATCCTCATTTTCATGATGCTGAAGGCCGGTCTGATCGTCGCCGTCTTTATGCACATGATGTGGGAGCGCCTGGCGCTGATCTATGCGGTGCTGGTGCCGCCGTTGGTGCTTCTGGTCTTCGTCCTGCTGATGATGTTTGAGTCCGACTACACGTTCCTGACGCGCGAGATCTTCTTCTCAGGCGTCGGGGCTTAGCGTCCCGGCGGCCTAGGCCATAGAATCAACAATCCGGCGCGGCTTTGACCGCGCCGGATTTTCTTTGGGTCCGGGAACGTCGAGCGCTGCTTCAAGCAGCGCGACCCGTCATTGCACCACTTTACGGTAGACGTGCCAGGTAGCATGTCCAAGCACGGGGAGGACGATTGCTAGGCCGACGAAAAGCGGCAGCGACCCCGCAATCAGCAGCAACGCCACGACCAACCCCCACAGGAACATGGTCAACGGGTTCGACATCACCGCTTTGATCGATGTCTGGATCGCGACCACCACGCCGACATTCCGGTCCAGCAACAGCGGGAACGACACCACGCTGAGGCTGAATACGACCACGGCGAAGACAAACCCGACGCCGCTGCCGACAACGATCAGTCCCCAACCCGCTGCCGTGCCGAAGACCTGGCCGACAAACGCCATGATGGACTCCGGAATAGCGTCTCCCATATAGGCGGTGTAGATGGCCTGCGCAGTCACCAGCCAGGCGAAATAGATGACCATCAGCAGGATAGTCAGGATGACGATCGACGCGATCGACGGATTGCGGAGGATCTTGAACGAATCCAGGCGAGACACCATTTCGCCCAGTTCCCGACGCCGGCTGAGCTCGTAGACGCCGATGGCGACCACGGGACCGATCAGCGTATAGCCGGCCAGCAGCGGGAAGACCAACGGCAGGACATCGTAACCGGCGAAGGCCCGGGCGAACACCACGGTCACGGCCGGATAGATGATGCACAAAAAGATCAGATGCGTCGGCAACGCTTTGAAGTCGTCGATGGCCTTGGTCAACGCCTCCAACAGGTCCTTGACACGGATGTCTCGCACGATCGGATAGGGATAGCCGTAGGTGTCCGTGTCGGTGACCTGACTCTCATTCGACATGGTCGTTCCTCCTGAACCCGTGGATCGCTCGGCCCCGGCGCCTGGTCAAGCAGCAGCGCTTCTGTCGGCCGAATATCCCCTGGAGCCGCGACAACTATACGCTGCCGGTTTGGCCTTGTCGCCCCACCTTTGAGCTCTCGGACGCCCGGAAAATACCTAGAACGAACGATCGATTTCGGCCCGGGCCAGCGCGTCGGCGCGCTCGTTTTCCGGATGTCCCGCGTGGCCGCGCACCCAATGCCATTCAATCCGGTGAGGCTCCATGGCGGTTTCCAGTCGCTGCCACAAATCCACGTTCTTCACCGGCTTCTTGGCGGCGGTCTTCCAACCATTCTGCCGCCATTTGTGTATCCATTTGGTGATGCCGTCCTTGAGGTAGACGCTGTCAGTGTAAAGCGCGACGGTCACCGGCCGGTTGAGCGCCTCCAGCGCGGCGATTGCCGCCATCATCTCCATTCGGTTGTTGGTGGTTTCCGCTTCGCCGCCGGCCAGCTCGCGCTCGGTCTCGCCATAACGCAGGATGGCGCCCCAGCCGCCAGGGCCGGGATTGCCGCTGCAGGCGCCGTCCGTGAAGATTTCAACATGGCCGGTGAGGTCGTTCATCGGACGGCCTGCCTAGTTCAAACCATAATCGGCGGCGCTGGTGGCGCGCTGGTGGAACTTGAGCTTGGTGAGATACTCAAGCGGATCCTTGGGTTGCACAAAGGCCCCGTCCGGATGGTGCAGCCAGTCATACAGCCGGGTCAGCAGGAAGCGCATAGCGCTGCCACGGCACAGGAGCGGCAGCGCGGTAAGCTCGTCGTCCGAGAACGGACGCACCTTGGTGTAGGCGGACAGCATGTGACGGGCCTTGGTGATGTTGAAGCTGTTGTCGCGTTCGAAGCACCAGGCGTTCAGACATATCCCCAGGTCGTAGGCGAAGAAGTCATTGCAGGCGAAATAGAAGTCGATCAGCCCCGACAGCCGGTCGCCCAGGAAGAAGACGTTGTCTGGAAAGAGGTCTGCGTGACAGACACCTACCGGCAGATCTTCCGGCCAGTTTTGCTCCAGATGGTCCAACTCCTGCTCCAGGGTGGCGGCCAGGCCGGGTTTGACCTCGTCTGCGCGGGGTTTGGATGCCTCGAAAAGGGGCCGCCAGTCGTCTCGTCCCAGCCCGTTCCGGCGCTGCCGCGAATAGTCGGCGCTGGCCAGATGCAGCCGCGCCAGCGCCTCGCCGACGCCGGCGCAATGAACTGGCCGGATGCGCCGCGGCCACATGCCCTCGAGAAAGGAGATGATGGCGGCCGGCCGCCCGCTGAGCGTGCGCAGCGCCTTGCCGTCAGTGCCGTGAATGACGGTCGGGCAGGGAATGCCCTTCTCCGAGAGATGTTCCATCAGATAAAGGAAGAACGGCAGATCGTCGGGATCCACGCGCTTTTCGTACAAGGTCAGGATAAAGGTGCCTTGGGTCGTCCGAAGGATGTAGTTGCTGTTCTCGACTCCCTCTGCGATGCCCTTGTAGGAGGCGACATCGCCGATGTCGTAGCATTGAACGAAGACGTCGAGATCCTCGTCGCTGACTTCCGTATAAACCGCCATGTCGGTGCGCCGGTCCTTTCGATCAGGCGGCGCCCGCCAGCAACTGACGCGGCAGCTTGAATTCAACGTTTTCGCGCACCGTCTCGACTTCTTCGACCGTCGTGTCAAAACGGTCGGCGCACGCGTTGATGACCTCGCTGACCAGGATTTCCGGTGCCGAGGCGCCGGCCGTAATGCCAAGCGTCGTGACGGCGGCCATCCACGACCAATCGATGTCGGCGGCTCTTTGGATCAGCGTGGCTTTCTCGCAACCTGCCCGGCGTGCGACCTCGACCAGGCGCTTGGAGTTGGACGAGTTTGGCGCGCCGATGATGAGAAAAGCATCGCATCCGGGCGCGATCCGCTTCACGGCATCCTGACGGTTGGTTGTCGCATAGCAGATATCTTCTTTCTTCGGTCCGCGGATGGCCGGAAAGCGGGTACGAAGCGCTGCCAGAATATCCGCGGTTTCGTCGACCGAAAGGGTGGTTTGCGTGGCATAGGCCAGCGGTTTATCGGGCGAGATATCGAGCTCGGCAACGTCGGCCACGGTCTCGACCAGCAGGATCGCACCTGGCGGCAGTTGTCCCATGGTGCCGATCACCTCGGGATGGCCCTTGTGGCCGATCAGGACGATCCGGCAGCCGTCGCGATGATGCCGCTCCGCTTCGCGATGGACCTTGCTGACCAGCGGACAGGTGGCGTCCACGTAGATAAGGTTGCGCCGCTCGGCCTCATCAGGGACGGATTTTGGTACGCCGTGGGCGGAAAAGACCACCGGCCGGTCGCTCGGGACCTCGTCCAGCTCCTGCACAAAGACGGCACCCTTGGCTTCCAGGTTTTCGACGACGAATCGGTTGTGCACGATTTCGTGGCGCACATAGACGGGCCGGCCGTACTTCTCCAGCGCTTTTTCGACAATCAGAATCGCCCGGTCGACGCCAGCGCAGAATCCGCGAGGACCCGCCAGAAGGACTTTCAGCGATGGTTTCGTCACGTCGCACCAGCTCGTTGCATTTGGCTTGTCGGGCCACTAGCGGCCCGATTGATGCCGCAGGCTTCATAGGTTAAATGATGCTTGGGGTAAACACGACAGTTGCAAGAGGGGGGCAGGATGTCTGAACCGCAGGTGGCGCAGAAGGGACCGTACGCCGTCGATGTTGTGGAGGGCAAAACCTACTACTGGTGCGCATGTGGGCGATCGAACAAACAGCCGTTCTGCGACGGTAGCCACAAAGTGACGACGTTCGAGCCGCTTGCCTTCAAGGCGGACGCCAGCAAGAAGGTCTATTTCTGTGGCTGCAAGCATTCGGGAGGCCAGCCCCTGTGCGACGGCACCCACAACAAGCTTTGAGTAAATTCCGTTGCGTGACAAACCCGGCATGAAACGTCCTCGTTCCCGCACGTTGCCGTTGACGGGGGCCGTCCTGGCAGGCCTGCTTCTGCAGGCCTGCGCCCAGCCGCCGCCGCCCGTGAACTGTCCCCGCGTGCGGGTCCTGCAGGAACCCGGCAGCATTACCCGCTTCAAGGAGGGTGAGGGACGGGACATCACCGACGTTCTATTCCAGGCGGAATTCGCAGAAGTTACCGGTGGCTGCCTCATCGAGGCCAACTCGATCGAGCTTGATTTCACCGTCGAGATCCTTGCCACCCGTGGCCCGGCGGACACGGAAAAGGCGGCGAGCATGAGTATCTTCATGGCGGTCCAGGCGCCGGATCGCACGTTTTTGCAACGCAATACGTTCGATATCGACATCGTCTTTCCCGGCAACCGGTCGCGGGTGTCGTATATCGACGAATATGCCGGCCTAATCCCCAAGACGGCTGAGCAGGAGCCGGATACTTTCACCATCTATGTGGGCTTCGAACTGACCGAAGAGGAACTCCAGTTCAATCGCGAACAGCTGGAACAGGACCCGCAGCAGCAATAGGCCGGGCTTTCTGGTTGACTCCCCCAGCCTCTGGGTTACGTTTTCAGCGGTACAGCCCGCTGAACCCGTCGGGAGAGATCGGAAGCCGAAGCCGGCTTCCGGCGCCGAAGGAGCAACCGCCCCGGAATCTCTCAGGCAAAAGGACCGACGGGTAAGGGCACTCTGGAAAGCAGGATCCCGGCGCTCGCGCCCGGACCTCACCGAAGGGGTAAACCGGCATCGGCCGGCAATACTCTCAGGTTCCGTGACAGAGGGGCAGGCGGCTCGAGATGAGCCTCCTGACCTCTAACCTGTTGAAGGGACCGGAAAAGAGTGACCACTGACGCCGCGCTCCACAGAACGCCGCTGCACGACCTCCACCTGAAACTGGGTGGCAAGATGGTGCCCTTCGCAGGTTACGAAATGCCGGTGCAATACCCGGCGGGCATTATCAAGGAGCACCTCCATTGCCGATCGGCGGCCGCCCTGTTCGACGTGTCGCATATGGGTCAGGCGTTCGTGATCGGGCCGGACGGGGATGCGGTGATCGAATCCTTGACGCCCGGCAACATCAAAGGGTTGGCGCCCGGCAGGATGCGCTACACGCAACTGCTGAACGACTCCGGCGGCATTCTCGACGATCTCATGGTGACCCGCGTTGAGCAGTTGGAAGGCCACCTGTTTCTGGTGGTGAACGCCGCCCGCAAGGAATCCGACCTGGACCGGATCGGCAGTGCGGCCGTCAAGGCGGGCTGTACGCTGAAGCCGCTGGACGGCCGGGCATTGATCGCCCTCCAGGGACCGGCGGCCGCGGTAATCCTCGACCGCCTCTGTCCCGGCATCGCAGAGCTCAAATTCATGGGCGCGCGCTGGACCCAGGTGGCGGGCGTCGACGCCTATGTTAGCCGATGCGGCTATACCGGTGAAGATGGCTACGAGCTTTCCGTCGCTGGTGGCGACGCGGAGTCGCTGGCGTCCGAGCTTCTGGCCAATCCCGACGTGATGCCGGCGGGGCTCGGCGCCCGTGATACGCTGCGCTTGGAATCGGGCCTTTGCCTGTACGGACATGACATCGACGAGGCGACGACGCCTGTCGAAGCCGACCTTGCCTGGTCCATCGGCAAACGTCGCCGTGAAGAGGGCGGCTTTCCCGGGGCCGGACGGGTGCTCGCGGAGCTGGCCGACGGGCCGGCCCGCAAGCGCATCGGGTTGCGGATCGACGGTCGCGCGCCGGCGCGCGAAGGTGCGTCTATTACCGATCAGGACGGGGAAACCATCGGACG